>Ga0366818_10231_pt1 | contig 17004 bp, 11 predicted proteins | sample TotcelFGM3001N14_FD_207090 | JGI IMG/M metagenome (GOLD analysis project Ga0366818, IMG submission 207090) | Enriched cells from coal bed in the Powder River Basin, Montana, United States - Total cells FGM rep3 HSBNCT.FGM.300.1.N14 ...
GCGCGACGTTGGCGAACGTGCTCGCGGACATCTTTGCTGCCGACAAGACCTGTCCGCAGGGAGCCGACGTTCTCAATGCGATCCGGCAAGCCGACCGGGAGCACGGCGGTCCGAGCGGTGGGCAGTTCGCAGATCCCAGCCGAATTCACTGGACGCTGCGGCGAGGTTCCTACGCCGAGGCAATCTTGGAGACGGGAGCGCAACTGTGCGAGGCCCTGGCTTATGCTCACCGTCAAGGCATCTGTCATTGCGACGTCAAGCCGTCGAACGTGCTGTTGACCGCCGGGGGACGGTCCCTGCTGTTGGATTTCAACCTGTCCATGCAACAGGCGGGTTCCGCCGCCATCGTCGGCGGAACGTTTCCTTATATGGCTCCGGAACAGTTGCGGTTCGTCCTGGCGGACGACACCCATGCCGGCGCCGCGGAAATCGACCATCGCACCGACCTGTTCGCGCTGGGCGTGACGATGTTTCAGTTGCTGACCGGCAAACTCCCCTTTCCGACCGAGGATTTGCCGCAGGACCGAAAAGAGGCCGCTCGTCTGCTGCTCGAAAGACAACGGCAGGCGGGAGAACTGCGCGGCGAATTGGACCAGGTGGTGAGCCCGGCGATTGCCCGCACGATCACCGATTGCCTAGCCTTCGAGCGCGCGGAGCGTCCGGATTCGGCGGAGCAGGTCGCGCAACAATTCCGCGATGATTTGCGGGCTGTCCCGCGCGCCCGGCGTTGGGTTCGCGCGCACAAGCTGGTCTTGGCCAGTGTGGCTGCGATTCTCCTGATGGCTGGCACCGCCTTGGGGATCGGCTTGGCGATGCGTGCTCCGCTGTATGAACGCCAATACAACCTGGGGGTTGCCTATCTGGAAGCGGGCGATTTCACCGCGGCAAGCCGGTGTTTCGACAGCGCGCTCGACGCGCGGAGCGACTTCGCCCAGGCCCTTCTGCTGCGCGGCTGGGCTGACCTGATGGCCTCGCAACGTGCGGGGTTGGGTGAAGTGGAACGGTCTGGAAAGCTCAGTTCCGCCCGAAAGTTTCTTGAGGCAAGCTGGAAGCAAACCGGCAGCGCCGATTCGGCGGCGAGTCTGGCGTGGTGCGAGACGCAAATGGGAAATCACGGTGAGGCGACAAACTACTTTGTCAGAGCCGCCGAGTTGGGGCTCGCGACGCCCGCTGTGTTGAATAACTGGGGTTACTGTTTGGCCAAGGCAAAGAAGCTCGTGGACGCGGCCGTGCGACTGGAGGACGCAGTTCGGCTGGATTCCACCCTCCAAGCAGCACGCCATAATCTGGCTGTTGTCGAATGGCGATTGGCTGGCGAAGAGGTGTTCAGGGCGCAGCGCGAGCGACGAGACAATGGAGGGAAAGATATTGAGGCACGCCATCAAGCTCGTGCGGCAGATCTCCTCCAATCGGCAAGGAAGCACATTGATGCGGCTCGGACATCGGGGCCGCGGTCAGCAGATCTCGAGCTTGCCGCCGCCAGTATCTACGCCTCAGCTGCAGCGGCTGTGGTGGGAAGAACCGATCCCGATTCTGCCGCTTGGGAGCAAGAGTTTCTCGAAAAAGCATGGAGTTTTTGTCAAGCGGCCGTGGAACTGCATTTGCCACCGGTCAGGCTGAAAGAACTGCCTGTACTGGCGCCGCGCCTGGGACAGGATCCTCGTTTTCAGAGACTACTGAAGCAAGCTCCTGCTGCGACGCAGCCGATCCCAGCCAATCTGTTGGTCGACGTCTTTCCGGATATTCGTGATCGTTTGATGGTTATTCAACCTTAAGGTCTATCCAACTCCCAGGCAGGGGCTTGCGGAAATAGCTTCGTCTTACGGAATTGTCTCGGGACAGGCATGTGGACGTTGGGAATTTTCGGAACCGCAGGCTGCGGTTTGCCATCGGATACGCTGTCAAAGCCGCTGATCCCGGGTGAGGCGACGCAGTCGGCAGACACCCTTAAGGAAAATCCTTTGTCGTTCTTAAGGAAAATCCTTAACTTTTCGTGTTTTTCTTGTCTGGTGTGCAAGTCGCTTCTCGATTCCCTTATGGATGGCACGATGCGATGGGTTTCCGATGTGCCATTCGTTGTAGTCAATCATAGGCACTTTTCGTTATTCGCGCCGCGTACCGTCAATAAGGAAATTCCACCATGTTTAGCATCCGCTCATTATCACCCTCTAAGGTTTCTCGTCGCCGCCGTCCGACATCCTGCCGAACGCTACGTTTGGAATCGCTCGAAAGCCGCTTGCCGCTGAGCGCCGCCGCGCTGTCGCTCACGATGGACGTGGCAGATGCGCCGGCAGACGACTCAACCCCAGAGACAACGTTCGCGGAGGTCCGCAACGTCGCCACAATCACCGAGTTGTTGGCAAGCACGCAACGAGCCCTCGACGGCGACCCCGTGACGGACGATTTGCAGGTCTGCCATCCCGTTGCCCGGGCAGTCGCTATGGAGCGACTCGAAATGCTGATGGCCGAGTTGGCCCACGCCCGCGTGAACGAGCACGCCTCGTCTCATGCAGCGATGAATGCGATTGGCCCCCACCTGCCTGTGGCAGCGCAGATCGCACTCGGCGCCGTCAGCCACGTCGCCAATCCCGATTCGACCATCTCGCCGGCGCCTGGAGAGGGCGAGCCCACGAGCGATCCGTCGGCCCCCACGAGCGATCCGACGGCTCCCACGAGCGATCCGTCCGGCCCTGGCGACCCGTCCGGCCCCGGAGGCCCCGGAGGACAGGACGAAAACACGTTGCCCGCGGCACCGTACATCTCGGCGTTCTCGGTAATCGCGGGGTCGAGCAGTGTTTGGTTTGCCGAGGGAGCGGTTGAGCACGTAAAGCCGTGGACCGTTACGGTGGTTTTCGGCGGTTTGTTTGAAGGAAATTCCACGATCGTGCAGAACGACGGCTCGTTCTCCTTCTCGATGATTCTGCCGACAGGAATTACCGGACTCGTCAGCGCCCAGGCATTTGACCAGGACCTACAGGGATCAAACATTGTCTTTGACTATGTCACTTGAGTAAATTCCTTGAACGAAGACGCGACCGGACCTTGATGTTGGAAAGGAATGGAAATGCTCCACTCATCGACAAGTTTTCACGACCGGCAACTCGGGCGTGACGTCCAGGCAAGTCAGTCGGCCGCCAAGATGGCGGATCCGACGCTGGCCGAAACACTGAAAAGAATTGTTCGGCGGATCCTCCGCACCCAGAGCTGTCGCACGCACTTCGAGGCGCGGGTCCTGGACGAGGCGCGGCGGCTGCTGAAGAACCAGTTTTGCGAGATGGCACGGGATACGCTCGAACGCTTGGTGGTCGATCAATTGTTGTGCGACCGTCACGAGGGGCGAGTCGAGCTTGCCGGATCAGGCATCGGATTTTTGTGCCCGTCGACGCAGGTGAGCATGTCTCATTCGACCTTTACGCGCCACGCCGGCGCGAACGCGTCCCGCGGGAAGAAGGAATGACGTCATGAGTGCAGTCCACACGAACGACGCTTGCGTGGCAACATTCCAGTCGGATGTCCAAGGTTCCATGATCGGGGGAGGCGGTTTTTTTGCTTGGCAGGACGATCGTCCGCGAACGTGGAGTGCGGGACGCTTGCCTTGCTGGCTCGCCGAAATTATGACCATGCAATGGATGCTCGCAGGACTGGTGATGGCCGCCTTTGTGGCCGACGCATGTGCGCCGTTGGGCGTAGCGATGTGGCTGCTGCACGCGGTCCCGCTGGTATTGTCGCATCGGAGTCCGCGCGTCGGGCAGGGTTACGCGCTGGCCGCCGCCAGCACGGTCCTGCTTTTTCTGGCTTGGTTCCTGGCTCCGCCTGGATTGTCGTGGCTCGTCGAGGCTTTCAACCGGGCCACGTTCGCGTGTGTCCTGTGGCTGGCCGCCGCATGGATCGTTCGCCACAGGACGGCGGAAGAGGCCTTAAAGCAGAGTGAAGGCCGCTCGTTGCAGCTGAACGAATCTCTCGAGCAACGGGTTCGCACGCGGACCTCGCAGTTGGAGGCCGCGAACCAGGAGTTGGAAGCCTTTGCCTGTTCCGTCTCGCACGATTTGCGGGCGCCGCTCCGCGCGGTGGACGGTTTCGCGCGGATCCTGGAGGACGAGCACGCCGCGCAATTGGATGACCAAGGACGGCGCGTGCTGGGCGTGGTCCGCAGCGAAACCCATCGCATGGGGCGGCTGATCAACGATCTGCTGGACTTCTCGCGTCTCGGAAAACACGAGATGCGTCTGGCGGATGCCGACATGACGTCGCTGGTTCGAGAACAGTTCGAGCAAGTCAAGGATCGCGTGGCGGACCGGCAGGTCGATTTTCGTTTGGGCGAGTTGCCGACCTCGCGGGCCGATCCGGCATTGCTCCGTCAGGTTTGGTTCAATCTGCTCGACAATGCCCTCAAGTACACTCGGCATCGGCGGCGCGTCGAGATTCGTATCGACGGTTCGAGACAGGGTTCCGAAGTCGTGTACTCGATCCGGGACAACGGCGCCGGATTCGACATGCAGTACGCAGGCAAGCTGTTCTGCGCATTCCAGCGGCTCCACGCCGCGGAAGAATTTGAGGGCACCGGCGTCGGACTGGCGCTGGTCAAACGCATCATTCGCCGTCATGGCGGCCGCGTCTGGGCCGAAGCCCAGGTGGAACGCGGGGCCACATTCTATTTCACCCTGCCCGCGGCGGGGAATGAATCTCCGTGACGAACGGTTTTCAAGTTTCCCATGTAAAGGGGCCCCCCTTCCGCCTCTTCCGCCGTTTCCAGCGGCGGGAGGGGAGAGGGGGGGAGGGCGCGATGTTTCGTGCCGCCTTCTCCGGAGTCGGCAGGATGAGCGGCAGGAAGCGATAGCTTACGCGCCGGCCCGATCCTAAGCCGTCCCCGCCGGACCACACCCCCACCACGGACTGGTCTTCTCGCTTCGCGTCTGGCAGCCCGCCACCGAGTTTTCTCGTCGGATTATGATATTTTGCACCTTGAAAGGCGTTCTGAGTATGCTACAAAGGGTGCCAATCAATTCGATACAGGACGCAAGGCTCGTCATCGGGGTCATCTCAGCCGTCCTGGCGTGGCCGAAAAAGCGGCGATGCGTCCAGGGCGTCTGCCTCGTGTGGCGGTGGACGGCACGAAACGAAACCGGTGCGTATGGGACGCTCGAACGCCAATCTAACTTCGCCATCCACCTTGTCGGTGATCCTTGTGGCGATCCTCTGGACGGCCCTGGTGGCAGGTTCGTTATTGTCAGTTCGGCGGAATCACCAGCGGCATTTGGAGCAATTCGCTCGCACGGAGGCCCGCACCGCGATCGCCCGAGACTTGGCCTTCGTACGCTGGGCTGGCCGTCACGGGGGCGTGTACGTTCCCGCCACCAGGCACACGCCGCCCAACCCCCGTCTGGCACACGTGCCGGAGCGGGACGTGACCACGCCATTGGGCCGGCAATTGACCCTGATGAATTCGGCGTATATCCTCCGCCAGATCTACGAGGGCGATGTTGGCGAGAGGCTAGCACCCGGGCATATTACGAGCCTCAATCCGCTGCGGCCCGACAATGCGCCGGATGCTTGGGAGCTGGCGGCGCTGGAGGCTTTTGTGGCAGGTAAGGAGCAAGTCAGCGAGGTGGTGCCGATCGGCGGCCGGCCTCATTTTCGGCTGATGCAACGGATGACGGTCGAACCGCAATGCTTGAAGTGCCACGGCGCGCAGGACTACAAGCTGGGGGACGTTCGGGGCGGCATCAGCGTCGCCGTGGACCTGGCGCCGTACATGGCGGCCGACGCGGCCATGACGTCTCCGCTGGCACTGACCCACGCCTCGATCTGGCTGCTGGGCCTGCTTGGCATCGTGGCGGGCTCGCGGCAGATTCGCGAGCGATTTCGGGAGCGGTTGGAGGTGGAGAAGGCCCTGCGTCTGGACGAGGCACGTCTGGAAGCCTTGTTGCAACTGAACCAAAAATCCCGCGAGCCCCTCGCCGAACTGATCCATTTCGCGATGGAGGAATCCGTGCGGCTGACCGGCAGCCAAGTCGGATACGTCGCTCTCGTCAACGAAGATGAGAGCGTGCTGACGATGCATGCCTGGTCGGAAACGGCCATGCGTCAATGCGCGATGCAGGACAAGCCGCGGGTTTATCCTGTGGTCGCGACGGGATTGTGGGGCGAGGCGGTTCGTCGGCGGCAGCCAATGATTACCAACGATTACGCGAGTCTCGACTCGAACAAAAAGGGGCTGCCCGAAGACCATGTTCCGTTGACGCGGCATATGAATGTTCCCATTTTCGACGGCGAGCGGATCGTCATCGTGGCGGGGGTGGGGAACAAACCGGGCGAATATGATGAATCGGACGTCCGGCAGGTGACGTTGCTGATGTCCGAACTGTGGCGGATCACACAACGGCAGCAGGCGGAAGTTGCTGTGCGGCGCGGCGAGGAAATGTATCGCAGCCTGGTCGAGCACCTCCCGCAGCGAATCATCGTCAAGGATCGGAATTCGGTGTTCGTCTCCTGCAATGCGAACTTTGCCCGCGAACACGCCTTGCAGCCGGAGCAGATCGCTGGGCTGGATGATTTTGCGTTTTATCCGCGCGAGTTGGCGGAGAAGTATCGCGCGGACGACCAAGCGGTGATGGCCGCCGAGATTCCAAGCGAACTGGAAGAACTGAATCAGGTCGACGGGCAGGAGCGTTGGGTTCACGTGCACAAGGTGCCGTATCGTGACGATCTGGGCCAAGTCGTCGGCGTCCTGGGGATCTTCGAGGACATCACGAGCCGCAAACAGGCGGAAGCGGAGATCTGCAGCTTGAATCAATCGCTGGAACGGCGGGTCCAGGAGCGCACGGCCCAGCTATTGGCCGCCAATGGCGAGCTGGAAGCCTTCAGCTATTCCGTCTCGCACGACCTGCGGGCGCCGTTGCGGGCCATCCACGGTTTCGCCCGCATCCTGATGGACGACTACCGGCAGCAACTGGACGATCAAGGCCGGCGCGTGCTGGACGTGGTGTCTAGCGAGGCCCAGCGAATGGGCCGGCTGATCGACGATTTGTTGAACTTCTGCCGGCTGGGCAAGTGCGCGCTCCAAGTGGCACACGTCGACATGGAAGGCATGGTCCGAGAGGTTTATTGCGAACTCCGCCACGGCGCCACCGGCCGCCAAGTGGAACTGTATGTGGACCGTTTGCCCGCCGCGACGGCCGACCCGGTTCTGGTGCGGCAGGTTTGGGCGAATTTGCTCGACAATGCCTTGAAGTACACCCGGCGTCAAGCTCGAGCGAGGATCGAAATCGGCGGTTCCACGGCGAACGGCGAGAGTGTCTACTACATTCGCGACAACGGCGTCGGTCTCGACACGCGGTATGCGGACAAACTGTTTCGGGTCTTCGAACGTTTGCATGAGCCGGAGGAATTCGAAGGCACCGGTGTAGGCTTGGCGACGGTCCAGCGGATTGTCCAGCTGCACGACGGCCGGGTGTGGGTGGAATCCGAACCGGAACGGGGAGCCACATTTTTCTTCACGCTGCCCCGGCGAGGGCGTGTTTAGGCGCCACGGCGGCGAAAGCTCCGCCAGTAAGTGGCAATCAAGAATCTTCGATTCTATTTTTGTTTTTTTTAAAATATTGAACGAGGGATTTCGAGTTTCGGGTTCGTGGCAGCCTTCGGCTGCGTCAAGGAGAAGTCTATGCAATCGGCGACCGAACAACTCCCCCAAGCGGTCGAAGTGCTGCTGGTCGAGGATAATCCGTATGACGCGGAACTGATCTTGCGGGCGTTCCGCAGGGAAGGTCTGGCCAACGACGTGATCTGGCTGCGAGACGGCGTCGCGGCCTTAGAGTACCTCTTCGGGCAGACAAGCGATGAACCGGCGGCCCTCGGCGGTCTTCCGTCGAAGCTCGTCCTGCTGGACTTGAAACTGCCCAAGGTGAACGGTCAAGAAGTCCTGCAGCGGCTCAAGAGCGATCCTCGCACGCGAAGCATTCCGGTCGTGATGCTTACCTCGTCCCGCGAGGAATCCGACATCCTGCGTTCTTACGACGCCGGTGTGAACAGCTATATTGTGAAACCCGTGGACTTTGACGAATTTACGGAGGCCGTGCGGCAGCTGGGACTGTATTGGCTCACGGGCAACCAGCCGCCCGAACGCAGGATCCTGGTCCGCGAACCGGCGCCCTAAACGGCGCCAGGTTCGAGTGCGTCGACGCCCTCCGGCGCTCAGCCGTCGAAGATTCCCGCGCCGAAGCCTTCGCGGCGATGGATGGCAGTTGGAGCCGTCATCGGTTGGATGGGAGTGCGATGCGGAGGCGGAGGCGTCGACTGGGCCGGCTCGATCTGCTTGGTCGCCGATCGCGGTCTGGACTCGGGCAGAAGGTTGGCGTCGAAATCGTCCTCGCCGTAGTCGTCATCGTAGCGCGACGCATAGCCCGGCTCCTTGGCGCGCTCCAACTCGCTTTGATACTCGGCGATGACCCGCGATTGTATCATTTCCCGGCACGTCGAGTTGATCGGATGGGCGATGTCTGCGTACAGTTTAGTACGCCCCTCAGCATCGCGCGTCGCGCGTTCCTGCGGTTGCGGCCCGCCGCACTGGTTGCAGTAGCGAGCCCGCAAGTGATTCTTGGCACCGCATTTCGGGCAATGCGACGTCAGTTTGCGGCTGGGCATGGCCACGAACGGTCCGTTAGTCCCGTCGATGATCTTCAAGTCCCGCACAACAAAACTGTCATCAAAGGTGACCGAACAGAACGCCCGCAGCCGATCGTCCGAGTCTTCCATGAGTTTCACGCGAACCTCGGTGATGTCCATATAGCGTCTCCTCAAACTGGCTCGCCGTTTCGTGTCGTTACCACAAAAACCGCCCCTAAACCCGCCGCCCGCAACCGCGCAGCCACCGCTCGCGCCTGAACTGCGTGGCGGCAAAGCCCCACGTAACTCGTTCCGCTGCCACTCATCTGGTGCCCCAGACAATTCAGCCGTCCAAAGGCCTCCTGCAATCGCCCGATCCACGGCGATAAACGCTCGGCCGCGTTCTGCAGCCGGTTGAACAGCAGCCGGCCCACCTGCACGACGTCGCCGTCACGGGCCGCAGCCACGATCGCCTCGGCATGCCGGGGCTGTTCAGCCGGCGAGCATGCTTGGTACACCGCGGCGGTTGCCAATCCCGCGGGCGGCCTGACGATGACCAAATTCAGCGGCTTAATGCCTTTGACGGCTTCGATCCGCTCGCCTCGGCCGCGACACAGGCAAGGGCCGCCGTGCAGGAAAAATGGCACGTCACTCCCTAACTCCGCAGCCACTTCGGTCAATTGTCGACGGCTCCAGCCTAATCGCCAAGCGATGTTTGCGGCCACCAAAACCGCTGCCGCGTCGCTCGAAGCTCCTCCCAGTCCGGCAGCTGCGGGAATTCGTTTCACCAGCCTCACATCGGCTCCTGCCTCCACACCGGCCCGCCGGCGCAAAAGAATCAAACTCCGCAACGCGAGATTGTCTCCCTCTGCGGGAATCGCTTCCCACAGCCCCGTGCCGGCGGCGCCATGACGGGTTCGATAGCCCTCCACACCGCGCGCCCAGCGGCAGGCCAAACTCAGAACCCCTGTCGAATTCGCAGCCAACGAGACTTGATCGTACAGGCCGACCGGCGCCATGAGCGTTTCCAACTCATGAAAGCCGTCTGCGCGTCGAAATAAGATCTCCAGAAATAAGTTCACCTTGGCCGGGGCTTCTACCTCGACCAGCGTGCCGCGACGACGAACGTACATAACCCCCGTGGACGCTCCCCCCCTTGCCACCCTTGTCACGCTAAACATCCAATACGTCGCAGGCCCTGCCCGACGGATTCAGCGGTCCGGTCGTTGGCCGACCCACCCACAGGCATTCTAATGGGCTGGGCCTGAGGGTCAAGGCGAACCGGCCTTTTCTGCCTACCAGCGTTGGCCTACCTTGCGAAAGTTTTGGGCAACTCGTTTTTCAGGTCGCCTTCAGCCGCCGACCCGCCCAACCCCGCCGTTCAGCGAACTTGTGATCCAGATTCCTGCCAGCACCAATTCCGGGACGACTTGGGCATCTGGCAGGAACGCGGCGAGCCGTTCCGCGTCGCCACCGGCGACGAATATCTGGGGAGCGGCTTCCAGCTGATCCGACATTCGTTGAACCAGCTCGCGCACCGCTCCGACTTGCCCCCAAAACAAGCCGCTGCGGATGGCCGCAGCCGTAGACTTGCCCACCACCGGCGGCGGTTCGGCGGTCGGATCGTATTCCACCTCGGGCAACAAATCGGTGCCCTCCGCCAATGCTTTTGCGGTGAGCCGAAATCCGGGCAGTATCACGCCGCCCTCGAATGCGCCGCCGGCGGATACCAGATCGACAGTGATCGCCGTACCTGCGTCAACCACGATCGCAGGTCGGCTCGACACACGCAGCCGATTTACGGCGACGGCGGCTAACAGCCTGTCGCTGCCGACGCGATGCGGTTGCTCGACGTGGATCGTCAACGGCAGATTTTCGTGTTGCAGCAAACGATAGCAGTCGTGTGGCCGACAGCGCTGAACCCACGCCGCCAGTCGGCGTTCTACCTGGCGATGCACGCTCGCAGCGCACCAAACCAGCGGCACGGGCGGCAGCACAGCGGACAGCGGCTCGAACGGCGCTTCGCCCGTGGGGATTCTCCAGATCTGCGCCGGCTGCGGCAAACCGTCTCCGTCGCCGCCCAGGAATAGTCCCAGCTTGATTTGGTGGTTGCCGATGTCCACGGCTAACAGATGCACGGTGTCCGCAGTGCTCCTAGAGAGTGTCGGATTCCAGATCTTCGCCCCCTCACGATTTTTTCTTCTTCTTGGGATCCTCGTCGTCAGGCTTCTGCACGTAGAATTGCATCAAGTCGGAGAAGGAACGCATCGGCTCCTTGCCCTCCGCCATGGCGTCAGTGATTGGCCGAACCGGCTTGGGTTTGCTGGGGCGGACCTCGGTGACCCGAGGCCGACCACCGCCACCACCTCCGCCTCCGGCTCGCTGACCGTATGGTTGTCGTCCGTCAGGACGCCGGCCTTCAGGACGACGGCCTTGCGGAGGCCGTCCCGTTCTGCCTTCCGAGCGGCCTTCCGGTTTGTCCGCCGATACCGTTCGCTCGCGGCGTTCCGGGGCCGGCCGCTCCGTGCCGGGCTTAATGGCTGTCAAAGATACGCGGCGACGCTGCTTGTCGACATCGACCACCCAAACGTTCAGGATGTCGCCCACACAGACGACTTCGTGCGGGTCTTTGACGAACCGATCCGCCAAGCGGCTGATGTGGATCAAACCGCTGTCCGGCAGACCGATATCCACAAACGCTCCGAAATCGACGACGTTCAGAACCGTGCCCGTCAACTCCATTCCCGAATGCAGATGCTCCAGCTTGATGATCTCGCGGCGAAAAGCCGGTTGCGGCAAATCCTCGCGAGGATCGCGGCCGGGGCGCCTTAGGGAATTCAAGATATCATGCAGCAAGTGCTCGCCGACGCCCAACTCGCGAGCCATTTGGGCCACGTTCGCGCGGGCGGCTCGCTCGGCCAGCGAGATCTGCGACGGATCATCGGCAGCGGGTTCCGCTGGAGCCGGCGTGGATTCGGCGAGCGGCTCGAGGGATTCCGCTTCGGAGCTGGGTTCAGCCGCGAGCGGCTCCGGAACTGGCGCGGGTTCGAGCGCGACGACAGACAGCGAATCATCCGGCGGAGCTTCCGCCGCCGGTTCGGTCTCCGCCGCAAGCTGCGTTTCCAGGGCCGATGCGATGCCCCCCGATTCCGCAGCAGGTTCATGGCCCACACCTGCGCCGAACACCGGGCGCGGCGTATCCGCGATCTGGACGCGGCTCGCCAACTGGCTGGCCAATTCGGCTTCGCTGCCCCCCAGTTGTTCGATCACGCGCTGCGCGATGTCATAACTTTCCGGATGAATCCAAGTGGCATCCAGCGGGTTGTCGCCGCCGATGATCTTGAGGAAGCCCGCTGCTTGGACGAACGTGGCATCGCCGAATCCGGGCACTTTGCGAAACTGATCGCGGCTGCGGAAAGGCCCATGTTTCTGGCGGTACTCGTACATCCGCCGCGCCGTCAACTGGTTCAAGCCGGATACGTAGCGCAGCAGCGCCGGGCTGGCCGTATTGGCATCGACGCCGACGAAATTCACACAAGACTCGACGACGGCATCCAGCGATTCCTCCAGGTGCTTCGATTTGACGTCATGCTGATACAATCCGACGCCGATGTTCGCGGGATTGATCTTGACCAATTCAGACAGAGGATCTTGCAGGCGTCGGCCAATCGACACGGCGCTCCGCAGCACCGGATCGAAACGCGGCAATTCTTCGCGGCCCACGCCACTGGTCGAGTACACGCTGGCCCCGGCTTCGTTGACGATCGCGTATTGGACGTCGGAATCCTTCAACTCGTGGGCGATAATGTCGGCGATCAGCCGCTCGGTTTCTCGGCATGCGGTGCCGTTGCCGATGGCAATCACCGGGATATGATACATCAAGACCATCTCGACCACTTGCTGTCGACCGCGGCGGACGATATCGTCTTTGCCAATTACATGGATCACGGTGTGCCCAAGCACATTCCCGAATTCGTCCAAGGCGGCCAATTTGCACCCGCTCCGGAATCCCGGGTCCACCGCCAGAACGCGGCGATCCCGGACCGGCGATTGCAGCAGCAACTGGCGCAGATTGCGGGCGAAAACTTGGACCGCGTGCAACTCGGCCCATTCCGTCAACTCGCGCCGCACCTCGCGTTCCAAGCTGGGAAGCAGCAGTCGGCTGAGCGCGTCCCGCAAGCAGTACCGCAAGAACTCGGCATGGGGATGATCCGGACGAATCAAACGCTGCTCGGCGCGCTGGTACAACGTCCCCAGATCGACGTCGATTTTGACGCGAAGAATTTTGGAACGTTCGCCCCGATTGATGGCCAGCAGCCGATGTGGCGGAATCTTTGCCAGCGGCTCCTGGTAGCGAAAATAATCCTTGAACGATTCGATTTTCTTCTCGCGCTTCCGCTGTTTGGCTTCCTTGCGGCTCTTGGCGGCCAACTGCTTGATCGACAGTTTCGCCTCGACACGCGCAGCCAGCGGTGCTTTGGTCGCACGTTTCGCAGGATGTTGAACGGCCTGGCCGGCCGGTCCACCGGGCGCGGCGACGGACGACTCCTCCGCCGCTGTTTCGTCCGACTCAAGCGCCGGAGTAGATGCAGTCGCCATGTCGGCCGGCTCAGCGGTCGACGCTTCGGGCGAAATCTCGTCTGACACAGACGCCTCTTCCGCCGATGTGGACGAAGTGGATTCCGCAACGGAGCCAGGCGTTTCATCCGGGACGACAGGCTGTGGAGCCTCTCCGGGAATCGGCCCAGCGTCTGTAATGGCTGGCGACGGCTCGGCAGGCATCGTTTCCGCGCCCGGCGGTTCAGTGGCTGCCGCGTCCGCAATCGGCGTTTCCGTCTCAGGCGTTTCCGTGGCCGACGTTTCGGCACTTGGCGTTTGGCCGGCCGGCTGTGCCTCCGCCAGCACTTCCTGGTCAGACGCCTGCTCCTCGTCGCGCTCCTCTTCGTGTTCTTCGTCGTGTTCTTCGTCCTCGTCGATTTCCGCGTGTTCGTGCGACTCATCCTCGTCGCTGTGGTCGTCTTCCGGCTCGTCCGTCTGTTCGGCCTCCTCGATACGCGTGCTGACGAGTTTGCCGGTTTTTTTCATCAATTCCCGCAGTTCATCCCGCAGGGGGTAGTTCTCGGAAAAGATTTCAGCAACCAAGTGCCCTGCCCCCTGCAGCACGTCGGCGGCGGCGGGCAAGCCCTTTTCAGCGTTGACGAATTCGCCGGCTCGCGCCTCCAGGTCGGCCGCGGCCGATTGCGCGGTGACGATCTCGTGAGCCAGGGTATCCAAGCCTCGACTGCGAGCCAGTCCGGCCAGCGTCTGCTTCTTGGGCTTGAAGGGCAAATACAGATCTTCCAGACGCCTCAGGGAATCGGCCGCTTGGATACGGGCAACCAGATCACTCGTCGCTCGGCCTTGCGTTTCCAGCGACTTGAGGATCCGCTGTTTGCGATCGGTCAGAGCGCGCAGCCGATTCACCACTTCCTGAACCCGGCGGATCTGCTCTTCGTCCAGTCCGCCGGTTTGATCCTTTCGGTATCGCGTGACAAACGGGACCGTATTGCCGTCATCCAGCAACTCGACCGTGACCTGAACTCTGTCCAAAGGCAGAGCGACTTCTCGCGCCACTTGCCCTAGATCAATTTGAATCATAGTTTCCATAGCCGCCCCACAGGAGGTCGCTAACTCGCCCGCTCACGCGTCGATACACCGCCGCAGAATGAAGCAATCTAAGCCCTGGTCCAGCCATTTGTCAAGGATTCGCCCCCCGTCTTCTTGGAGAGTTCCAAAAACTTTCACCCTGCAGCGGCTCTAAATCCCCACGCTCTCGTAGACCGCCCGCACCCGGCGTAACGCCAAGTACTGGATCCACCCGATTACGCCCAGGCTTAACGCAAACGGAAGAACCTCGCGAAAGTTCAACTCCAATTCCTGCAAATACGCAACGGTGTAAGCGACGTGGCAGAAATAGCCCGCTAGTGCCAGGCCCGTGACGTAGATGACCAAATCGCCGCGGAATCGCAGCACGGCAAACGCGACCAGCACGTGGTACAACAACGCCAGCGGACTTTTCGCGCTGGTCGTGACGAACAAGAAGATGGTCAGCAGCAGCACGTCCCATGTGGCCCACAGAAATACCACGGCGGGCCGCTCGGAACGCCGCAAACGGCGCTGAAAGATCCACGCTCCCAAGCACCACGAAGCGCACAGCGCGGTCGAGGCCACGTGGAATTGCACCGTCTGTTCCGGCAACTGCAGGATCCAGAAGCAAATCAAGTGATACACATAAAACGTGGTGACCGCGGTCCAGGTCGCCGCCAGCCCCGGCTGCTGCCGCGCCCATCGCCAAACCCGGCGGCCCACGCTCAGCGGCCGAGCCAAAATCGGTTCGCCCTCCAAGTTCCGCCGCAGGTCCGCGGCTAATTCGCCCGCCGTGGCGTACCGCAAGCCCGGCTCTTTTTCCAAGCACTTCAGGCAGATCGTATCCAAGTCGCGAGGTACGCGGCGATCCAATTTCCGCGGCGAGATCACTTCCTGTTCCTGGATCTTCCGCAGCGTATCCAGCAGATTCGCCGGCTCGACTTGGATCGGCGGCCCGCCGGTCAGGATTTCGTACAGGATCGCTCCTAACGAATACACGTCCGAGGCCGCGGTCACGCGGTCCGCGGCGCCCCTGGCCTGTTCCGGGGACATGTACCCCGGCGTGCCCATGACGTCCCCGGCGGCGGTCAGCGACGAGTCGTAATGCAGCAGCTTGGCCAAGCCGAAATCGGTGACGCGCGGGCGGCCGCTGCGATCGAGCAGGATGTTGGAAGGTTTCAGATCGCGATGCACGACCCCTTGCTCGTGCGCGTGAGCGACGGCTAGGCATACGGCGTATAGCGTTTCGACCGCCTCCCGCTGAGGCAGGTCCGGCGACCGCAGCCACTCGGCCAGGCTGGGGCCGTCGATCAGCTTCATCGAGAAAAAGTGCTCGCCTTCGTACTGACCGACCTCATAGATCGGCACGATGCCTTCGTGATCCAGCCGCGCCGCCGCTGCCGCCTCGGCGTGAAATCGCTGGACGTCGGCGGTTGAAGCGAACTTGCCGGCCCGGATCATCTTGAGGGCCACCATGCGATCCGGCTGCCGCTGGCGAGCGCGGAAGACGACGCCCATCCCGCCGCGGCCGATCTGCTCCAGCAACTCGTAACCCGCAAAGGCCTCGTGGGCCCGATGTGCGGGCTCGGTGCAAGCGGGCGACGACATGCCGCTGGCCAATGTCGGCAGAAAGGCGTCCATCATCCCGGGAACAAATCGTCCGGATTCCGCCAGCAAGTCGCCATCGGCTTCCCGGTCCAACATCGCTTCGACGGCGCTGCGCAAGTGCGGATGCTCGCCGCAAACCGCGTCTAAGCGAGGCGTGCGCTCGGCCGGCGCCAAGTCGCAAACCTGAGCGAAAATGCGCGCCACGATGTCATATTCAGCCGGCGTCATGGTCGCTCAATTGGGTCAGAAGCCAAGCCCGCGCGGTCCGCCAGTCGTTCTTGACGGTGGCCGGCGAGACGTCCAGCGTATGGGCCGTCTCCTCGACGGTCAATCCGCCGAAAAAACGCAACTCGACCACGCGAGCATGACGCTCGTTCAGCCGCGCCAATTCCTTGAGCAAGTCGTCCAGGGCCACGATCTCCATGGGGTTGCGGCCTTTGGCCAATCCGAGCGTGTCCACCAGCGGCACGTCGCGCCGCCCGGCGCCGCGTTTTTCCGCCGCCCGCCCGCGGGCATGATCGACCAAGATCCGCCGCATCATGCTGGCCGCCACCGCGCAAAAGTGAGCGCGATTCTGCCATTGGACGCGCGTCTGGTCGACCATCCGCAAGAAAGCCTCGTGGACCAGGGCCGTCGGCTGCAGTGTATGATCCGGACGCTCGTCGCGCAAGCGCTGGGCGGCAATCGCTCTTAACTCGTCGTAGACCAGCGGCAACAGGGCCTCGAGCGCCGCCCGCTGGCCCTGGCAAGCCTGTAACAACAGCCGCGTCGTTTCCCCTTGCTGGTCAGACATGGCTTGGGCTCCCTTGGTGCGGTCGTCGGCATAGCGCGCGATTGGCTCCCATGACGGCGAAAAAGCCGAGGGAAACTCGTTGAATGACGCTCTCTTGAATGACGCTGGGCGACTATTTTTCGGCCAGGATTTGCTCGACGGCCTCTTGGGCCTTGGAGTGTCCTTGAGCGGCCGCTTTGCGATACCATTGTTCCGCGTGCGCCAAGTCCGTTTTCACGCCGATGCCGTAGGCATAGTTCATGCCCATCGCGTATTCCGCGTCGGCATGCCCCTGCTCGGCGGCCTTGCGATACCATGCGATCGCCTCGTCATAATTTTGGGCGACCTGCATCCCGTACGCGTACCAGGTGGCCAAAGCGTGCTGGCCGTTCGCATTG
>Ga0366818_10236_pt1 | contig 16721 bp, 13 predicted proteins | sample TotcelFGM3001N14_FD_207090 | JGI IMG/M metagenome (GOLD analysis project Ga0366818, IMG submission 207090) | Enriched cells from coal bed in the Powder River Basin, Montana, United States - Total cells FGM rep3 HSBNCT.FGM.300.1.N14 ...
GTACTGGTCATAGGCCGCGGTGGAGAAGACCGCGGGCCCGAAAAAAATGTCCCCGCTGATGGCCCGGCTCACCCAGTCATTCACCGTCTGCCGGAAGGAGCCGATCATCACCGTCACCGCGATGAGCATCCCCAGGGCGCAGGCCAGGGCGGCGATGGATACGGCGCTGCGGCTCAGGGACCCGGCCAAGTAGCGGCAGCCCAGGTCCCCGGCGGGTCCCAGGATTTTCCGCAAAACCGGCTGCAGGCCCTGGCCCAGTAGGCGGGTCGTTAAGGGAGTGAAGAGGGCGAACGCCAGGAGGATGAGGAAAGCCGCCGCGAATCCCGGCCAGGGAGGGCCACTGTTGCTCTTGGTGTAAGCTCCCACCCCCGCCAGTACCAGGGCCACCAGACCCCATGCGAAGATGAGCCCCGCTTTGGACTCGATTTTTTCTTCCAGTTCCTCCCGGTGCCACACGGCCTTAAGCTGGGTGTGGCCCGCCTCCCGGGCGGGCAAATAGGCCGCCAGGAGGGTGGCGGCCACGGCCAGACCCCAGGCCTGGAGCAAGAGGCCGCCCTGGACCCCGACCTCCTGGGCCGCCACCGGCATATAGAGGGAAGAGAGGTTCTGGGTCATCACCGCCAGAACGCCCCGGGCCAGGCCCACCCCGAGCCCCAGCCCTATAAGACCTCCCACCAGGCCGCTGGCCAGGCCTTCAGCCAGGAACAGGAGCAGCACCTGGCCCGGGGTCATGCCCAGGGTCCGGAGCAGCCCGATCTCCCGGCGGCGGCGCACCACCGACAGGGTGACGGACTGGTAGATCAAAAACATGCCCACGAACAGGGCGATGGCGCTCAACACCGCCAGGTTGAGGCGGTAGGAGGCCACCAGGCCCTCGGTGCGGCGCACCTCCGCGCCCGGCCGCACCACCTCCACCCCGGGCGGCAGCGCTTCCTGGAGACGCCGCTGGACCTCAGCCGGGGGTCCGGCCCCGATCACGTCGATATAGTCGAGGCCCCCCACCCGGTCCAAGAGTTCCTGGGCCGGGCCGATGTCCATGAGCAGGACCGCCCCGTCCAGGGGATAAAGGCCGCTGCGGGATGTGAAGATGCCGGCTACCCGCAGGGCCTGTCGCCGCGGTCCCACCATCACGGCCAGGGCGTCCCCAACCTTCAAGCCCAGGCGCGACGCCAGCGGCCCGCTGATCAGGACCGCGTCGGGCCGGGTGAACAAGTCAGTCCAGGCCGTGTCGCCCAGGCCGGCCGCCTGCGAGAATTCGTAATCCCGGAAAGGCCGCTCGGAGAAGGGATCGATCCCCAGGAGCAGGACGGGGCCGCGATGATCTCCGGCCAGCTCCAGGACGGATTCCACCGCCGGCGCCGCGGCCGCCACCGCAGCCAAGCGCCGCACCTTGACGAACAATGATTCGTCCAGCGGCGCCCCAGGGGTCTGAATCCGCCACTGGGCCTGACCGGACACCGCGGTGACCCCCACCTGGAAGCTCTGCAGGGCGCTGGCCGCAGCCAGGGAAATGCTCAGATAGACCGCGGTCCCCAAGGCGATGCCCAAAATCCCCAGGAGACTGCGCCCGGGATATTGGGCCAGGTGGCTGAAGGAAATCCGGAACAGCCAGGCTTTCATGCCAGCAGCCGGCCATCGGCGAGCCGCAACACCCGGTCCGCAGCGCTGCCGGCCTCAGGGGCATGGCTCACCAGGATGATGGTTTGGCTCCATTGGCGATGCAGGTGAGAAAAGAGCGCCAGTATCTGGGCCGCGGTGACGGAATCCAGGTTCCCGGTGGGCTCGTCGGCCAGAATAACCGCCGGCTGGTTGATCAACGCCCGGGCAATCGCGGCCCGCTGCATCTCTCCGCCCGAAACCTGGTGCGGCTTATGCCCCCGGCGGGCGCTCAAACCCACCTCCCCCAACCAGTTGGCCGCGTCTTGCCGAGCCTGGGCGTAGGAAGCTCCCTGGAGGACCCGGGGCAGGGCGACATTTTCTTCCAGGGTTAACAGGGGCAGCAGGTTGAAGGACTGGAATACCACCCCCACCCGATCCCGCCGGAATCGGGTCCGCTCGGGCTCCCTGAGGGACGCCAGGTCGCAGCCGTCCAGAAATGCCCGGCCGCAGCTTACCGATTCCAAGCCGCCGATGATATGCAACAGCGTGCTCTTGCCGCAACCGCTCTTGCCGGTGATGGCGACGAATTCCCCCGAGTCGATCTTCAAGCTGAGGCGGTCGAGGGCCTGGATCGCTTCCGGTCCCCGGTGGTAAACCTTGCTCACCTCCACTAATTCGATCACTTAGGCTCTCCCCTATTTTGCCGATCTATGTATTATACCCGCCGCACCGGGGAATTTAAAGTTTGTCATCCGGCTTGCCGAATAGAATAAGGGGGACGTGAGGCAGGGACTTATAACGTGTGCCAAAAGTTTGTTTCCGACGGCAGCATCTTGCTGATCCCCCTACCCCCTTGAGAAAAAGGGGGGAACTATAAGGAATGGCTATTAAAGTCCCCCTTTGGAAAAGGGGAATTCAAGACGGGCAACTGCAAGGAATTTATGGCAACGCTATAGGTTGGCCGGGAGAGGCCGCCGGAGCCTATTCATGCAGCCGTCGGACCCTATAACCAAGGTCTCATAGGCCCTGATGGTCATATCCCGGGGAGAGCAACCGCCATTTCAAATTTAAGCCCTGCCGAAGTAACCCGGTATGAACGCCAGATAACCCTGGATGGTTGGGGCCGGGAAGCTCAGGAACGTCTCAAATCCTCCCAGGTCCTCATTGCCGGGGCAGGCGGTCTGGCATCCGCCACCACGCTTTACCTTATGGCCGGCGGGCTGGGCGCCATGCGCCTGGTGGATGGCTCCCGGGTGTCCCTCGCCGGCCTGAACCACCAGGTTCTCTTCCGGGAACGTGATCTGGGCAAGCCCAAAGCTGCCATTGCCGAACGCCGCCTCAAAGAAATCAATCCCTTTGTGACGGTGGAAAGCCATGGTAAAGTTCTTTCCCCACACAACGTCTTCCGTCTATCGGCAAACTGCCACGTATTGATCGACGCCAGCAACAAAGCCGAGACGGGATCCCTCCTGAACCTGGCGGCGGCCAGACAGCACGTTCCCCTGGTCCACGCCCGGGTGTGGGCCATGACCGGCCTGCTCACCACCTTCTGGCCGGGCCGCGGCCCCTGCCTGGCATGCGCCGGTCTCGAAACTCCCGACAACCACCACCCTGCCCTGCTGAGCCCCCTGCCGGGTATCATGGGAGCCCTTCAGGCCCTTGAGGTCTTGCGCCTCCTGGGAGGGCTGGGACCGGCGCTCCTGGGCCGGGTTTTGATCTTTAAGGGCGATCAGTTCAGCTTCACAGATAAAATTATCCGATCCAATCCCCAATGTCCGGTCTGTGCCGCCTGACCATTCGAACTGATTTCTCCGCTAATACCAAATCCCAAACCAACGGCTATTTTCTGTAGGGGCGCACCTATGTGTCCGCCCTTGATTGAGGACGAACACGCAGGTTTGCCCAATTCTCTATTTTTTTGGATCTCGACCTGGTATAAGAGACTGCGGCAAAAATCTCAAGTAAAAGTGCCCGTTCGGTCAGCCCCGGTTCCAGTACCCACCGGCCAAACCGCCTAGGCCCCATGGCGAAACAAGCGACCGGCAATCGAGACCTGGTCAGGGGTCTCGATGCATGGATGGGGGAGGCCCGAGTTCTCCATTCAGCACGACCATAATGTGGTATAAATATCCCAACAATGATCCCTTGAATTGCCTGGACGTATGTTAACGCTGCATGCACTTGAGACCCGCCCAGCCCCTGCTGAGGTCAAGAAAATCCTCATCTGGCACCAGGGAGCTCTGGGGGACCTGCTCCTGGCGGGGCCGGCCCTGGCCGCCCTGAGCCGGCATTATGCCGGGGTCCGGATCACCGCCCTGGGGCATCCGGAACGCTGGGGCTTGTTGGCCCGAAGCCTGCCCCTGGACGAAGTCTGGGACAGCGGCGAGGCCCGGTGGGTCCACCTGTTCAGTGACGGGGTCTTGCCCCCGCCGCTTCGGGAGCCCCTGGCCCGATTTCAACTGGCCCTGATCTTCGGCCGTCATCCCCAAACCAATCTGCAAGATCGCCTGCGTCTGGCGGGCATCCCGGCGGTCCACTGGCTCCCCTCTTTTCCGGAGACGGACGGGGAGTCGGTGGCGGCCTTCCAGGCCCGTCATCTCGCCGGCCTGGGGCTAAACTATGTCCCCGACCCCTTCCAGTTGAAAATGGGACTGGACCCGAAAACGGAATTGCCGGAACTTCCCGGCCCCGGCCCCTGGATGGCGGTGGCCCCGGGGAGCGGCTCTCGGCGCAAGAATTGGCCCCTGGCCCACTATTACGAAATCAGCCGGGCCCTGGGCTGGGAATATGGTCTGCGCGTAGCGTGGCTGGCCGGCCCCGCCGAAGACGAAATGTTGCCGTACCTGGGTCCACTGGCCAAGGCTCAGGGACAGCTTCTCCTGGCAAACCGCCCTCTGGCCCGGGTAGCCCAAGTCTTATCCCGCTGCCGGTTGTATATCGGCAACGACAGCGGTCTGACGCACCTGGCCGCCGCGGTCACCGGGCCTGAGGTTCTGGCCCTGTTCGGACCCACCGATCCCCGGGTGTGGTCCCCTCTGGGGCCGCACGTCCGGACCCTGAGGGCGCCGTGTCCCCAGACCCCGGAGGCGGCGGCCGGCACGGTTTCCTGCCCGGAGACCCGCTGCCTGAAGGCGCTGTCCCCGGAGACGGTCCTGGCTGCCGCGGCGCAGATGCTCGGAGCACCAGGTGATGTTGGGCGAGGCTAGGCTAAGGATTTGGACTCCGGACGCGGTTTTGGTTATCTCGTGCCGGGGCGGTTAAAATTTTTGGTCAGGTAGTTTTTACAGGCTGCCATTGAGGTTGCCGCCAAAAGGAGGGGATCTCTTCGGGTATTTTCCGGTCAGATCCGTACAATAATTTGAACCGATATACGTGATTCCCTCGGCGTCGATATCCGCAAAGGTTGATTATGGTTGACTCCGACGGCATTAAGGCAGGTTGGCACCATTAATGCATAGGTATAAAGCAGGTTACCCCCGAAAATACCCAAAACCAATTTCTCCTTTCTCCAAATGGCCGGGCCCCCCTCCCGGCCATTATATTTTTCTGCAGTCCCTCATAAGCCTTTGGCCACCCGTGAAGTCAGGTAGGGCGGGCACTGCCCGCCGATTCCCCTGATTATAGCGTTTGCCAAAAGTTCTTTCCCTTTTGAAGTTCTCAAATCCCCCTAAATCCCCCTTTTTCAAAGGGTGACTTTCCCAGCAATTCCTTGTAGTTCCCCCAATTTTTTAAAGGGGGGCAGGGGGGATTATAATGCTTCCCTTAGCGGAAAAAACTTTCGGCAACGAGGATAATTGGTGCATAGGACGCACCCTACGGGAGACTCTTCAGACCAGAGTGCCTTTGGTGACGACGGAATCTCAGCCAGTGCCAGACGCCGATTAAAGCCCCGGCCAGCATCAGGATGCCTCCCAGGGTTGCGGAAAACCACAGGCCCAGACCATAAATAAGCCAGCCGGTCAGGATCACGCCCACGGCCCCGGCAACTTGGTTCCTTTGGCGCCGGCCGGGCTGGTGGTGTCTCCGGGCCTCGTCCCACATTGACCATAAGTATTTGAGTTCTCTGGCAGAATAAGGGATTGTATCTTTCACTTCTTGGGGTGAGTCCAGGGCGCACCGGCCCATTTCTCCTTCACCGCGGGATTTTGACGGTTCCAAAGGATTCATCCTCTGCGCCGTAACAGTTTCTTTGCGTCTGGTCTGGTTCATGACTTCACCCGGCGTTGCCGGCAAGATTTTTCCTTCCGCAGGCCGGTGCCCCAGCCCGTTCTTTCAGCCTGCTTGGAGTCACGGGGGTTAACAAGATTACCGGGAGAGCGGCGGCGGTTTGCATACCGGACAGGGGATATAACCACGCTCTTGCGCTTCCTCGGGGGATTTGAATCTTAACAATTGCGACGGATATCTCGTTCTGGCCCACTTGCAGGTGGGATAATGGTATTTGTTGGACTTTTTGAAGCCCACGAAATCAGCCTCGGCCTCGGCCTCGGCCTTCGGAGGCGGGGAAACCGCTTCTGCCGGGCCGGCTGGGGGACTGGGCGGAGCGCCTGCCTCAGCGCCGAGACCGGTTTCTCCCGGAGGCCGCTGGCGGGCAGAATCATCGGGGGGGGCCGCCTCCTTTTGGGTCTCCTGGCTGCGCTGATCCCGCAGAGTAAATTTGGGCTCGCCGTCCGGCCCCAGGTTCAACTCGGCCCGGACCCGTTGGTCCTGGTCATAAAACGCCAGGCCGGGAGCCCCCTCGGCCCCCAGCCCCAGCGTGGCGCGGCGGCGGCCCTGCGCGTCCCACAGGTCAAGCCCGACTTTGTCGCCGGCATCTCTCAGTGAAGCCCGGATGTTGCCTTTGGGATCGCGCACCACCAGGGCCTCCCCTGCCGGACCCGGGGCCTGAGGTCGAAAGAGCAGATAGGCCTGGGTGACCAGGATCACCCCAAGCAGTCCCAGGATAATGACCCCAGAAACTTTCAGACGCCGATACTGGCCCGCCAATTTCTCCACGCGTCCCAAGACGGCGGAATCGGCATCCCGGCCAGGGGGCTCAGCTTCATCGGGAGTAGGGAGCGCCGGGGCCAAGCCCGATTCGTTCAGGGGTTCGCCTCCGGCCTCGGCAGGCACGCGGGGCCGGGGGGAAGCCCCTGGAGACTCACGGGGCTGGGAGGCATCGAAATTCTGGCTGCCGGCCGGAGCGGCTGCCGGTCCGGGTCCGGCCTCGACGGCGGGGGCGCCGACCGCAGCCTTGAAGCTGCTCTCCCCTTTCTGGTCTTTGAGTTCAAAAAAGGCTTCGCCGTCCCTGTTCACCCCCAACCGGACCCAGGCGTTGCCGGTACGGTCGCGCAGGAGCAGGTCGGCGGTACCATCCGGATTAGCGCTTATGGTGCCTCGATAGTGGCCCGAGGCATCCCGGAGCAGGATCTTTTCCACCTCAATGACCCGATCCTGGGACTTGGCCTGGCTCACAAGGAGATCGGCCAACTCCTGCCACTCCTTGCTTAGCCTTGCCAGTACCTTCTCCAGGTCTTTAAGCTCGGTTTTATCCGGCATCCGAACTCTCCGTGCCCCGGCGGGTCTCAGATAACCTCAACCTCAGACAGAAAACGCGGTTGGCATACGGTTTTAGAGTAAAGTGACTCGGCATGAGTCCTCTATGTTTTTATCCTCAACTAAAGGAAAAGCCTTTTTCCACAAATAATTTTAAACAGATATCCACCACTTCCGGGTCATAAAGGATGCCCGACTTTTGGTGAATTTCCTCCAGAGCCTGGTCGATTCCTTGGGCCGGCCCATAAGACCGGGGACAAATCATGGCCTCGATAACGTCCGCGACCCCTAAAATTCTGGCTTCCGGGATAATATCCTCATCCCTCAGGCCGGCGGGATAGCCCGAACCATCCAGTCTCTCGTGGTGCTGCAGGATGGCCGGCAATACCGGCCAGGGGAAGTCGATATTTTTCAAGAGATCGAATCCGACCTGGCAATGGGATTTGATAAACTCACCTTCCAGGTGGGTGAGCGCCCCCGGTTTGTTGAGAATTTCGATGGGTATGGCGATCTTGCCGATGTCGTGGAGCAAACCTGCGACCCTGACGCCTTCTAAACGGTTAAGGGAAAAACCCATCTCCCGGGCGATGGCGACCGCCAGTTGCGCCACCCGCCTCTGGTGCCCCCCGGTTAGGGGGTCCTTGATCTCCACCACCTCGGCCACGGCATCAACGATGCCGTGAAAACTGCTCTTAAGGCGGCTGAGCAGCGATTTCAGGCGCTCTTCCTCCGCCTTGCCTTCCCTGACGTCTCTGAGAAGCCACAGCATTCTCACCAGCTGATCCCGGTGGTCGGCTTGGGCGCTGACATTGACGGACACCGCGAAAGGCTCCCCTTCCCCCGGTTGCAGGCGAAATTCTCCGAACCGTTTGCCCCCGCTTCCCCGGACCTGGATCAGGATAACCTGAAAAGCCGGGCGATCGGCTTCCGCCACAAAGTCGGTCAAGGGCTTGCCTTTCAGGAAACCCTGGTTCATCTTCAGCAGGGCGACGGCAGCCTGGTTGCAATCGACAATGATGGCCTGAGCGTCGGTCACCAGGTAGGCATCGGGGGCTAAGTCGAAGAGGTCCCGATAACCTTTGTCTGCCGCAACCATAGCCGATTCAGCCGCCGCCGGGTCTTTCTCGCCCTGGCACTCAGCTTCCCGCACCGCGACCTGGAGCTCTCCCAGCGAAGCCGAAATATCTTGCAAAACTCTCTGGAGGGAAGGTCTCGGCTTAGTCGGCAGACCGTTTCCTGCGGCCGCGTTATTTTCGGCCATCGTGTCAGCAAGGCCCGAACCCGACCCGGGTGAGGCAGTGTCAGGCGACATGTGAGGGTCTTCCTCCTCCCGGTTAGATTCACCAGTTGCCGGCGGGTCCAGAGAAATGGCTGATTCATCCTGGGTTTCCAGGTTTATTGTCTCGGGCGTTCGATGCATCGAGTTCATCCCGCTTTCCTATTGCAATAATCGGTTGCGTTAGATTTTTCTTAAATCTCCCCTGATCTTGCGACAGGAAAAGGGGGTCCGCATAGCCCTCCCCGGTTTGGGCGATTGTCCCTGGCGTGTGCTGAGAAAACCGCGCCGCGCCGCTCTATCCGGCGCCGGGTTCGGCTGAACCTGGGCCGGGGCCACCAATTGCTGCAGGTACCCCAACCGTTCCGGCTGGCAGGCGTTCCCCCAGGGGGCGTGCCAGAGCACCGACAGAAGCTCCCCCGGCGAGTTTAGGCCTGCCTCTGCCGCCGCGGTGAGTATCCCTTGATAATAGCTTTCCATCGACATGTACGATGCCCCAAAGGCCTGTAGCAACGGCTCAAAGGGCGATATCAGGCAGTAAACCTCCTGCCAGGATAAGCCTACCTCAGGCCGAGGCTGGGGCTCCAGGGTGAGATGCTGCTGCAAAAAATCCTTCACCGGCCGGCCGGGGTCTTGGGGAGGAGTCTCCCAAGGCGGGCGCAGCCATTGCCAGCACTCCAAACTTTCCGACTCAATGGAAGGCGGGACCAGAATCACCTGACCTTCCCCGTACCAGCGGAATTCACTGTCTCCCCCCAAAAAGGCCTTATCAAAGGGGGAGGACGGCTGCCAGGCATAAAAGTGCCGCTCCCGGCCGGCTCCCAAGACGGCAATGCACTCGGCCCGCCACGGTCCATACCGGTCCAAAAGTGCCTCGCCCTGTCCTTTGGCGACTTCCAGGACCATTAACCCGGACCGCTTGCCGGTGCGCACCCCTAAATTTATTTCCGGCCCCGGCAATCCCGGTTCCCAGCCGCAGTTGAGCCAGGTCTCAGGATCTGCAACGGCATCCACTTCCAGGTCAGTGCCATCGTGGGGGTTCAGGGCCTGGAGCACCCAGCCTAATTTTTGATATTCGGCTGCAGAACTCGACACCGCCTCCTCATGGTCGAGCTTGGATTTCAGGTTTAAGAGGCTTTCCATCTCTTCCCGGTGGATTCTGACGCACCTGTCTTGGAGATTCATCTGTTTAGCCTCAGCTGACTATGGCGTATGATCCGGCCTGCATGTGCTCCGTGCACTCCCGGTTTTCGGGTTCAAATTTAGGGGTATATTATAATGCGAGAAATTTCTGACAATGGGGGGAACCACTGATATACGGGTTCGATTTTACTTAATTTGCCTTCAGCAAGCACCGGCTTTAGCCCGACGCTGCCGGCACGCCGGAGCCCTCCGGGAGCGAAAGGCGGCGCTCCGTTCAGAATGACATTAATATTCATGGTCTTTTGACTGCAACTTCGTTTCAGGCCCTAAGCCAGCCGGAGAAATAACGGGAGGGGGCGGCGGTTCAGGACGGTAGGCGCAACCCGCAGCCTGGCGCTCTGGTTACCGGATCAGAAAGGTACGCTGAACAGTTCACGCAGAGGTCAATCCTTCGCGGATGGCGTATTTAGTCAGCTCGGCGATGCTCTTGATCTTCAATTTGACCATAATTTGCTGGCGATGGGTTTCCACGGTTTTGATGCTGATGTGCAGGCTTTCGCCGATGAGCGCCGAGGTCTTGCCTTCGGCGATGAGTTGCAGCACTTCCCGCTCTCGGGGAGAAAGCAGATTGAAAGCCGATGATTCTGCGGGTTGGGATGCAGCCAGGTAATCCTTCACCACAATGTCCGCCACCTCAGGACTCAAGAAAGTCTTATGCGACATCACCACCCGGATTGCCTTGGCCAGGTCCTTAAAAGCGCAATCTTTGAGCATGTAACCGGCTGCCCCGGCCTTGAGCATATTCAACACAAATCGTCTATCGTCATGCATGGAGAGGGCGATGATCTTGACCCCGGGCAGTTCGGCGGCAATCTGCCGGGTCGCCTCGATGCCGTTCAAATCCGGCATCGCCACGTCCATGATAATCACATCCGGGCGCATCTCCCGGGCCATCCGCTGGATCATCCGGCCATCCTCGGCTTCCCCCAACACCTTGATGTCGATCTCCTTTTCCAGCAGGGCACGGAGCCCCTCGCGCATGATCTGGTGATCGTCGGCAATCAGAACCTTGATGCTCATGCCAGTACCCCGCTCATCTGTTAACCACAAGGCAGCTATGATTATGTCACATATTTTTTAACCACAAGTACGCCAGGGACCTGTCGCATAAAGCTCTTACCCATCTGTAATATAATACTAGATTTTAGGGAAAAGGACAAAATCGAATTTTGGGACGGGGCGCGGGCCGGAAGGAGTCGGCCCCTGGCCAGGCCGATTTTGGGGCGCCAGTCGCCCCCCAGGGGGTCGTGGGGTTGGTCCGGCGCCACCGGGACTGGAAGGCGGCTTTAGACGGTCGGCCGGGACCGGAAAAGGCTATCTGACCGCGGCTGAGGAGGGCGGCCGGGGTTTTACCGGCGTTGGGGGTACTACCTTTAAGGGTACCGGCGGTGGAATTACCTTGACAACGGGCGGGGTCGCCGAATGGCTGGGCCTCTTTTTCTTATCTGGCTGCAACGGTAAGCTCAGAATGACCCGGGTGATCTCCCCGGGGATTGAGTCGATCTCCATACGACCGCCGAAATAGTTCAGACGTTCCCTAATGCTGAAAAGACCAAAGCCTTCAATCTTGCCGGACAAATCCCCCGGCTTGTCCGGAGGAAAGCCGACACCGTTATCCTCGACGATTACCTCCAGATGTTCTCCGGCCCTCCGCATGCACACCCTGGCGCTACTCGCCCGGGAGTGCTTGAGCACGTTGAACAGCAACTCCCGCACCGCCCTGAACAGGAGCACCCGGGCTTCATTATCCAGCGGTTTCGGATTGTCGTCATCCTCCACGGCCACCGCCAGACCATACTGCTTTTCCATGTGCTCCGCCAGCCACTCCATGGCGGGCTCGAACCCCAGCTCATAGAGGATGGGGGGACTGAGTTCGAAGACCAACGACCGCGTGTAGCGTATTGATTCCTCAATCAGTCTCCGGATTTCTTCCATGGGCTTGGCAAGGCTGCGATACAGCGTCGATTCCTGAATCTTCTCGAATTTGCCCTTGGCCACTACCAGCAGCTGGGCGATTTGGTCGTGGAGCACCGTGGCCAATCGGCGCCGTTCCCGTTCTTCGGTTATGGACAGCTCCGAGGCCAGGGATTGCAACTGTTGCTGGTAGGTGCGAATCTTTTCGTCGCTCTCCCGCCGTTCGGTAATGTCCTCGAACAAGGCGATAGCAAATTGGGGTTTGCCGCCGGGCTCCCGCACCAGTGAAATCGATTGCCGCCCCCAGCCGATCCAACCGTCTTTGCGGATATAGCGGGTTTCCACCCGGCAGACATCCTGCCCGCCCGCGAGCAATTGCCGAAAATTTTCCCAACTCGATGCTGCATCCTCCAGATGGTTGATCCGGGTGAACTCCATCCCCTGTAATTCTCCGGCAGCATACCCCAGCATGGCCGACAGCGCCGGGTTTCCTTCAATCACGCGGCCTTGCTTGTCGATGAGGGCTATGCCCAGGGCGGCTTCCCGGATAATCGTCCGAAACCGTGACTCACTTTCCATCAAGGCCTTTTCCACCCGCTCCCTTTCGGCAATCTCCAGGCGCATCTCTTCGTTGGCCTTTTCCAGGGCATAGGTCCGGGCTCCGAGCCGCTCCCCCAACTGGACGTTGTCGCGGCAGAATTGCTGGATAAGTTTCTGGTACTTCAATAATAACAGGCAGGCGCAAATGGTCGCCAGGGTGCAGCCGAGAATACCCAGGTAGAGGTTCGAATTGGCGGCGCTGCCATGAGCAAAGATAATATCCCTGAACATCTGAAATATGGAGATGGCCACAATTATCTGCAGGGTCACCAGTATCACCCGGGTAACCCAGCTATTGACCGAACTTTCTTCCTTTGGCGGAAATTCGCTGCCCATGCCGGCAGGCATCTCACCTTCGCAAAGTTTCGTCTGATCCATGAAATACCATCCTCTCCGGTTGGGATAAACCCTGTCTACCTTACTCCTCCTGCACCTTAAATGTGCCACTTTTTCGCCAAAAGGTAATTGGGCATTCCCTGAATCTCGGGGTGAGAAATCCCTGAATTTCCCCTGCGTAATATCCAAGGGCAGGTACGCAGTTGGAAGGGACGAGCCTCTGGTTGGAAAGATTGCTGGTAACGGCGGCATCTTGCCGGTGCGGCGCGCAGGCTGGGAAACTGCGCCGCCAAAGGCGACGGGCGCGGAGGCCCGCCCGCCAACTCAGTTCATATCGGCCCAAACCTCTTGCAGGAAGGCGGTTTCAGGGTTGACCGGCACCGGCGCCCCGTCCACTGCGGCCACCGGCATCAACCCCATGAGGGAGTTGGCCAGCCAGAGGCCGTCGGAGGCCTTTAACTGCGCCACCGTGGTGCGGCGGGCTTTCAGGCTCAGGCCCCGGGCGGCTAACCCCCGGCCCAGGACCGTCACGGTCACCCCGGGAAGGGTGCTGGCCGAAGCGGGCAGGTAATACTCCCCCTGACGGAGATAGATGAGGCTGGTGGCGGCCCCCTCCGAGACCAGGCCGTCGGCCTCCAGGATGAGGGCCTCTCTAGCCCCCCGGTCCAGGGCGAACTGCCGGGCCGCCAGGTAAAACAGGTAGTTGAGGCTCTTGTGGCGCCCCACGAAGGTGGAGCGGCCTTCGGGAAAGACGGCCACCGGCCAGCCCGCAGCATAGGCCTCAGGGCTGGGAGGCGTATACGGCTGGGCATAGATGACCAGGGTGGGGCGGCACTCCTCCGGCAGACCCAATCCCTCTGCCACCCCCCGGGTCAGGAGAATTTTCACCCGGGCCGGACCGCGGCTTAAACCGTTGGCCGTCAGCAATTGCGCCAGGCGCTCCTGCCAGGGGACATTGGCCGGAAAAGGCAGGCGAAAGGTCCGGGCCGAGGCAGCCAGGCGTTCCAGATGCTCGGTGAGAAAGTGAACCCGCCCATCATCGGCCCGCAGGGTTTCGAACAGGCCATCCCCGTAGAGGAAACCCCGGTCATTCACCGGCACCAGGGCCTGGGAAATCGGGATCAGTTCGTCATTAAGCCATACAAACTGTTTTTCCATGCGCCAACCGTTTCAGGGTCAAAGGCTTGGGGCGAAAAGGGTTACAAGCAGCAAGCTATCTCCATTTCACCCGTAACTATAGCGTTTGCCATAAATTCTTTCTCCTTGGCAGTTCTTAAATCCCCCTAAATCCCCCTTTTTCAAAGGGTGACTTTATCAGCAATTCCTTATAGTTCCCCCCTTTATAAAGGGGGGTTAGGGGGGATTTATGGATCTCAAGGATCGGAAACCTTTTGGCAACCACTATACCTCCACTATTCCCAAAACCGCCTATTCTTCAAGCAGCCCTAGGGCGTGCCGTGCAGCCGATTTATGGCGGCCACGGGCCGCCCTATGACTTGATATCATACGATTTGCCATATTTTTAAAGCAATCTTTTTCCCTTTTCGCCGCTTCGCCTTTTCCCCTTTTTCCCCCCATCTATAAATCTCCGGCGATAAGTCGGAACAACGTGCTGGCCTTGTGGAGCGTTTCCTCGTATTCGTCTTCTTCCCGGGAGTCATAGACCACGCCGCCCCCCACGGCGAAATAGCCCCGGCCCCGGGAAATAATCGCGGTGCGGATGGCCACGTTGAGGTCCATATTCCGGTGCAGCCCCAGGTAGCCGATGGCCCCGCAATAGACGTGGCGCACGTGGGGTTCCAGTTCGTCGATGATCTCCATGGCCCGAATTTTGGGGCACCCGGTGATGGAGCCCCCGGGAAAGGTGGCCCGTAGAATATCCACCGCACTACAGCCGGAATTGAGTTGCCCCGCGACCACCGACACCAGGTGGTAGACGTTCTGGTAGGCCTCCAGCCGTTTGTGCTCCAGGACCTTGACCGTCCGGGGCCGGCAGACCTTGCCCAAATCGTTCCGAAGCAGGTCCACGATCATGGAGAGCTCGGCGTCGTCCTTGGGGCTCTCGGCCAATTCCTGGCGCAGGATGGCATCCGCCGCCGGGGTGGCCCCCCGGGGCCGGGTCCCCTTGATGGGGCGGGTCTCGAGATAATCGCCCCGTTGATACAGGAAGCGCTCCATGGAGGTGGAGAGCACCTGAAAATCGTCACAGTGCAGATAGGCGTAAAAGGGCGCCGGATTGAGCTGGAAGAGCCGCTGCATCAAGTGGTATGGCTCCCCGGACAGGGGAAAGGCAAAGCGCTGGGTCAGGTTGACCTGGTAGACGTCACCGGCTCGGATGTACTCCCGGATGCGGGTGAGAGCCGTCAAATAAGCCTCCCGGGAAAAATTGCTCTCGGGCGACCCCACCCGGTAGGCGCCCAGGGGCACGGCCGGAGGCCACAGCTCGCCGGCCTCCGGGGCCTTGATGCGTCCCCCGGCATCCTCAACGGTAACGCCCACCTGCCAGAAACGCCCGCCCCGCCGGTCGTGGATCACCAGGCGCCGGGGGAAGGCGAACACCATTTCGGGCAGGTGTAAATCATCCACCGCAGTGGTGGGCAGACGCTCCAGATGATTTTTCAGATCATAGGCCAGAAATCCCAGCCCGCCGGCGGTCATGGGCGCGAGCGGGGAGTCGTCCGGCAACTGGAGGGCGCCCAGGAGGTCCTCCAGCACCACGAAGGGATCAGCCTCATAGACCCGGGTGTCGCCGTCCTGCTGCACCTCAACCCGGCGACCCTTGGCCCGGAGCACCAGAAACGGGTCCCAGCCCATGAGGGAATACCCGGCGCAGTCCAGGTTTCCGCCACTTAACAGCAGCATGGCATAAGGGCGCTGCCGCACGGCCGTGAACAGATCCGCCAGACCGCCAATCTCCGGCGGCGGCGAAAAAGGCCGTGCTTCAATATCGACTATCTTACCGAACAATTGCCCTCCGCATTTCGCGGAAATTCCTTAAGTCCCCCTTTTCTAAAGGGGGGGAAGACTCGGTCCTTTGGGAGCAATTTTCGCACCCCTGTCCCTCCCTCAAGTAATCCTTTCCTCCAAAAAGTTCTCGGCCAGCGCCTTGCCGTGGTCCGTCAGAAAAGATTCCGGGTGGAACTGGACCCCGTGGAGCGGGAAGGCGCGGTGTTGAAGGCCCATGATGACGCCGTCCTCGGTCCAGGCGGTGACTTCCAGTTCCGGGGAGTTGGGGACCGCCATGAGGGAGTGATAGCGGGCGGCCCCGAAGGGCGACGGCAGGCCCTGAAAAATGCCCCGGCCCTGATGAAAAACCTGGTGGCGCTTGCCGTGCACCGGGATGGGGGCCTTGACGGTGGCGCCTCCAAAAACTTCGTTCAGGGCCTGGTGTCCCAGACAGACCCCCAGAATAGGGATCTGGCGATGGAAATGGGCGATGACCATTTTGCTGATACCCGCCTGGTCCGGGGCCTTGGGACCTGGCGAAATGCAGAGCCAGTCAGGCTTAATCGCCGCGATACCGGCCAGATCGATCTCGTCGTGGCGGAAGACCAGGACCTCCAGGTCGAACTCGTAAAAGAGCTGCACCAGGTTATAGGTAAAGGAATCGTAATTGTCGATCATCACCAGGCGCATGAACCGCCCTCTCGTCCTGTCGGGGCGGACCTGCATGTCCGCCCTTGAAGGCGCACCCCCAGGTGCGCCCCGGCAATATAAAATAAAAAAAGCCGCCCAGTGGAGTCTGGGTGGCTCTCGCCTGACATAACTCTGACAACCTATATAGGGAACATTCCCCGCCCTGTCAACCGTTTTCTGAGCCCGGCGAAGACAAACTCCCGCCTGAGGCTCCCTTTCACCTTAGAGAATACTTGAAATATTCAATGACTTATCAGTTAGTTATGACGACCGACTCCAGATAGCGAAGAGGCCCTTTGTTGCAGGAACGGATTCAAGTACTGAAAGATTATGTTGGCGATCTCTGCCGACCCTTCATTGGTATAATGGAAAAAATCGTAAAAATTTCGAGAACTTTTCGGAAGTTCCCTGGCCAGGTCTATTACCAACACCTGGTGGTCTTGCCCTACCTGGCGCGCCACATCATTGTAAAGTTCCAAAATTTCCCAGGCCATTTTTCCGTTACCGGAAGAATACGTATCCACGGTGGCCAGATTCGCGCCCGTGCGATCATCTACTCCTTCGCCCAAGAGATAGGGTTGAGTAATAAGAACCGGTTCGATATGGTTTTCCCGGGATAATT
>Ga0366818_10237_pt1 | contig 16580 bp, 11 predicted proteins | sample TotcelFGM3001N14_FD_207090 | JGI IMG/M metagenome (GOLD analysis project Ga0366818, IMG submission 207090) | Enriched cells from coal bed in the Powder River Basin, Montana, United States - Total cells FGM rep3 HSBNCT.FGM.300.1.N14 ...
CCGTGACCGGCATCAACGTCGTCTCGGCCGCGCGGTTCGCCGGAGAAGCCAGTCCGATCGAGCACTACGCCTCGGCTCGCGCGATCAACGGCCGCGCCGGCTTGTTCCCCTCACGATACCAAAGTGATGAAGTCGATCACGCCGACGGCTCACTCATCCGTCAGTGCAATCGCAAGCTGCGCGGCGCGGCAATGCTGGTAGCGGAAAATTTGATCAAGTGCCATCCCTACTATCGTGGAGTGGCGGAACTGTGGAAACAGCAGAAGGTCGATCCGCGCGACCGCCGTTGCCGGATTGCCAACCGAGCCATGCGGATGGTCTATCAACTCATCGCGGGCAGACAAGTGTGGCGCGGCAAAGGCGTCGATCGCGAATACCTGCTGGCCAAGCTGCAAGAGTTCCATCGCCTCCACCAAACTCCGATCGACCAATCGATCCGAGACATGAACGAGGCTTTTTTCTGGTTGCCGAAATCCGCTTACGCCATGGAAGCGAAACCGCTGGCGGAATTGGCAGCCAAGAAACATCGTGGCCCCAAACGCATCGGTGAATTGTTGATCCCGCTCCTCATTCGACTTGGAGTTTCTATCGAAGATGGTGTAGAATTGGACACGTCCGAAGCTCGGAGTTCTGACTGACTTGTTGTGCTGCGAGGCACACTGACACCATCGTCTTTGACCCCGAGGGTATCGGCCGTGTGTCGCCTCACTTCGCGTGAGCTGGCACGCGCCGAGTCAGCCCGTCGAAAAAGCGTGATGCTCTGTCAGCGGTTCGAACGCCGGATGAGACAGTGTGGAGCTTTCGAGCTTCGGATATCTACCAGGGTGGCGAGAACGAACCACCTCAGCTGACCGAGACGTGCCGACAGCCAACCAGTCCCTCGACAACGAGCCCAAAAAAACTATCATTATGGTAGGTGCGCTCAACGTACGCGCATCATCAAGAACGCAAATTCAGCCATGACAGTGCTTTGGGCTTCCGTTCGACGGCTTTGACGTAGGTCCGAGAGGACAATTTGTCGGGATCAATGAGGTGCAAGTGCTCGCCGATGAAATCGTGGACTGGCGAATCCCAAAACCACAAGGCTGCGTTCTTGTGGATTTCCAGCGGCGTCGGATCGAAGTAAACGAACTGCGCGCGGTCCACGATGGCAGCGAACTCGTGGAAGTCCCCGAAGGCGAAGCGGTTCATGATCAGGCAGACCCGCGAACTGGTCCGGAAAGAGCTGGGGATGCCCTCCCGCTCCAGATCCTTGTTATCGGTCTGCCAGTTTACCCATTTCCAGGGCCTGCACTCGGTAAGATCGCGGAGCAAGAAGCGACCCGTGCGATCCGCCCATAACCGTTCCGCGTCGTCGAACACCAGCAGTTTGTTCCGATGTTGATAGGCTAGACGGTATGCCCCTACAGGTGTTATGTTGCCCTTCACATAATGGGCAATCGAGAATTCCGTGCCGTCACGGTCCCTGCGAGGTTGGCAGCACTGTTCGAATTCACAGCTTTTCGACAGTCCTTGACGGCCTACGACAAGCAGAAAGTAGAACTCGCCATTGAAGAACGAGTCGCGGAACTCGCGAAGTTCGTCGAAGGTCCGAAGAACTTCGGCATCTGGGGGTACAATCTTGCTGCGCATGCTGACTCCTTTCACGGTCGTAACGCCCAAACGTCGGGCAACTTCAGTTGCCTTGTAAAGCACACGGCGGCGACAGGCCGCCAGCCCTAGGCGTTCTCGATTGTCCGTGAAGGTCTCGCGAGTGTCAGGCGGAACACACTTGGTGTTGACCCGGAACTCAGCGCCGCTCCCAGATGATGGCCTGACCACATTCGCATCAGCGCCACAGGAAGGCGCCGACCCGCGGGCGTCGGTGCGGAGGCTAATGGTCTCCTTCTAGTAATTATGACTCAAACGAGTGGTTTTTTTAGCTCTGCGGCAGCGATGTTCAAGCCGCCCGCGTACCGTGATTCCGGCACTTCCGCACCTGCCTTGCGTCGGTGTCGCCCGAGGTGGCACCGACGCGGCCTAGCTCCGGATACCGCGCTCGCATGGCCACGCCCCGAACGCGGCGTTGTGAACGATTGCCGGGATCTGCTGGCATGCAAACTCCGAAGACGGTGCGGAACGCCCCAAGGACGCTCCGATCTTCCCGTACGAAGAGGACTTTGACGAAGGAGCGATGGAACTGCCGCCAGCACCCGTTGCGAGAGCGGAGTGCGACCGTCGTCAGGAAGTCATCGCTAAGATCGTCGGCAAACGAGTGTCTGTTGCCCGCCTCCTACCAATAGTTTGTCGACCGACGTGTTCGACAAGCTAATCTGTCGGCCTCGACCAGCACCTGTTGGATCGCGGCCAGGGGGCTACGTCGCCCAAGTCGCGACGCTGGGCGAACGACGCCACTTCCCCACATGAACGCGACACGGGCGAACGTGGGCGGGACGGGCGCCGAAACCGGGGCTGTCCTCGGCTTCTTGGCCGGCTTCTTTTCCGCCCTGCTGCAGAGGGGAAGAAATCTTGCATCCGGCTGAAAATCGGCTATTCTGATCTGATGGGCTGAAAAGATGTCAACGAAGTACCAAAGCACGGCGAGCTGACGGCTTGCTGGAATTCTGAATTGCGGGAAGGGGTTTCTTGGGTTTGGCGGTTGACGGAATTGGGGGCATCGCGTTTCGAGGCAGGGGTGCCACCAACGGAAGGGTTTTTGGAACTGTTGGGCAGATCAGCGCTAAAGACGGAGGCGCGTCGGTGTCGCAGTAACCGGCATTTGCCGCGGAGGAACGGCCAATTCAGTCACCACGCATTGCAGTAAAGAAAAATTGCGACGATGACATGATCGCACAGGACTTCATTCCCGAGTAGGAGGACTACTGCCCGCCCGTCGACCAAGATCTCAGCGGCCAAAAGGAACGGCCGGACGAGTCTCTCGCGCACATCTCCACGGTGCGGGTACGTTTGAAGCAGACCGCGAAGCGATGCAACGTGGGCGCGATCGAAGCCGAACCGCGGCCTGTCATCGACCATTTTAAGGAAAGCCTTCCATTGGGGATGGGAGACTGGTTTGTGCTGAAAGCAGTCGACGAGTAATGCGGATAATGGCATCGACTTCCGGGTGCATCTGTCACACCGACCGATGGACGGTCTCGCCAAACGTATGGCCGCAATAGATCGTGTCGGAGAACCATCGAATACTGGCATCTCAGAAAGGACGTCGAATGGGCAGAGAGTATTCCTTCATGGACAGCGAGTTTCGCAGCGCCAGGTACCGCGACGAATCGTCAGGCGATTTCGTGCGTGGATTGGTCGCCATTGCGATGCCGTTCAAGGGCGAGCAGAGTACCGACGTCTTCACGGTCATCAAGGAGGAATGCCTTAAGATCGGTCTCGATGCGCAAAGGGTCGACGAGTATGTTCGCTCAGGCGTCGTGATCCGCGACATCGCCCAGTTGATCGAAAATGCGGAGTTCCTCGTCTTCGATCTCTCCGGCGAGCGTCAGAACGTCTACTATGAGTTGGGGTACGCTCACGGTGTCGGAAACGAGGCATCCGAAATCCTGCTCATTGCGAAAGAGGGGACGCCGCTCCACTATGACATTGCCGGACTAAGAGTTCAGTTCTACACGTCTCCGGATCATCTGCGCTCGATACTCGCGAGCACGCTGCCCGAGATGGTGCGCGTCGGCCGTTCGAGGGAGTAGGTTCTATTGGAGACGTGGCCACGATGAAACGGAGGACTGCCCCACGACGGCAGAATCGCCCACTTGGGTACAATCGCCCACTCGGGTTCCTGGGCATCGATCTGGGCGCATGCACCAGTGCCGCGGCCTGCATCGAACACGGGGGACCTGCCCTGATTCCGGGGGCGGATGGCAGTTGTTTGGTGCCATCCGTAGTGTATTTTGGGGGCCATCGTGACCGCCGGGTTCTTGTCGGGCATGCTGCCGTCCGTCGGCCTGATGAAGCGGTTCGACTGGTGAAAGATGGCCTTGACGATGGCCCCGACACGACCACGATGGGTCTGATGCATACGTTCTCGGACGTTGCGGCGATCCTGCTCGAGGAACTCAAACGCAACGCCGAAGCCCACCTGGGCCGCACCGTTGCCAACGCGGTTCTTGCCGTTCCGAATTGGTTCGGCATCGTAGAGCGGTGCGCTCTTCTTGCAACCGGCGGAACTGACTGACGAACCGGGCCAACAGGGCCGACTTGCCGCAGCCCGGGGTGCCGGTCACCATCATTGGCCCAGGCTTATTGCTCGCGGTATACGCATGCAGTCGAGCCAGCAGATGCCGCTGGCCAATGAACAGCCCCGCGCGGTTCTCGATGAAGAAGTCGTGATAGGCTCGCTCGGCCTCCAGCGGTTCGACTTCGGGAGCCGCTTCGGGATAGTCCGCCTCGATTGCCGACCAAAGGTCGTCCAGTACCTGTTGGCCAAAGGCATCCAGGGCCTCGCGCCGGTAACCCTCCCGCACGGGCAGCCCCGACACCTTGATTCGCTCTTTTAGCCGGCTCAGCTTCTCTGCGCTCTCCGCGTCCTCTGCGTGGAAATCCCGTCGTTGTTCCGCTGGCAAGGTGTCGATAAACACCGGATCGCGGAAGTAGAAGAAGGCGTGCGACTGCATCTGGGGGTTATTCAGCACGCCATGGTAGATCTCCATCGCGGTGAGGGAGTGGCCCGGCTCGATGTGGCGGAGCGAATCGAACTGCGGCTCGTCGGGAATGTCATAGCGGGGCGGAATCCAACCGTATCGTTCGCCCAGCAAGCCGACGAAGAACGGCCGGCAGTCCTCGATTTCCCGCAGGCAGATTTCGAGCGCCCTGCCCCGCTGGGCGTCCTCCTCGGTCACACCCCAGCGCAGATCCACATCCAACAGGTGCAGGTGCCGTTGAGCGCACCGTTCCCGCAACTCGGGAAAAACGACACGGACCAAATGATCCCGCTCCGCGTGCATGTCGCGGAACGTGGACGAAATGAACACACGGACGGTTTTCCAGTTTGCAGCCACGTGTCATCTTCGCCAGGAGGATCATCGATGAATCGAACCAGCCGCTATTCTCCTGCGTTCGGCGGGGCGGAACAAGCGAGTTGGCAGGCCCTCATACATTTCCGGTATGACGCTATGTCGGAACGGTCCTCCGACGCGGTCACAGTCCCAAAGCGACCTTCAGTCGCTGATCCACTTCCGCCTGCAACTGCGGCCCGATGCGGCCCAGTCGGCGGCTGACCACCGTTTGCTCGATGGCAGCGAGCTTGTGTAAGCGGATGACCGAACGTACTCGCAATCCCGTTTGCAGAAACTCGGGATGAGACGTCTCGACCAGCACGTCCGTCGCGATCACGCCGCCGCGAACAACGCTGGATATTCCAGCCACGATCAGATCCTGTCCGATCAGCCTGGGCGACACAACCAAGCAGGGACGCAACGTCGCCCCGCTCAAGTCGGTGAACGGAAACTGAGTCAGCAGCACATCGCCCCGTGAAATCGTCGGCATTAGATCGGCTCACCGTCATGCACAGAATAGACTTCTTCGCCGGGGGCATCCCAGAAATCAAACGCGCCTCCCGTCTCGGCCAGCCGCATCATGGCCTGTGTGGACAAGTCGTCGTCTGTCCCGTGGACAACAACCGGTTCCGACTTGCGCGCGAGTTCCAACAATCGTTCAAAGTCCTGCTTCGGCACAACCGCTTGTCCGTCAATCCATTGAGCATGAATGATCGTCATGAGTTCGGCCCCTCTTTTGCCGTTCCTGCGTTCACCTTTCGACGCATTATACTCTTGATCCAATCATGCCGCTACGGCCTGGCCAGACGCAACGCGTTTTCGAGTCGTTCGAGCCTGCCGAGGGGAGAACGGGGCCGGGTGACTGGGGATCTTTGAGGCCGGCACTGAGCTTCGGATTGGCCCTTTGGCCTTCCGAATGGCCTTGCCGAACGCCCGGGTGATGAAGTGGATATCGCAACGAGGATCTTGTCCCACTGGGCCCCGCGTTTGCGAGCCATGCCGCCGCACAGCGCCACGGCCCGCGGCAGGCAGCCGCACTTGCGCGCTGCAATCGTTTCCCGGAACGTCAGCCATCGAGGCTGAAGAATAGTGCTTGCCCCGAGTGATCGCCGGCTACAATCGTTTGACCGTCTGGCGAGAAGGCACAGCAGAGCAAGGGACTCTCTACGGTGAAACTTGCGATGGCGACGCCGTTTTCGAGGTTCCAGACTTTCAACGTGCGATCAACGGAAACCGAAATCGCTCGCCGCCCGTCCGGTGTCAACGCCACCGCGAAGACCACCCCCAAATGTCCGGAGAGAGTCATCAGTTCTTGAGCGCTGTGCAGATCCCAGACTTTCAACGTCCTGTCCACCGACCCTGAGACAGCCCGTCGGCCGTCGGGAAGTATCGCCACCGCCCGGACCGAGTCCAAATGCCCCATCAGGCAGTGCATCTGGCGACCTGAAGCGAGGTCCCACACGATAAGCGTTCGATCCTTCGAAGCCGATACCGCCCGCTTGCCGTCGGGGGTCACCGCCACCGCAACCACCGGCTCACGATGCCCAACCAGCGTCCGAAGTACTCGGCCGTTGTGCAGGTCCCAGACTTTCGAGGTTCCGTCCTCGGAAGCCGATACCACCCGCGTGCCGTCCGGCGTCACCGCCACCGCTTGCACGCGGTCCTTGTGCCCCTCGGGAGGCCTTCGGAATACCGATGCCACCCAGGCCAGCGTCAGGCCGATCACCCCCAGACCCGCAACGACGAAGTCCATCGGCAGCAACCCCCAAGAGTCCACCTGCGCCCCTAGACGCAAAGCCCTAAGTGCGAGGTAGCACAGCCCGATGATCGCGACGGTCGCGGCATAGGTGCGTCGGAAATGGCGCTCGCGAGACGCCAGGACCTCTGGAGGCGGGGAGGCCAGGCTCGTTCGTCCGAGCGTTTGCAGCGGCTGTCCACTCTCCAGATCCCACACCACCAGGGTTGTATCTTCCGATCCCGAAACAACCCGATGCCCGTCGGGCAGCACAGCTACGGCTTTCACCGAGGAGCGCCCGATGTCCTTCCCGAAACTCTGCCGCACCCGCTGGCTCTCCATATTCCAGACCTGGAGCATGCCGCTGCGAAAGGCTGCGACGAAGCTTCGGCCATCGGGCGTCACCGCGAGCGAGTAGATGTCTCCCTGATCAGGCTTCGGAGCTTCCTGAGGTAAAGGGAGAGCCCACACCTTCAGCGTGCCGTCCCGTGAACCGGAAACCACTCTCTGGCCATCGGGGGTCACCGCGACCGAGTAGGCCGCATCGAGGTGATCCACCTGTCCCGCGAACTGCAGGTTCTGCAAATCCCATGCCTTCAAGGTTTTGTCCAGGGATCCGGAAATGGCATATCGGCCGTCGGGCGTCACTGCCAGGCTCAGTACCGATCCACTGGGATGGCCCAGGAAGGAGTACCGGTTCAGCCTGTTTGCCAGGTTCCAGACCGCCACCCGCCCGTTCTTCGCTCCCGATATCACCTGGTGGCCATCCGGAGTCACTGCTAGCGCCTGGAACTCGTCCGAGGGGCCGTATAGTCTGTCCAGTTCCAGCCCTCTTTCCAGGTCCCAGACGCGGAGGGTCCGATCCAAAGATGCGGAAACCGCACGCCGACCGTCGGAGGTCACCGCCACCGCTTCGATCCAGCCCTGATGGCCTCTGAGCGTGTGCAACATCTCCCCCGTCTCTAGATCCCAAACCTTCAACGTCCAGTCTTTCGACGCGGACACGACACGCCGCCCGTCGGGGGTGACCGCCACGGCGAGGATTCCGCCTGCGTGCGCCTTGCCACTAATGGCCCTCTCGGTTTCGCTCTGTCTCAATGTGCCCCGCAGCTCGCCGCTCTCCAGATCCCACACCCTCAACGTCCCATCTTCCGACCCTGAGATCACTTTGCGGCTATCGGGAGTTATAGCCGCCGCCAACACAGAGCCAGTATGGCCCGCGAGAACGAGCAGCTCCTCTCCCCGTTCCAGGTCCCAGACCCTGACTGTTTTGTCCACTGCCCCGGAAACCACACGCCGCCCGTCGGGTGTCACTGCTACCGACAGGACCGTCCAGGAATGTCCCGCCAAAGCAGTCCGATAGGGGGCATCCGGTGGGGACAGGCATGCACTCAAGGGCCGGAGCCAGAGGCCCTTTTGCGCTCGGGAGGCTTGAAGCAGCAACGCTGGGACTTCTGGGAAACGCCGCTCGTCGAGCAGTCTTCCGATTAGTTGTCCGGCCAACTGAGACGCATCCAGGACGAGTACATGTGCCGACATTTGAAGCGCTCGCCGCGTTATGGCCAGGGCACTGACGCTGCTCGGCTTCGCTATAACCTGTTGCTCTGCCGGCAGGGCCAGATCGAAATCGTCGATCAAGGTGTACGGACCCAATGCACCGACCTTGGCGTCGAGGAAAACAAAGTCCAGTAGGGTTTCTTTCAGTTTGCCCACGTTGTTCGAGTGAAACAGGTGATAGGGTAATTCACTCAACGCATGAGCATCGGGGAGGCACCATCGGCAGTGAAAGAAATCGGCCAACTGTGCATGACCGTACCGTTGCTTTTCCTTTGTGTCCAAACATCGCTCACGAACCGCTTTGAAGAGGTTGCGGTGGTAGAAGTCAATCAGCCCGGCACGGCTGAACAGGTACGGCCGCAGTTGACGCAGCACCGGAAACAAGTCATCCGCGCCATCGAGACCGGCAACCAGCTCTTGCAGTTCTCGCTCGGACAGGCCGTGCCGTGCTGAGGCCAGCAGCGTGAGCACTGTCTCAACCAGCTTCTCGTTGAATTCCTCAGCTAGGCGTTCGATCACCTGGGTAAAGATGGCCGTGGCGGTATCGCCTTCTCGTGGGAATGTGGCAATCCGCTCGTTCAGTCGCTCATAGGGGGCGAAGCCACGCAGCTCTTCCAGCGCTACCAGCAGGAACAGGGGATTGGCCGTGGCCGGATTGCTCAGGAGCAGACGCACCTGGTCATCGTCCAGAGTTTTGGCCGATAGGGACGGCACCTGGCGGATGATCTCCCGCTGTTCTGCATCGCTGAGAGCAGCCAGTTGCACTGGGCAATGCTCCCGCCAACGAAAGGCTTTCAGCACGGGTTCGGTTTTGCGGGAGTCGGTGATGCAACTGACGATCACCTTCACCTGCGGCGGCAACCCTGTCGGCAGCCAGTACAGCTCCTGGGCGCGATCGGCTTCATCCAACTGATTCAGGGCGTCAATCACCAGCAGGACGCGCGTATCGGTGGGAACCTTGCCGACGAACTCCCGGAATGTGACCGAGAGCTTGGTCGCTTCTTCGGGCACGTCCTCGGCAAAGCCGAAGCGGGCCTTGAAAACCTGGCAGAAACGCCGCAGCATGTCGCGCAGGTTGGTCGAACGCGGGCTGCCCCCAATGAAGTGTGGGATGACGAGCGTCTGCGGCTGCTTGTGCTGGTAGTCGCGGACAAACCGGGCCAGGGCCGCGGATTTACCTGAGCCCGACGGTCCTGTCACCAGACAAGGAACCAGGTCATTTCCGTCCGCGAAGGCGAGCAATGCGTCGTTGATCTGCTCCCGGCCCACATAGACGCGCAGCCGGGACTCCAGGAACCGCTCGTGGTAGTCCTGCTCTTCCGCCAAAGGGTCCGTGGCGGTAACCACAGGCGGTCGTTCCGGCAACTGCAACTCTTCCCGAATGGCTCGCCAGAGCTGATCGCGCACGCGCTCGCCAAAGGCTTCCAAGCCAACCAGACGGCCGTGCGACCGGCTCGGTCGATCGTAAGCGTCCGGGTCCCAACGGGCCGGGTAACCGTCCAGCAGCGGAAAGCCACTTCGGCGAATCCGCTCCTTGAGATCGTGCAGCTTGTCGATCAGCTCCGGCTTGGTCTCGCAGTACACCGTGCTGCAGATGGCTTCCGGCACATCGAGCAGGGCTTCGGGGTCGCGGAAGTAGAAGAACGCGTGTCGGCGCATCTGCGGGTTCTGCAAAACACCGTAGACGATTTCCAACTCGGTGATGCTCTTGCCCGGGTGGTGCCGGATCCAGCCGAATTTGCCGGCGACGCGATCGAGCAGTCGGCTGGAAACGTAGCCGTAACGCTCGCCGAGAATGCCGATAATGAACGGCCGGCAGGCGTCGATCTGGTCCAGGCAAACGTCGAGGGCCTCATCGTTGTCCGCCTGCTCTTTGGTCACGCCCCAGCGCAGGTCGATATCCACCAGGTGGACGCGGTGCTTTTCCAATTCTTCGCGCAAGGCGGGAAAGACGACCTTGACCAGATGATCCCGCTCCGCGTGCATGTCGCGGAAGGTGGATGAGATGAACACACGGACGGTTTTCCAGATAGCAGCCATACGTCACATTCGCCAGTGACACTCACGGAGGATTGACTAATCGGGATTATCCGGTATGGGGCAGCATGTCGCAAGCGACTTGGCAATCGGCGTTCGTTTTCGACAAGACCGTATGTCGGATCGGCATAGCGTGACTGGGTGATTCATCTTGAGCCTGCAAAGCACAGGCAATGGTTAAGCGGAAGCAGCAGCATGTTCTTGTTCTCATGGACAGAAAGATTGGGGACAGGAAGATTGGGCGGCCAGAGGCGGCCACTACCGCTCGCGATGGAGATCATGATGTCTCTGGCAGGATCGAATCGCGCGTGGTTGACGCTCATCACCAAGTTGACAATGTCCCTGTCTTTGCAGCCCGCGGTGATCAGCACGCGTCTCGCTATTGAGATTTCCTATCGCCGGATCCGTATGCGGCCGCGTGTGACAGTCACAACGACGCCTCCGGTCAACTCGACCGCATGGTGCTCCAACACCTCCGCCATGCCCTGCACCTGTTCGTCCACACTCAGCTCAACCAAGCGGACGATTGGTCCGTGCGGCAGTCTGCGCACGAAAACGAGTGCGCCAAAATCTCTGTCCTCGGTGACCAGCACACGCTCTTCCTGCAGAGCGATGGCCAAGAGCCGCTCGTCGCTGGCCTTTGGGTCGATGGCCAAGGCCGACACCCTGTCGTGCCCTAGTCCGACCAGGAAGGAATGAAGCGAACGCGAGGATACGCACACATCGAGCAGAAACTTCATGACGCCTTTCTCACAATGCGTTCGTAGACCTGTTCGCCGGCCAGCGATCGATGGGCATAGGCCAGGCACGCCTGGATGTCAGCAGGTTCCAGAAACGGGTACTCATCGAGCAACCGTTCTGGCGTGTCTCCGGCGGCTAGCATGCCGAGAACATGCTCGACGGCGATTCGCATGCCGCGGATGATTGGCTTGCCGCCAAAGATGGCCGGGTCCACCGTGATCCTCTCCAACACTTCGTCTTCAGTCATGACAGTCTCCTTGTTCAGCTTGGTGCCGCCAGCCACCACAGCGTCGAATACCCGATTCTCGTCGCTTTCCGCAAGATAATCCGTCAGTTGGCAGGCCGTCAAGCTCTCACCCCGGCTCGTCGTTGAGGACGCCATATCCGGCCTATCGTCGGTACACCTCCAAGCCGGCTTTGGCGAGGATCTCCGGGAATTTGCGAACCGCCTCGCGGTCGTATTTCTTGATGTCGTCGGGGAGTTCGCTCCAGGCGACGAGGCAGTTGTGCAGCTTGCGCTGATCGTCCCGCGGCCCGTGGCGATAGCCGGCTCGCAGGCGATCGATATTCCAGCGGCCGTGCTCCAGTTCGGCCATTCTTTCGATGTCGCTCTCGGTGAAATCCTCGAATCGCTTTGGCTGCTCCGCCTCGCGAACGGCGAATCCGCAGGCTTCCAGGATCTGCACGGCGTAGCGTGCCTGATCGCGGTTGGCCTGCTTGTAGGTGTCCTGCAGCTTCGGCCACGGCTTCATGTTCTCCGGCAATCGCCCGGTGCTGATCGAGACGAAGTTCTCGTGGAACGCCGTTGCCATCTCATCCAACACCGGTCCGGCAAAGGTCCGCTCGGTCGGTGTAACAACCGCCCGTACCGAAGCGGCGTCCCAGGGAAGCGGCAACAAGTTCGGCAGCCGTGACCATAGCGGGTCCTTTGTCAACGCGTCGGCTGCACCGCCCGTGCCGATCACTACGGCCACCGTGGCGCCGACCGCCAGGGCCAGCCGGTACTCCACCGCGCTGACCGGCCCGCCGCCGAAGCCGATAAGGATCACGTCCTCTGGGCGAATCCCTGCGTCGAGCAGGTCCGACCAACTGCGAAGGATCTGCTCGGGCGAGAATTTTTCATGGCCGCAAATCACCAGTCGGTCGTAGCGCGCGTCCTTGGGCGCGTCGTGGGGCAGACGCTCGGGGATGTAGCCGACTAGTTCGAATCGCTTGGCCCCGCGCGTCTCGAGCAAGGCCGCGATCTCGGCCACACAGCCGGGCACGCCTATCGCCGTGCCGCCGGAAATGACTTGCCCGGAAAAAGCCTCCAGAGCCGTCTCTAGCAGCGGCCGCACTCCGGCCAGAATCTCCACGCCGATGCCGGCGGCGCCTCCAGCCACAATCAACGCTCGCTGCGCCGGCTCGGCCGATGCGTGGGTTTCGCGGCCGGATTTAGCTTTCAGCCGATCGGCCAGGGCCAGAAGATCGTGTAACCACTGGTGCGACGCGTCGGACTTCTTGCCGCTGTCCAGCGAGTAGAGCCAAGAAACCTCCGTCTCTAACGCGTCGGACGCGATACAGTGCTTGCCGTCCAAAACGTGTCGAACTCCCCGAGCGCAGTATCCGACCGCCTCGAAAGCGTTCTCTAGAAGGAGGCTCAACCGCCCGGCTGTGAAATACGCGTTGGGCAGCTCGATGCCAGCGGCGGCGTGGGACAGACACGTCTTGCAGCCTTCTCGGATCAGCGTCCGCATACTGGCCGGCAGGTCCGCTTGCGACGAGAAACGGATTTCCAGGCCCAGCATGTCGGCCAAGTAGTACGGATTGCCGGGTTCGTGCTCATGGGCCTCGCGCAGGCACTCGCGCGCCCGATGCTCCTGTCCGCGCCTTGGCTCCAAAGCCCAGCCCAGCCGCCAGAGCACGCGGGCATGCAGGCTCTCTTGCTTGCGCAGATGCACCACGGCCACGCGGGCCGGTTGGCGGCAGATGGTCAGCGACTCCTCCAGCAACTGCACACCGCGCTGGTACTCGGCGGACTGAGGCGTCGCCCGATGGACCTTACACAGAGCGTAGCCCAAGTCCTGGAGCAGTTCGCAACGGTTGGCGTCGCGGACTTCGCGATGAGGATCGAGCGCCGCGACCACGCGATCGTACTCGCCAGAGGCCGCCAGCAATCGGGCCAGCTTCAACGCCAATCCGGGCTTCTTGGCATCCTTCAGTTCGTTCTGGAGAATCAGGTTCTGGATCGCGATCTCGTTCTGGACTTCGTCCCGGGTAGCGAAGGCCGTGTAGTTGGCGATCATGCCGTCCAGGTCGTCGGCCATCTGGTTGTAGAAGCGATCGCCCTGTTCCATGATGGCCGCCAGCAGGGCCCCGGTCCGCCGCACGTCAGGCGGGAGTTGGAGCGGGTTCTTGTACATGCGGTCGTGGAGCGTGTCGGCCCAGGCGTGCTGCAACCAGGTCCGCACCTGGATTTCGGCCGTGCGCGTACCAATCGATTGCTGTTCGTCTTCGGTGATGCCCAGCACGTGGCGGCGATCGGGCCGGATCTGAATGACGTAGTGCATGTCGCGGTAGCCGAACTTGTCTTCGCTGAGCGACAGCCCCTTGTCGTCCGATTCGAGGATGTTGAAGTTGACCTCGATGAACTGGCGCACCGCCCGCACCTGTTCGAGCGTCTGGACGATGACGCGTGCCCCGCAGAGATCCGTCATCTGATTCACGGCATCCGGGTATTTCCCAAACTTGCGAGCGCATTTCTCCGCGAAGCTGGAAACAGATTTTGGCCGCGACTGGACGAGGGCTTCTGGGAACGCGACAGCGCAGCCACGTTCCAACACGTCCTTCAGGACTGCGGCATAGGTTTCGTAGGCGGGGTACACTTTCGCGTATTTCTCGATCTGGTCCCGGTGTTGTTCGGGCGTGATCCGGGCAGGCTGACTCATCTTGTCGTTTCCTGGAAGTCGGGGGGTTCACAAGAGCATCTAATGTAACGACTTGCGGGACAGGGTCGCTATGCCCCTTTTCCCGAAGCTTCGAGTTTCTTGCAGTACTCGATGATGAACTCGCGGAGTTCTCCGTGGAAATCCAACGCAACGAGGTCGGCCGGCGGTACCCAGACGAAATCGTCGTGCTCGCTGCTGAGCGTGACTTCGCCGCCCACTCGGCGCGCCCGCAGCACGAGCACGGCCAATCGCGAGGCCGGAACCTCGTACTCGGTGGCCCCGGCGACGCCTTCGAGGGCGACGGTCAAGCCGGTTTCTTCCAGCACTTCCCGGACCAAGGCCACGTCAAAGTTTTCGCCCGGATCGACCTTGCCGCCCGGCAGGTCCCAGGCGTGTTTGAACTGCTTCGAGTCCATTGATCGACGGATGGCCGGGATCCGGTCCCGGTTGTCGGCGATCAGCGCCTTGACCGCGAGCCCAAAGGGCTTTTCTTGTTCCTGTTCTTGTGACATCGATAGGTCTCCGCTCGCTTGCAGCCTGGAATTGGTCGACCCACAATATGGTACCGTGAAGCTGGGGCGTTGAGAATCAGCCCCACCCAGGACCGCCGATATTCTGGCTACGCGGCTCTGCCTCGAATCCGGGGGGCAGAGCCGGCACGGGCAGTGCATTCCCAGCCCGAAGCCTGGGAACGAGCAGAAGAAGCGGCCACAGAAACGCTCAAAGCAATGTCGTTGCTGCGGCGTCCTGAAGGCGGTGCTCAACTTCTGGAAGGGGCCGAGTTCTCTGCCGCCGATTCGCTTGAAGCAATTCACGATGCCCTCGGCCAACGGATATCAGAACTTCTGTGACAGCGTCTTGGACGCGAGTTTTCGATCGATCATCGCGGCTTGGGCGGGTCCGCAAATGGGTCCGCGGCCTTTTCGCCGTCCGCCGAGTGTTGCTGCGGGCGCATCTCGACCCGCACCAGACTTTGCACAAGGGAACGGGCCGGACGCTTAACTTGCAGTTCCCGCTGCAGAGCCTTGGCTTTTGCGGCCAGTTCGTTTTTGCTTGATGCGAGTTGAACGAGTTGGCTGTGTATCAGGTACCACAGAGGAGGATTTCCCCGCTGCAGACCAGCAAGGACCTTGATCGCGTTCGACCTCGGGCGGCGGTCCCGTTCCGAGAAAAGGCTCGTCGAGGGTGCAGGGCGGAAGGGTGACGTGGGATCACCGTAGTAACAGAACAGTGATAGTACGGTGGCATCGAAGCCATCCGGCACCGAACCGCACAACATGGCACGCTCATAAGCCGCCGTCTCCTCGTAGCTCCTGACGAGTGAACCGAGCAAGGCGCTGGCTGTCTCCTCCAGACGATTTTCAATCCCAGACTGGAGCGTCGAGGTCGCTCCTCCGGGGCTTGCTGGCCGAGGGAACGACTTCAAACGGTACAGGTGGTCGCAGTACAGTTCCTGGCTCTTGCCATCTTCAGAGTTGACGCGGATACAGATGGCCACGAGATGGTGGACCTCTTCCAGTGTGGGCAGATTGACCGTCAGCCTCCGTCGGCGGTCAGCACGACCGATCAAGCTGTCCATCGATGCACCGAATTCCGGCACTTTGTTGCTCGTCCAGCAACCGATGCGCACTCGAAACGATTTCGCCCGCTTCGGCGGCAGTACCTCCGTTTTGCTCACGGGCAAAAGATCACCCGAGCCGCAGGGAGCGACCAGAGCCCCCGCTTCCAATTCATACGCAAACACGAGTCTGCCCAGGAACATGGGATTTTCCTCGACAAGGAAATATTTGACTCCACTTGATGAGCCAGCGAATGGGTCAGACACTTCCGAACCAAGCACGACGGGGCGGGATGAAGGTGGCATCGAAGGAACAGTGACGACCTCGACTGGCGTCGGAGGAGTCTTTGGTTTGACCTCCACAAAAAAGACGCACTTCGCGGACAGCTGGAAAGGATCGACGGCCGCCACGACAATCTCAGCGAGGCCGAACTGGCTCTTCGCGAAACTCAAGTCCAGCGTGCTTTGCGGGCTTATCGTCGCCGTCACCACATCGGGATTTGTGTTTTCGAGGATCTCGTACTGGAGATCCTGGCGCGGCGTATCATCATCCGCAAAGACGGCGGTGAGGTCGGCGTACGCATTGCGCGGTGGCGAATTCTGCTCCACCGTGAGAGACTCGATCTCCTCCGCGACACGAGGCGGAAGCGGCTTGGTAATCTGATCCTCGTAGCAGGGGATCACACCCAAAAGCAGAACCTGGATCTGTGCGAGCGTCACCGTCTCCGCCGATTGGTTATTGATCTGGAATGACAGATCCGCTGATTCGTCCTGCTCAATTTCCGCGGCGGGCATGGCGCGCTGGTTAGTCATCAGAATGAGACGATCGGTCAGCGGATCCTCTTCCTCGGCTCGCGATCCTCCAGAAAAGGTGTGTACGCTCAGTCCCTCGGAACGGCACACAATGAGGCCACCGCGCAAGGCGAGCTGGTGCGACGCGGACTGCGGATCACGTGCTGCAAGCGAAATCGATTGAATAGTCGCCGAAGATGCGTCGGTCGACACGCCGTTCCCAGAAGAGCCGTCCTGGG
>Ga0366818_10238_pt1 | contig 16558 bp, 16 predicted proteins | sample TotcelFGM3001N14_FD_207090 | JGI IMG/M metagenome (GOLD analysis project Ga0366818, IMG submission 207090) | Enriched cells from coal bed in the Powder River Basin, Montana, United States - Total cells FGM rep3 HSBNCT.FGM.300.1.N14 ...
TCGGGTTCTAGAAGTTTCGAAATCTTTTCGCCACCAACGGTTTATAACTGTCAAGCCTCGATCTGGAGGGTAGCATAATTTTTTATTATTAAGTTTTGGTTTCAAGAAAAATATATGTGCCCATTCGGCAAGGTCAAGTTGTATGTCGGTCTTTTTGTTCTTTGGACCTGGGATTCCAGTAGAAGCCACTTCTCCTAACCATATATTCTATTTTGTGTGACTAGGGCTAATTTATCATGGTCTTCATTGATTCTTTGAGCTAAATTGCAAGATATTCCTATATACTGGAATAAAGAAGGTCCTTTTTTGTATTTTTGCTTGCCTAAAGCAACGTAAACCCCGGCCCCAAAACTTTCCCTTGCTACTTTCTTGGCATAGGTAAGGCTGTATGGTCCATACCAATCGATGATTATTGCAACATGCTTCTGCATTGGAATTCCCCCAAGCCAATTAGGGTTGACATTCCCACCGTGTCCTCTATTACAAATCATCCAAAAGCCGGTGATATTCTTCAGGGCTCAAATTCAAGTCTCTCAATATTTTACGTAATAACGGCCTCACGATAACCTGGGAACCGTGGTCTGGAACTACCACAATCCGCCCGGAATCATGGCGAAAGACGTTGTGGCTGCCTTCGCACCTCAACCAGTGAAACCCTTTGGATGCCAACACCTTCATTAAGTCCCGGTAAGGAGCCAGCCGCAGCTTGGTCACGCCGAGACCTCGACCTGCCAGGTGCCCACAAAAGAGGATAAGGGCTCTTCCCAAATCCCCGCGCCTAAATATGCCTTGATGGCTTCCTGGATATTAGCCTCAAGCCCGGCAATATCCGGGGCCTGGGAGTAGCAGCCCGGAAGTTCCACTACTTCGCCCACCAGCCAGCCGCTCTCCGGATCTTTTTCAATGACCACGGTAAAGGTTCTTTTCGCCATGATATCTCCCATGGATATGTTCTGATTCCTTAATACTATAATCTCGAGACTTTGAAAAGCCAAGGTCGGATCAGGGAACCTCAACGGCGCAGCATACCAGCATCACCTCCTCCACCGCCCGCTCAAGCAGGGCCAGGTAGAGCGTGGTATCATAGCCGTCCAGGGTCTCGAAAAACGGTGCGGCCTGGACGCGGCACTCCTTCGGGCCGCGTTTTCCCTCCGTAAGCACATAGCGTACCTTTTCCCCCGGCTGGATATGGATGCCGGCGGCCTCCAACTGCCGGGCTGCCAGGGCCGTGGGGGTGTCCACCTGGTAGTCCGCCACCGGCTGAGACAGCACCCGGGTTATGACCAGTTCCTGGGGGTTGATTTCCCCCTCCCGCAGGCGCTGGCGGAAGCCCTCGGCCATCTCCTCCAACTCCGGCCTCAGGGCCGCCAGTTCGTCTATCGTCGCCGCCTCGGACATTTTGGTCAGCAAGGCCTCCTGGGCCCGGCGCACGAAAGGCGGCGTGTCCCGCCGCCGGCACATGAGCCCCCGCACCTTCAGCGAGCCGTCGGCAAAGACCCCGAAGTAGCGCGTCGCCACCGGCCGTTGCGGGTCCTGTTTGGAGGCCATGAAATATAGCCAGCGGTACACCCCCTCCAGGGCCAGTTTGACCCCGGTGGCCCGGAAGACTTGGGCGCACAAGTCTTTCAGCTCCGCCTCATACTGCGCCGCCGTTAAAGAGAGAGCATTGCCTGTTGCAGGGGCGCACCTCTGGAGGCGCCCGGACGAGGGCGGACACGCGGGTCCGCCCCTACGGGAATCCAACCCCGGCTTCTGCACCCAGAGACAGTCCGTGAGGCCGTGGAGCACCCTGAAGCCCGCGGCCTCAAAAATCTCCTTGGCGCACAAAAGCTTGTCCCGGCCATAGGCGGTCACCGCCTCATGCGCCTCGATCCTGCCGAACCGGGCGTTTTTGTATCCCAGGTAGCCGAAACAGGTAACCAGCATCCATTTTAGAGCGGTCTGGCGCTGCTTGTAGGGCCGCGCCTCCTCCGGCGGCAGTTCTTGGGCCTGGGCCTTGAGTTGTTCCCGCAAGGCCAGGATGGGTCGGAGCGTGCGGGGCACCAACCCTTCACGCCGCCGGCAAAGCCGATAGCCGGCCTCGGGTACAAGGTTATTGCCGGAGGCAGGCCAATGAAGGGCGACCCGCCGGGCCGCCCCTACGGGGATTGGAGGAAGGAATGGGGGCAGGCAGTGGTCACCCTGTGAAAAATTACTAACCACTGGGCACTGCCCACTGGCCACTGCTCCGCTGGCCACTGCCCCGGTGCAGCAGGGGCAGTTGACCGTCTCCGGCGAGATATTGTGGATGGCCATGATGGTGGGGTACATGGAGGCGAAGTCCACTTCCGCCACCTGGGTGTGGAGGCCGATGGGCGGCATGAAGGTGAGGCCGCCCTTGTCGATGGTGAGCAGTTCGGCCGCGGTTTTGAAGTGTTCGGGTTCCGCCTTGCGCCAGGGGATGAGGATGCCGTCGGCTACGGCCCGGGCCAACTGCATGGAGGTGATGAGGGTTCCGGGGCTGGACCGGGCCGCCTGTTGCAGCGGCATCTGGCCGATCCGGGCGATCTGGATCAGGCCCATGAGGCCCGATTCCCGGTAGTAGAAGGAGTTGCGCCGGTCCAGGTGCCAGCGGCCGGCAAAGGGGGCCGACGATCCCTGGTAGATGATGCGGCCGTAGGAAAAATAACTGCGGCCGCCGCCAAACCGCCGGGGGGCCGGGTTCGCTTCCCGGTCCAGAGGCAGGGGGACGCCATACTTCCGGCTCCAGCGCCAGACGGTGGGGATAATCACTTCGTCCCCCCAGTCGCTCAGCACCAGGTCCGGGTCAAGGCGCTTGAGCCAGCGGGCCAGCTCCCGCACCAGACCCGGCGCATCGGGGGCTTCCAGCTCATGGGTCCGGTCCTCCCAGCCCACCGCCAGGCCGTTGCCCGCGTCCAGGGGAATGAGGCGGTCCCGGGTGAGGGAAAGCGTTAAGGTGGTCAGGGGCGGCACCGAAAACTCCAGCGCGAAGGCGTCCTCCATGGGGTCGAGATGGAGCAAGCGCCCGTCTTCGGCCTTCAGATCATACCAGACACAGGGCCACACGCCGCGGGTATAAAGATAAGCGGCGGCGATGTCCAGATCGCAATTGTAGACGGCCACCTCAGCCGGGAGCGTCCCCAGCCAGGCTCGCACCCGGGGCAGGAAGCCGTACGCCTTGACCTCCAGGGCCACCACGGGGATTTCCCGGCCGGTCCACAGATCCCGGCCCCGGGACAGATAAGCCCGGCGCAGCCAGCCTTTCTGCCCCAAGGCCCGGGCCAGGGACTGAAGCCGCGCTTGGGGCCCTCCCAGGTAGAGGCAGTAGGGAAAATCATCGGTCAGCCGCAGCCGCTGGCCGCTCTCGGTGATAAACCACAACACCATGCGGTCGCCTAAAGGATACAGATCGAAGAGCCAGCCGATGGTTTGCATGGACGTCAGGTAAGATGATTGTGGGGGAGTTTTTCATAAGCAAAGGGCGAGGGCCTTTCCCTTTCGAAAATACGAAAGACTCCCCCAAACCCTCTCCCCAATTCCTTTACTGGGGAATTGTAGGGGCGGTTCGCGAACCGCCCCTACGGTTGCTCAGCACGGGTGAGTCGACCAGGGCGGACACGCAGGTCCGCCCCTACAGAAGGTTGGGAGAATTTTTGGTCAGGGCTGCCGTCGGCCTTTCCCTGAGAAGCTGTTCGAGACGTTTAAGCTGCTCTGCCAGGGCGCTCAGGTCCTTCTGGTGTTCCAGGAGCATGGACAGGAGCATGGACTCCAGGGGCCAGGGATTGGAGGCGTAGCCCCCGGCCTGGAGGTGCAGGCGGGCCGACTCAAAGAGCCGGTCGAAGTGGGCCTGGTCTTCTTTGCGCAGAGCTCGGCGGAATTTCTGCCAGCGCTGCCGCTCTGCTTCCCACACCTGACTGTAAGGTAAAACCGTCCGGCCCATAATCAGTTGCCAGTGGTCAGTAGTCTTCGAAAAAATACTGGCCATTGTTACGAAAAGTTCCCGTAGGGTAAGTTTTACGCACCAATTGATGACCGGGAACGGCGGGCAGTGCCCGCCCTACACGTAGATAAGGTAAAACCGTGCGGCCCATGGCTAACTTCCTTTGAAGCAATCGGGTCAGCTTTCAGCAGTTAGCTTTTAGCTTTTTCCTAACTGCTAATCGCTAATTGCTAACTGCTCACTACCCCGCCATCAGCATGATCAAGGCGGTTACCAGGATCAGCCCCAGGGTTCCCAAAAATTTCAGGATTTCCAGAAGACCGGTCACGGCGTCCTCCGGGATGGCGAGGGCCTGGCTTAATTGCTTCATGCGAGCCGCAAATTTCAGGTCGGGCTGCAGGTATCGGCATTCGGGTAACGATACGTCCACGTTAAAGGTCTCCTCTTTGAAGTTCGGAGGGGGCGGCGTGAGTGTGTCCGCCCCATAAGCGGCCTGTCGGGAGCGCCGGGAGTGCCGGAGCCGCCCGCCGGGTCGCCTCGCGGTGGTCCCGGCTTTCCACCTCCACAAAGTAGTCCATCACCGGGGCCAGGAGCCGGCCAAAGCGTTGGTTGGTCGCGGCCCGGGGCAGGCGGGGCTGGAGCAGCAGCAGGGCCGACTGGGCCTTGATCCGGGCCAGGAGGCGCACCAGGTCCTGAAAGAGGCGGCGGCGTTCGCTCAGGGGCACCTGCTCATCGTAGAACAGGCTCACCGGTCCCAGGAGCAGCACCAGGCTGCCTTGTTCCAGCATCGCCGGAAAGGTTTCCGTGAGGAGGCGCACCAGTTGGTGGGAGGTGAAGGCCCGGGCCACCCGCACCCGGGTCAGGGCCTCGTGGGGCGAAATCCTGCGGGCGCCCGCCTCCCGGACCACTTGGTACGGGTCAAAGCGGTTGGCGGCGTCCACCACCAGGACCGGCGCCCCCCGGGCCACGCCCCAGACGGCCGCGGCCGCGGTCAGGGCTCGGAGGTGTCCCCCCCAGAGCAAGACCCCCCGGCCCGGTTTTAGGGGCGCCAGGTAGTGGCTCATGGGCTTCATCCGCGTCTTTTGCCCTCCAGGTTGCGGTAGACGCCCACCACCTTGCCCAGGATTTGGACGTCGGCGGCCTCGTCCGGGGAAAAGCGCAGGGGGGTGAAATCCGGGTTGTCGCCCTTGAGAACCAGCCCTCCGGCCTCCTCGTACACCCTTTTTAAGGTGGCCTCGTCGTCGATGAGCGCCACCGCGATTTCGCCCCGGGCCACCCGGGACTGGACCCGGACCATCACCAGGTCGTCGGGCAGGATCACCGGCGCCATGGACTCCCCGGTGACTCTCAGGAGAAAGGCCTCTTCGCCCCGGACCCAGGACCGGGGCAGGGGCAGGGTTTCCTCCACGTTCTCGCTGGCCAGGAGAGGTTGGCCCGCGGCGATGCGGCCCAGCAGCGGCACCTCCACCACCGGCCCGGGGCTCTTGGCGGTCAGGGACAGCCCCCGGGAGAGCCCCGGCTCCCGGTGGAGGTAGCCCTTGCGCCGCAGGGCCGCCAGGTGATCCACTGCGGCCCGGGGCTGGATGCCGAAGGCGGCGGCCACCTCCCGCACCGTGGGCGGATAGCCCTGGCGCTCGCAAAACTCCTCCACAAAGGCCAGCACGCTCTGTTGTCGGTCGGTTAATGGCTTCATGGCCATAATCTACTATACAAAAGAATACGTGTCAAGAGAATAGTTAATAGATTTTAGATGAAGGGGCAATCGCGAGGCGCGGCAATTCTTCCCGGGAAGCTCGGGGGATTGAAGATTGACACAATGAATTTTGGTGCATAAAATAATCCACGCTGTTCAAGCCCAAAGGAGGAAAACCCGATGTCAAAGAAATCTTTCCTGGTCTTATTGGCCGTAACTTTGCTGTGGTGCTGGACGGCCCCCTTAGGGGCCCAGGAGGACAAGCCGGCCGGGGCGCCTCCCGCCGAGAAACCCGTCGCGGCCGCTACCGCGGCGCAGAAGGCGCCGCCGGAGATTCCCAAGGATAAGCAAACCAGCCTGGGTCTGTATGTCACCGCCAAGGAAGCCTACGATATGTGGCAAAAGGACCAGCAGAAGATCAAGATCATTGACTGCCGGACCCCGGAGGAGTACGCCTTTGTCGGCCACGCCCCCATGGCCGCCAATGTCCCCAGCAAATTTATGACCTACGCCTGGGATGAAAAGAAAAAAGAATACGCCATGAAGGTCAATCCCACCTTCGTGAAGGAAGTCCAGAAGAGATTTGCCAAGGATGACACCATCCTGGTGATGTGCCGCTCCGGCCAGCGCAGCGCCCCATCGGTGGACCTGTTGGCCAAGGCCGGATTCACCAAGGTTTATAATATCACTGACGGCTTTGAAGGCGATAAGGTCAAAGATCCGCAAGGCCCCGACCACGGCAAGCGGATGAAGAACGGCTGGAGAGTTTCCAACCTGCCCTGGACCTATGACCTTGACGTCAACCTGATGTATCTCCCCAAGGGCAAGCCCAAGGCGAAATAAGCCTGAAAAGTTCAAAGTTAGTTCAAGGTTCAAAGTTCAATGTAATGTGGGTTGCGCACCAGCGGTAGGCGAGACAGCCGCCCTACAGAACTTTTCATCATTTACGGGTGGGCCGAAGGCCCATGAAAGATTGTTCCGAAAGGGGCGGGGCGCGGCATTTCCCGGGCCTGCCCCTTCTCTGCCTTCGCTTGTGTTCTCGGCCCCGCCCTGATATGTTAATCTTCTATGCAAGCAACCTCTGCTGACGCTGTGTCCCGGCGGGCTCGGGAGATCACCCCGTTTCTGGTGATGGATATTCTGGAGCGGGCCCAGGAGTTGGAGCGCGCCGGCGAGCACGTCATCCACCTGGAGATCGGGGAGCCGGACTACGACACCCCCCAGGTGGTCAAGGACGCGGCCTACCGGGCCATGGCCGCGGGGGAGACCCAGTACACCCACTCCCAGGGGCTCATGGAGCTGCGGCAGGCCCTGTGCGGCCATTACTGGGACAAGTACCGGGTGTCGGTGGCCCCGGAGCAATTCATCGTTACGTCAGGCACCTCCCCGGCCATGATCCTCATCTTCGGGGCCCTCCTGGACCCCGGCGACGAGGTGCTGCTCCCCAACCTCCATTACGCCTGCTACCCCAACGTCTTGAAATTGGTGGACGCCGTGCCCCGCTACGTGCCGGTCCAGGAGGCCGACGGCTTCCAGATGAACCCGGCGGCCTTGGGCCCTTATCTGACGCCCCGCACCAAGGCGGTGCTGGTCAATTCTCCCGGGAACCCCACCGGGACCTTGATGCCGCCGGAGTGGATGGCTCGCCTGGCGGATTTAGGTCCTCACGTCATTTCCGACGAGATTTACCACGGCCTGGTTTACGAGGGCCAGGAGCACTCCATCCTGGAGTTCACCGACAAGGCCTTCGTCATCAACGGCTTTTCCAAGCTCTACGCCATGACCGGCTGGCGCCTGGGGTACCTCATCGCCCCGCCGGATTTCATCCGGCCCCTGCAGAAATTGATGCAGAATTTCTTCATCTCGGCCAACCCTTTTGTGCAGCGGGCCGGCATTGCGGCCCTGACCCAGGCCGCACCCGAGATCGAAGCCATGCGCTGTGCCTATGACGCCCGCCGCCGGTTTCTCCTGGCGGGTCTGGCAAAATTGGGGTTCCGGATTCCCGTCCCGCCCACCGGGGCCTTTTATGTCTTTGTCAATGCCCGCCACCTCTCGAATGACTCCTACGCCCTGGCCTTCGACATCCTGGAAAAGGCCAAAGTCGGGGTAGCTCCGGGCATCGATTTCGGTCCCGGCGGCGAAGGCTTTCTCCGGTTCTCCTACGCCAACTCCCTGGAAAATCTGGCCGAGGCCCTGCGCCGGCTGGAAATCTATCTGGCCCAACGGCGCCCGGCCTGAACCCTCAGCCTCCAGCCCGTCTTACCCCGGGGCGATCAGGGCCAGCCGGATTTTCACCCGGTTGAGCCCTTCTCGTTTTGGGAACCCCGTTTTCTTCAGGCCGGCCCTGCCTGGATCACTTTGTCAATTTGATACGGAAAAAGCCGGCGGATAGGCGGCGGTCTCAATTTAAGATTTGCGGCGCCCCGGTTTGGCGCTGCCCCGGCCCGGGAAGAGTGCCGAATATTAATTAACTAATGAAATCAAAGTGTTAATTAAAAAATACTGACGTTATGGCCTGGCAGGCTTTATGCATCAATAAGAGATAGGTCGTCATCGACGACCCATTAAAACGTAGGAGAAAATACATGAAAAAGATTATCACCACGTTGACTGCTGTGACTTTTGCTTTGGGTCTGGCCGCCGCGGCCCAGGCTCAGGTGGGCAAGACCCCGGAAAAACCGGCGGTGCAGACCCAGACCGTCCAGCCCCAGGTAGCCCCCAAGGCCGCTGACCCGGTTGCTAAGGAAGCCGTCAAACCCGGCGAACCGGTTGTGAAGGAAACCGTCAAACCCGGCGACAAGACCAAAGAGGCCGTTCCCACCGGCGACAAAACCAAAAAGGTGACGAAATACGGGGATAAAGGCAAGGTCAAGAAAGATGCCGAGAAGGTAGCCCCTAAGGCCACGATGGAGAAAAAAGCCGGCGCGCCCATGGAAAAAACCCCAGAGGGCGCCAAATAATTACGGGCCGGCAGAAACTTTGTCTTCCATTCACCCACACAGCAAATCGGCTTAAAAAATCTCCGGCCTGAAGGGGCTGGAGCGTCAAACCGGGAAGGGTTAATCCACCCTTCCCGGTTTTTTATTTGTTGTATTTTTGCAAGGGTGACGACCAGCCGGTTCCGGTCCGAGTGGTCACAGCTTCTTTAAGCGCTGCCGGCGCTGGCGCAGTTGCTTGGACAAGCGCCGGGCCGGACCCTTCTTGTGGGTGCCCCGGGTTGTGGAGTTGTCCTCAGCGTCAGGGTCGGCTGCCTCTGCCGGGTCATGCAGATGAGACAATTCAAACTCCCCGGCGTTAATCCAGGCTGCCTTGGCCTGCTCAGCGCAAACCTGGATCTCCCGGTCGGAGGTGACTACCAGGGCCCGTTCCCGCTCCTGGGTCAGCAACCGCTTTATGACTTCGTCGGCCCGTTCGCCCCGGCGGGAATAAATGACCAGGATGCCCTCATACCGGTCCCGGTTCTCTTTCAGGTCGCCTCGCTGCCAGCCGTCGAACACCACGGTAATCTGGTGATGGGACCGGCGGCGATAATGGGCCAGCAGTTCCAGCAAGGCCTCCCGCCCGGCCTGCAGGTCCATGACGTCCAGATACTGCAACCGGGGCGACTGTCTGATTACGTTGTAGCCGTCAACAATGAGGTGCATGACAATAGGATACTAGAATATTAGAATAAAAGGTCTTCATGCAAAAATATTATTGTAAATATGATTTTTTCTTGCTATAGTAGGCCCCTGTTACGTTAAATTGTCGTAATGGGGGAGGATGTGGAAATTATGCGTTACTTATTTTATTGCATGTGCGTGGCGCTGCTTCTGGCGGCGGGCGCAGGGTGCGGCGGGGGCCTGGGGAAGCCCGAAACCGCCATCCTGGACCAGCCGCTGCCTGAGTACCAACAACAACAAACCCAACTGACACCGGAACAACAATACGTGGCGCAAGTGTTAATTGAGAATGGTTACAACATAAATCGTGATAAGCCTACGGTCATCGTGGTCCATAAACTCAGCCGCAAACTTACCTGCTATCGGGGCCTGACACCCCTGAAGACCTTTCCCGTGGTCCTGGGGAACGATCCGTTCAACGATAAGTTGGTCCAGGGTGATACCTGCACCCCGGAAGGAGTGTACCGGGTTCGGGCTAAATACCCCCACCCCAAATGGGACAGCTTCATCTGGCTGGATTATCCCAACACCAAGAACTGGGTGAAGTTCGGCCGGGCTAAACAGGCCGGGCGCATCCCCCCGGAGGCGGACATCGGCGGCGAGGTCGGCATCCACGGGACTGAAGACCCTTCCCGAAACCTCTCTGGGGTAAACTGGACCAAGGGCTGCATCTCCTTACTGAATAAAGACCTGCAGGAGATCTACCCCCTGGTGAATGAAAATACTCTGGTAGTTATCACCAAGCAATAGCTTCGCCAATGCTGCTGCGGCCGGACCAGCGGGATCGGCCGCCAGCGGGGCGCCTGAGGGGCAGACCACGGTCTGCCCTTTTTTGTTGTCCCCATGGTGGCGCTGAAGTTCGGCTGCGGGGCCTCCGGTTTGCGAACCACCGGGGATAACTTATAGCGACTTGCGGTAAAGAATTTACCGACGAAACGTAGGGGGCACCTGTGTGTGCCCCCGCTTAGGGGGGACCCCTATAAGATATGTCCATTGAGCGCTAATCGGCGATAAATCATGAAAAAGGAAGGGAGGTGGGTCACCGCCCTTCCCGCAACAGTCTGTGGAGCGCCGGTCCCCCTGAGGGACCGGCGTTAGGTTACTTGGGAATTTCCACCGTCAGGTAGAGGGTGCGGCCGGCGCGCTTGACTAGAAAGCGGGCGATGCTGTCTTTTTTCACCTTGGCGACAGCCTCCCGATATTCCTTTACGGTGGCAATGACCGCGCCGTTCACTTCCAGAATCAGGTCTCCCGGCCGGATGTTGGCATCGGCCGCCGGGCTGCCGGATTCAACCTGGACCACCACCACCCCCTTGTTGTCCCGGAGGCGGAACTGCTGGGCCAGAGCCGGGGTCAGGTTCTGAACCTCCAGACCCAGAGGGGTTTTCTCGGCCGCCCCTTCTTCTTTGGCCTGGGCCTGCCGTTCATCGGTGAGTTCCACGATGGTCAGGTTCAGGGTCTTCTCCTTGCCCTCACGCAAGACCTTGAGCGTGGCCTTGGACCCCGGGGCGGTGTCCGCCACCATCCGGGGCAATTCATTCATCTCATGGATGGGGTGGCCGTTGAATTCGATGATGATATCTCCCTGGTGAATACCGGCTTTTGCCCCCGGCGAGTCGGGGTTAACTTCGGCCACCAGGGCGCCGCGGGCTTCGGTCATCCCGAAGGACTTGGCCAGCTCCGGGGTGACGTTCTGGACCTGCACCCCGATCATGCCCCGAACCACCTTGCCCTTGGCCTCCAGTTGGGGAATGACGGACTTGGCGATGGCGCTGGGGGTGGCAAACCCGATCCCCTGTCCCGAGGCCAGGATCGCGGTGTTGATGCCGATCACCTCGCCATTGAGATTAAGGAGCGGGCCGCCGCTGTTACCCGGGTTGATGGAGGCGTCGGTCTGGAGGAAGTTATCATAGGGCCCGGCGCCGATAACCCGGCCCTTGGCGCTGATAATCCCCTGGGTAACAGTGTGCGCCAGGCCAAAGGGGTTGCCCACGGCCAGGACCCAGTCACCCACCTGGATGGCGTCCGAATCACCCATCTTGAGAAACGGCAAATCCGCCGGCGGCTTGACGATCTGGATCAGGGCCAGGTCGGTTTTGGGGTCCCGGCCCTTGACGGTGGCCTGGTATTCCTTGCCTCCCGCCAGGATGATCTTGATCTTATCCGCGCCTTCCACCACGTGGTTATTGGTCACTACGTAGCCCTTGGGATCGATGATGAAGCCGGAACCGAGACTGCGGGCTTTGTAGCTCTTGGGCATTTCGCCGAAAAACTTATCGAAGAAATCCCGGAAATCCCGGAATGGACCCTCGGGACCGAAGGGCATCTCCGGGGCCGGGCCCGGTTGTTTCGGTCGCCTGGGGCCTTGCCCGAACATTTCCTGCATCTGGTTCTTGACTATTTTTTCGGCGCTGATATTGACCACCGCGCCCGAAACCTGCTTGGCCAGATTGGCAAAGGTATCCGGGGCCAGCACCGCCGGGGTCTGGGCCAGGGACGGCTGCGGGGCCTGGCCTACAGGCCCTAAGCCTAGGAAGGCCCACATTACCAGGAGGCTAATTATGAGACCGCTTTTTTTCATCCTTCTTCTCCTCTTTCTTCTGGCTGGGCAAGGCGCCCGGCAAGGGTGACATGGCAGATTTGTTTCCGACTACTACCAGGAGATATTTTTCCGGCTGGAGATATTTTTCGGCCACTTTCTGGATATCCCCGGGAGTCAGGTGGCCGATGAGTTCAGAATAGCGCCAGGGGTAATCGAGACCCAGGCCGTAGACTTCCACATACCCCAGGAGCCAGGCCCGCTTGGAGATGGAATCCATTTTCCGGGGAAAACTGCCGATCAGATAGGATTTGGCGTCTTTGAGCTCCTCCGGCGTCACCGGCTGGGTCATGATGCGCCGGAGTTGTTCCACCACCCGGGTAACAGCCTCGCCCGCCGAGGCATTTTTGGTCTCCAGGGCCACGAAGAAAGGCCCGGGTTCCAGGCCCGGGTCAATGGAGCTGTAGACGCTGTAAGCCAGTCCCCGGTTGACCCGGATGTCGTCCATGAGCCGGGAGACGAACCCGCCGCCCCCCAGGAGATAATTCATCACCTGGAAGGCGTAGAAATCCGGATTATTGCGGGCGATCCCCAGGTTGCCCAGAATGATGTTGGCCTGAGTGATGTCTTTATCGATTACCACTTCTCGGCGTTGGTCCAGCGGCGGAATGGCGGGGAGCTTAACCGCCGGCGGGGGAGCCGCGGCCCAGGCCCCGAAGGTTTTGGTGACCCATTCTTGGGCCTCCTCCGGGGTTAAATCGCCCACCACGCTGAGGACCGTGTTATTGGGCCGGTAGTAGTTCCGGTGAAATTCCACCAGATCGCGGCGGGTAATGGCCGTAAGTCCCTGGGGCGTGCCCATGACCGGATGGTTGTAAGGAAAGGCGCCATAGAGATGCCTGATAAAGGTTCGGGACGCCACCACCTTGGGCTCATCTTCGGCGCTGGCCAGGGCCGCCTTAAACTGGTTCACTTTCCGCACCACTTCCGCGGCTGGAAAGGTGGGGTTCATCAGAATATCCTGGAGTAGTTCCAGGGCCGGACCCAGGTCCTTTTTCAGCACCGTCAGGCTCACCGTGGCGAAATCCCCGCCCCCGGCAACGGAAAGACGGGCTCCCATAAAATCCAGCTCTGAGGCAATCTTGGCCGCGGAGCGGGATTTGGTGCCGTTGAGCAGTAGGGAGGCCGTCAGATTGGCTAAGCCCTCTTTTCCAGGCGGGTCGGTCAAGGTCCCGGCCTTAATGAGGAGTTCCAGGGTCACCAGGGGGAGTTCGGTCTGGGGGGAAAACAGCCACACCAGGTCATTGGGCAGTTTGTGGCGGGTTCCCAGCACCGGGGACTCCGGCGCCGCCAGGACCGCACTGCTCCACAGCAATACTCCCATGACCACCCAGGTAAAGCGTTTGAGCAATTTTTTCTCCATAACGATCGCGTCTGCCGGGTTGAGGCCGTCCTTTGCCAAAATGCCCCCAGGGATCAGCGAATCTCTTGTGCCGGTCGGGAACGGCCGGCGGGGGCCTTAACGCTCTTGATGGGCACCAGGATCCCCACGGTCAGGTTATCGGAAACCAGGTATTTTTTGGCCACCTCGCGGATCTGTTCCCGGGTGACCTGCTGGATCTTGGGAACGAACTCTTTGAGCAGGGTCCAGCGGGCCACGGTTGCCGTCCGCCCCAAGAGCATGCCCCGGTAGAAAATCGAGTCCAGGGCCATATAAAAGGAGGCCGCCACCTGATTTTTGGCCTTTTGCAACTCCGTGTCACCCACCAGCTCGGTTTGCAGCCGCTTGATCTCTGTCTCCAGGGCCGCTTCCAATTGGGCTACGGTCTTGCCCGGCATGGGTTGGCCGCCAAGGGAAAAGATAAACGGGTCGATGGTGTCGAAATTATAGTCGGCGTCGGCCTCCAGGGCCAGTTTCTGCTGGTATACCAGGTTGTGATAGAGGCGGGAACTGCGCCCCGACGACAGGATGCGGGCCAGCAGCTCCAGGGGATAGGCGTCGGGACTCTCCCAGTTGGGAACGTGATAGTTCATCAGGAGAGCCGGAAACTGCGCCTCCCGGCGGATCTCCACCCGGCGCGGCCCGAAATGTTGCGGCTCTTTGGCGGTAATCTTGGGAGGCTCCGGCCCCGCCGGCAACTGGCCGAAGGTCGCTTCGATATGGGTGAGCGCCTCCTTGGGGTCGATATCGCCCACCACCACCAGGGTGCAGTTGTTGGGGAGATAGTAGCGGTGGTAGTAAGTGCTATAATCATCCAGGGTGATGCTTTCGAGGTCATGGAGCCAGCCGATTATCGGCCACTGGTATGGGTGGGCTTTAAAAGTGGCGGCCATGGCGGCTTCGTGCATGAAGCTGGCCGGATCGTCTTCGGTACGCAGACGCCGTTCTTCGATCACCACCTGTTTTTCGGTTTCGAAGGTCTTTTCGTCGACATTGATGCCCCGCAAGCGGTCGGCTTCCATCTCCAGCCAGTGCCGCAACTGGTCCTTGGGGCCGGTTTCGAAGTAGGCGGTGTAATTCCGGGAGGTAAAGGCATTATCCGTGCCCCCCACCTTCTGTACTTCCCGGGAAAAATACTTGGGGCCGTACTTGGCCGTGCCTTTGAACATCATGTGCTCGGCCAGGTGAGAGATGCCGGTTTTTCCCAGGGCTTCATTTCTGGAGCCCACCCGATACCACACCTGGAGGGTGATAATGGGGGCCCGGGACTCTTGCAGGAGCAGCACTTGGAGGCCATTGGCCAGTTTGTGCTCCACCACCTTGTCGAAGAGGTTGCTATCCGGCGCCGCTTTGAGGGGAATGGCAGCGAGCCCCAGCCATGACGCAACCAGGAGGGCGATGAGCAGCCACAACCGCCGCCGGCCGATCCTGCCCAATTTCAGGTGTTGCGGGAAAAAAGTCATAGGATTTCGATCTTCACAAGAGGATTGCGGTCAGGGAAAACCAGAGGCATAATCCCTAACCGATTATAATAACGTAAATTCTCCCTGGCCGCATTTCAAGGGAGCCTGGCAAAGATTATTCCGGTCCGATGGCTTGTCCTGCGGATAGCTTGGATATGGCGGCGCTTTTGGAGCCGGGCGTCCAAACCGCGGCGGCAATCAGCGCCATCAGGCTGGCGCCGGACATATCCAGGATGACATCACTGATACTGGCGCCCCGGGAGGCGTAATACCATTGGCGGCCCTCGTCCATGGAGGCATAGAACAGGCATAACCCCAAAGACCAGAGGCTGGCGCCCCACGGCCTATAGTGCGCTTGGGCCCGAAAAGCCCGGAACCAGAGGCTATACATCAAGGCATATGCCAGAACGTGGCCGGTTTTCCGCACATAGAAGTTGATCGATTTAAGCTGGGCCGGTTCCAGATCCACAAACCAGGAAAAAAGCCATTTGAGCAGGCCCAGGGTATTTTTTCCCGAACCCAAATCCCCGGATAGCCAGAGCACTGCCAGGCCCCAAAGTACCGGGGGTAGCCAATAGGAGAGAAAATTAGGCTTCCGCCAAAATGGTGGTGCGCTACCCAAAAGTTCGATCCCTTCACCCCTGGCGGGGTCGGCCGGATGCCGCGCAGGCACCCCTAACTTATATTAGACTCACCCTCGGGGGTTTTATTAAGTCCTAAAGGCAAAGAATTTCCGCCAAACCTGGCAAGAGGTTGAAAATCCTTCTGAAAATATCTTAATTCTCAAGAGCAATCAAAAGACGGTTATTTGTCATTCTGAGTATAGCGAAGAATCTCTCTTTTTACCCAGCCGAGATTCTTCACTCCGCTGCGCTCCGTTCAGAATGACACAAATATTCAATATGTTTTGACTGCAACTTCGTATCGACGCCTGTTGGGTTCAGCCCCTGGTCCCCCTCATCCCAGGATGGCCTCCACAAAGGCCTCGGCGTCGAAGGGGCGCAAGTCCTCCATGGCCTCCCCCACCCCGATGTATTTCAAGGGGATGCCGGTTTCGTGGACCACCGCCAGGGCCACGCCGCCTTTGGCGGTGCCGTCCATCTTGGTGAGGATGAGGCCGGTCACGCCTATGGCCTCGTGAAATAACCGGGCCTGGTTCAAGGCGTTTTGACCCGTGGTGGCGTCCAGGATGAGCAGCACTTCATGGGGGGCGCCGGGCATTTTTTTGGCCGCGGTGCGGTGAATCTTCTTCAATTCCTCCATCAGGTTGACCTTGGTGTGGAGCCGTCCGGCAGTATCCACGTACACCGTGTCGGCCCCCCGGGCCAGGCCCGCGGCCAGGCCGTCGAAGACCACTGCGGCCGGGTCGGCCCCGGTCTTCTGTTTAACCACCGCAGCGCCGACGCGCTCGCCCCAAATCTCCAACTGCTCCACCGCGGCCGCCCTGAAGGTGTCCGCAGCCACCAGAATCGGCGTGCGGCCCTGTTGCCGGTCCTGATGGGCCAGCTTGGCAATGGTGGTGGTCTTGCCCACCCCGTTAATCCCCACTACCAGCACTACCCAGGGACGGGCGCTCCGTTCCGGGGCGGCGGGACTCGCCAGCAGGCCGACCATTTCGGCCTGCAGGGCGGCCTTGAGTCTCTCTACGTCCGCCAATTCCCGGCGGCGCAATTTGTCCTCCAGGGCCTGGATCAGAAACAGACTGGTCGAAACGCCTAGATCGGCAGAAATCAGCAATTCCTCAAGCTCTTCCAGGAGCTCGGCATCAACAACCTTGCGCCCCCTGAACAGCCGGTCCATGCCGCCGCTCAGGGCTTCCC
>Ga0366818_10221_pt1 | contig 16340 bp, 15 predicted proteins | sample TotcelFGM3001N14_FD_207090 | JGI IMG/M metagenome (GOLD analysis project Ga0366818, IMG submission 207090) | Enriched cells from coal bed in the Powder River Basin, Montana, United States - Total cells FGM rep3 HSBNCT.FGM.300.1.N14 ...
TTATTTTACCACCCGTCTGCCCAGCGGGGAGGCCTGGCGTTTATTCCAGCAATTCAGAACAAGGGCGGCCTATTTGGATATCGAAACTACCGGAGATTCCTGGTATGACATGGAGGTTACGGTTATCGGCCTCTATGATGGCCGGGTATTCTATCAGTTTGTCCAGGGGGAAAATCTTCATGAGTTTCGCTCTATCATCAGTAATTACCAGATGTTGATCACCTTCAACGGGGCGCAATTCGATCTGCCGGTATTAAGAAACTATTTCGGCGATCTGAACCTGGATCAGGCCCATATCGACCTGCGCTTTGTGCTGGCGCGGCTGGGTTATAAAGGGGGGTTAAAAAGGATAGAACCTCAATTGGGAGTCATCCGCCCTCCTGATCTGGAGGGATTGGATGGCTATGATGCGGTACTCTTATGGCAGCGCTACCAGCGCGGCGACTATACCGCCCGGGATCTTCTGCTCCGCTATAACCGGGAGGATGTTATCAACCTGGAATACCTCATGGAACAGGCCTATCAACTTTTTCATGATCGTCTTTTCTCTAAGGCCTTATAACCCGGCAATAACCTCATTCCCCTCCAGCCTAAAATAGGTTATATTATTACTGATAAATAGACCGAAGACCGGAGACGGGAGGGTGGACCATCAACAGCATCCCCCTGTCCCCGGTCTTCGGTCTCCGGTCCTTATCCTGATTGGAGATCTTCATGCGCTATTCCAAGGCCTTAATTCCAACTCTGAAAGAAACTCCGGCTGAAGCCGAGACCATATCACATCAATTATTACTGCGGGCCGGGATGATCCGCAAGCTTGCCGCCGGTATCTATGACTACCTTCCCCTGGCGGTAAAGGTGCTCCGGAAAGTGGAACAGATCGTCCGGGAGGAAATGAATCGGGCCGGGGCCCAGGAGGTCCTGCTCCCGGCGGTGCAGCCGGCCGAACTCTGGCAAGAATCAGGTCGCTGGCAGGTCTATGGCAAGGAATTGCTCCGTTTCAAAGACCGCCATGATCGGGATTATTGCATGGGGCCTACCCATGAAGAAGTTATTACTGATCTGGTACGCCGCGATGTCCAGTCTTACCGGCAGTTACCCCTCAATCTCTATCAGATTCAGACCAAGTTTAGAGATGAAATCAGGCCCCGTTTCGGTCTCATGCGGGGGCGGGAATTTATCATGAAGGACAGCTACAGCTTTGATCTGGACGAAGCCGGGGCTGATGCCACCTATGGGGCGATGTATCAGGCCTATAAACAGATATTTCAACGTTGCGGTCTCCGTTTTAAGGTGGTGGAAGCCGACAGCGGCCCCATCGGGGGCAGCTTCTCCCACGAATTTATGGTCCTGGCGGACACCGGCGAAGACGTCGTGGTCTCCTGCACTCAGTGCGACTACGCCGCCAACCTGGAAAAGGCCGAAACCATGGCCTCTTCTGCTGACGCACCCGCTGAGACGCCTGGGCCCCTGGCTAAGGTCCACACCCCGGCGGTGCGCTCGGTGCCTGAGGTGGCGGCTTTCCTCAAGGTTGATCCGACCCGCATCGGCAAGACTCTCCTGTATGAGACCGAAGCCGGGCTGGTGGCCGTGCTGCTGCGCGGCGATCATGAAGTCAATGAGGTTAAATTAAAGAATTTTTTAAAAGTAACCCAGTTAACCCTGGCTCTAGAGGCCGGGGTCCGCGAGGTAACCCGGGCCGCGGTGGGATTTGCCGGTCCCATCGGTCTGCCCCTGCCCCTGTATGCTGATTTTGCCGTACAACCTCTGATGAATATGGTGGTCGGGGCTAATGAAGACGACCACCACTGGCGCGACGCCAATCCGGGGCGTGACTTCGAGGTCAAAGCCTTCGCCGATCTCCGGGAGGTAACGGCGGCGGATCCCTGCCCTCGTTGCGGTGCCGCCCTGGAACTGTTGCGGGGCATTGAGGTCGGCCATGTCTTTAAGTTGGGACATAAATACTCTAAGGCCCTGAAAGCCACCTACCTGGACGCCGGCGGTCAGGAACAATACATGTTTATGGGCTGTTACGGTATCGGGGTCAGCCGCATTGTCGCCGCCGCTATTGAACAGAACCATGATGCCGATGGCATTATTTTTCCTACCGCTCTGGCCCCTTTTCAGGTTTTGCTGACTCCTATTGCCCTGAAGGACGACCTGACCAGGGATACCGCCTGGCAACTTTATGAGGAAATAACTAATGCCGGTCTGGAAGTCCTCTTTGATGACCGGGACGAACGACCCGGCATAAAGTTTAAGGATGGAGATTTATTGGGAATACCGTGGCGGGTGGTTATCGGACCCAAAACCCTGAAGCAGCAGCAAGTCGAAGTCCGGGGACGCCGCAGCAAGGAAATCCAACTAATACCGCGGGCCGAACTAACGGCATATTTGCAAGACCGGATAAAGGCTGAAATTGGCAATAGTTAATAGGCAATAGGCTATGGGCTATTGCCTATGGGTTTAAGGAAAAGCAGGTTCAGCCGCGTTAGCCCTTCTTTTACCGAAAACCGAAAACCGAAAACCGAAAACCGTTTCTAAAAATGACACGAATCATCCGTATCAACGACATCGTCGACGAAATCCTGGAGCATCACCCGCAGGCGGAGACGTCCCTGGTGGAACGGGCCTATATCTTGTCCGCCCAGGGCCACGAGGGACAGTTGCGCCTTTCCGGGGAGCCCTATCTTTCCCATCCCCTGGAAGTGGCTTATCTGCTGGCCAGGATGGGCCTCGATCCGGTAACCGTGACTTGCGGACTCCTGCATGATACGGTGGAAGATACTGAAACCAGCCTCGATGATATCGATAAGTATTTCGGGGAGGAAGTCGCCGATATCGTCGATGGGGTCACCAAGATCAGCCTGCTGACGTTCAGCAACAAACAGGACCGCCAGGCGGAATATTTACGTAAAATGATCCTGGCCATGTCCCACGATATTCGGGTTATCCTGGTTAAACTGGCCGACCGCATCCACAACATGCGGACTCTGGGATTTATGAAGCCGGAAAGTCAAAGGCGCATCGCCCAAGAAACCATGGATATCTTTGCCCCTATCGCCAGCCGCCTGGGCATGGGCCGCATCCGCACGGAACTGGAAGACCTGGCTTTCTATTACCTGGAACCAGAGTTATATCAGCAGATTAAAGAAGGATTGGCCCGTAAGAGCGGGGAGTTGGATCAATATATCAAGGAGATTACCCAGATCATTTGCCAGCAGCTGGAGGAGCATAATCTCAAGGGCGAGGTCACTGGCCGTTCCAAGCATCTTTATGGCATCTATCGTAAGATGCAGGCCCAAAAAATCAGTCTGGAACAGGTGTACGATCTTATGGCTTTTAGGGTCATCCTCCAGACCATCCCCGAATGCTATGAAACCTTGGGGATAATTCATTCTCTTTGGCGGCCGGTCCCCGGCAGGTTTAAAGACTATATCGGCATGCCCAAAGCCAATAACTATCAATCCCTGCATACCAGTGTGATCGGTCCCTACGGAGAGCGGATGGAGATTCAGATCCGTACTGAAGAGATGCACCGGATTGCCGATAATGGCATCGCCGCCCACTGGGCCTATAAAGAACACCGGCAATTTAAGGAGGATGAAGGCCAACGTTTTGCCTGGCTGCGGCAGATGGTGGATTGGCAGAAAGATCTGCATAATTCTCAAGATTTCCTGGATTCCATGCGGATGGAATTGTATCCCGAAGCCGTCTTTGTCTTTACTCCCAAAGGGGAGGTTAAAGAGTTGCCCCGGGGCGCCTCGCCGGTTGATTTCGCCTATGCTATTCATACCGAGGTCGGTCATCGCTGTACCGGGGCCCGGGTCAACGGCCGCATGGTTCCCTTGAAACACGAGTTGCAACACGGTGATCGAGTAGAAGTCATTACTTCCCCCAACCATGTGCCCAACCGGGATTGGCTGCAGTTTGTCCGGACCCCCCGGGCCCGCAGCAAGATCAGGCAGTGGCTGAAGACCGCGGAACGCGAACGCTCCATCACCCTGGGAAAAGAGATTCTCGACAAGGAATTTCGCAAAGCCGGCTTGAATCTCTCTAAATTGCTCAAAGCCGGCGATACCATGAACAAGGTGGCAGGGGAACTTTCCTTCGTCCGTATGGATGACCTCCTGGCCGCCGTGGGTTTCGGTAAGATCTCTCCAGCCCAAATTATCAGCAAACTGGTGCCTCGGGAAGAGCTTCCCGCCAATTTAACAGAAATTCCCCTGACCAAAGCCGAGGCTAAGGGGAAGATCTCGGACAAAGGCGGTATCAAAGTAAAAGGGCTGGACGATATCCTCATCAACCTGGCCCACTGCTGCAACCCTATCCCCGGCGATAAGATAGTGGGATATATTACTCGAGGCAAAGGCGTTACCATCCATCGCGCCGCCTGCCCCCATCTGGCCACCACCGAAGAAATCCGACAAATCGCCGCCCAATGGGATGGTACTCCCGCCGGCCGCCATAAGGTGCGAATCCAGATAGTCTCCGCGGATAAACCTGGCCTGTTGGCTGCGATAACCACCGCTCTCAAAACGGCTGATGCCAATGTCATCAAAGCCAACATCGAAACGACCTTAGACCAGAAAGGCATCTCCTGGTTCACCATCGACGTGATGGATACCAAACATCTGGATCAGGTTTGCAATGCCCTGAAACGGGTGAAAAATATTATTTCCGTTAATCGGCTGATGAGTTAAGCATAGGCTAAGCGCTGTAGGGCGGGAAAGCGAAGCGCATCCCCCCTGCAGTAATTGGGTTTAAATTGAAAATATGTGCTTATATGTTCGCTCCTGAATAAGGGAAAATGCGGCATTGGGCGACGACGCTTTTGGAAACATGTCGTAGGCGATGAAATAGACTTTGAGCACCCGGTAGATTACGTCCACTATAATCCATTAAAACAGGGTCACGTGAAGATGTTGGCTCAGATCCGAAAGGCGGGATGCGCTTCGCTTTCCCGCCCTACTGGCTGCTTTGTCAACTATCGAAAGGAAATAATACCGTCATTTCAGAACTCTTCCATGTCTAAAATCAAGTACTTATTAATTTTCATAGCTTTATTGTGCTATCCGCTACTTAGTTCCCTCCAGGCGGCCGAACCGGAAAAATTGCTTTGCCCCCCCCGTCACCAACCATGGGAAAAAATGGCGGATCGGCTATCTGGAAGGCGGGCCCTTCGCGAATTATCAGCTGGTCGTGACGGCTTTAATCGAAAATCTGGCAAAACTGGGCTGGTTGGAAAAAAAAACCTTGCCTCCCAGTAAGGATTCCCGAGAAACCCGGACGATATGGTCTTTTCTAGCGCACGAAGTTCATAGCAACTATCTAACTTTTGTTCCTTCTGCTTACTGGTCGGCCGACTGGGACGAAAAATCGCGCCTTCATATCCAAGAGGAGGTGATAAGCCGGCTTAACCAGGCAAAAGATCTTGATCTGATGTTGGCCTTCGGCACTTGGGCGGGGTTAGATCTAGCCAATAACCGCCATAGTATTCCCACTATGGTATTATCCGCCTCCGACGCGGTTCAAGCCGGCATTATCCCCAGTGCTCTAGATTCCGGCTTAGATCATATTCATGCCAAAGTTGATCCTACCAGAGTAGAACGGCAGATTCGTCTATTTCATAGCATTGCGGGATTTAAGAAATTAGGGGTTGCTTTCAAAGATACCCCGGATGGTCGAACCTATGCCGGGATTGCGGATATAAAAAGAATTGCCGGGGAATTAGGTTTTGAGCTGATGGAATGCCCTTTCCCCCGACAACCAGCCAACTCTCAAGAAGAAAAAAACCGTTTGCTGCAATGCCACCAAAAGCTTGCCCCCCGGATAGATGCCTTCTACCTTACTGAGCAGTATGGAATTAATTTTAATAATTTGCCCGTCCTCCTCGCGCCTTTCTTCAACTATAAAATACCCTCATTTTCCCAAGGTCGGACGGGGGAAGCGAGATATGGAGTTTTGATGGCCCTGGCCCGCCAGGATTTCCAACGCGAAGGCGAATTTTATGCCCAAACCCTGGCTTGCATCTTGAATGGCGTTAAACCCCGAAACCTCCCCCAGATAATGGAAGAACCTCTGGAAATTGCGATTAATTTGGCATCGGCCAGGAAAATTGGCTTCCGCTTCCCCCTGGATATTCTCGCCGGGGCCCGGGAAATTTACGAAGTTATCGAATCTCCTCCTCATCCCGATTGATCAAACTCATCAGAGATAAGGCAGTCTTAATGTTATCGATTAAATCTAAAATGCTCCTTATGGTAGTTAGTCTGATGACCGTGACCTTGCTGGCGGTCACTTTTACCAGCCAAAAGAACTTCGAATTGGAGGTAGAAGACCTCTATCAGAAATTGCTGCGGAATTCTCTTCACACCGTCACTCAAATTATCGAGGATGAATATAATGACCTGGTTTCCCTTGAGTTGGCCGCCATTGCCAGGCGGCGTGTTCTCATGGAGAATATGAGTCTGGCCGTTTTATCATCGTTGCAAACCTATTATGATCTTTCTAAGTCGGGAAAAATGTCCGTCCCAGAGGCCCAAAAGATTACTTTAACCTGGCTAAAGCACTTACGATATGGCGCTGATCAATATTTTTTTGTTTGTAATGCCAATCTAATAGGATTGGGGCATCCCCTTACGGAGATGGTGGGGAAAGAATGGCTCGGATTCCCGGACGTGAAGCTGCAAGAGGCTTTTCCGCCGGTGCGCGCCGCCTTAAGAACCAGGAAGCATGCATATACGGTCTTATCCTGGCCCACGCTGGCAGGTCCGGGCTTAGTCAAGCAATTAGGCTATTTCAGCTATTTCTCGGAGTGGCAGTGGGTAATCGGCACCTCCGTTCGCCTGGACGATATAGAAAAAGATACCCAGGAGAAGCAGGAAACCATCCTTAAGAACCTGGCCAACATCATTCCCCATCTTAATTTTGCCGCAGCCGGGCAGTTTTATCTGTTCGACGGTAAGGAAAAAATCCTTATCTCGCCCGCAAAGTCTTCTGGTAACCTTCTCCTTCCCCCCGATGATCCTTCTCTTCCGCATCGCCTGCGTCAACTTATGGAAGCTGCCCGGAACTTCGGAAAAGTTTCCAAAGATTCTGCTTTCTCCCTGGGGGAAAAAAGGTACCAGCATCTCACTTATGCAGGCTACTTCAAACCTCTGGATTGGTATGTGGTGCTGTCGATACCCCAGGATGCCCTCTCTGCTCCCGTAACTAACCTGATTACTCGACAACTTTACCTTATCTTGGCGATTTTGCTTGTAGGCGTGGGGTCGGCAATATTTATAAGTAGTAAAATAACTGATCGACTTCTGGCCCTGTCTAATTATGCCCAAGAATTGCCCAGGAAAAATTTCACCCTGGAAGATACTCAACTACTGAATCGAATTCCTTTAGCAGACGGAGCTGACGAAGTCGGGCAATTGATTAAATCCTTCCGCTTCATGGAAACCCAACTCCACCACAATGTTAAAACCCTGGCCAAATCCCAGGAAGCCTTAGAAAACCTGGTACAAGAGCGCACCTCGGAATTGGTCCAGGTTAATGAGGCCCTTAAGCGGGAAATTGCTGAACGAAAACTCACCGAGGCGGCCCTGCGAGAAAACCAGGAGCGCTTCCGGGCCTTTATGGATAACAGCCCCACCATCGCCTGGGCCAAAGATGAGTCTGGTCGATACGTCTTTCTCAGTAGGACTTTTGAGAAGCGTCTGGGGGTCAGACTGGAGGACTGGCGGGGGAAAACGGATTTTGATTTCTGGCCGCCGGACATTGCCGCGCGGCTCCAGGAGGATGACCAAGCATTTCTGGCGAGCGGGCAAACCATGGAGGTCTGTGAGCAGAACATAGACCCCGACGATGAAGGCCGCTACTGGTGGATGTGCAAATTTATCTTCCGGGATGCCGGGGGGGGAAGATATGTCGGGGGCATTGGTCTGGACATTACGGCCTCCAAACAGGCCGAAGAGCTTATTCAGGCTTCTTTACAAGAAAAAGAGGTTCTCCTCAAAGAAATTCACCATAGGACTAAAAACAATTTACAGGTTGTTTGCTCTCTGCTCAAATTACAGGCGTCCCGTTTGGAAGATCTCCAGCTCCGGCGAGCCCTCCAGGATACCGAGAATCGGGTGCGCTCCATGGCTCTGGTGCACGAGAAGCTTTATCAGTCCAATAGCCTTTCTCATGTCGATTTAAAGGATTATATGAAAGAGATTATCTACTTTTTGATGACTACCTATCAATCCGAAAGCGAAAGAATCTCCCTGCAACTGGATCTCCATAGCGTTACTGTGAGCATTGAAACCGCCATGCCCTGCGGATTGATTGTCAATGAGTTAATATCCAACGCCCTCAAATATGCCTTCCCCGACGGTTGTGAGGGGACACTCAGTATCTCTCTCCGGCCGACGGAAGATGACGCCATTGAACTCCGGGTGGCAGATGACGGGGTGGGCCTGCCGTTTGAGTTTGATATACGCAATACCGACTCTTTGGGGTATAAGCTCGTCGCTAGCTTGGGGGAAAATCAGTTACGAGGTGAACTGGAGGTGCGGGGCGACAAAGGGACCGAATTTCGCCTTCGCTTCCGGGAACAAGATTACAAGCCCAGGGTTTAATTGTGCTGAAACGCCTCCTCAATCATCCCCTTACCGAACTGGGCGTCGGCCTGATGCTCGTTCTCTCCGGAACATTAGAGCTTGGCGACGTCATGCTGGTCAAGCTGCCTAATCGCGGCCCCCTGCTCCCCCACGCCTTGCTACTGCTGGGGGCAGGGCTCGTCCTGCGCTCCTTGCCGGCGATTTTTATTGGGCTGGATTTTATCCGCCAGGCGCTGCCCGCCGCCATGCACAACACCTTTTCCGTCACCCTGAACCGGCTCACTCATTGCCACGCCGTGGGCCTGACCATGGGGCTCATCCTCATCGTCTCCGGTCTGGCTGACATTGCGGACACCATCATCCAAGGCGGTGGGTTTTTCCTCTTCAGTTCCGCCTCGGGGGCCGTCGCCTTTGGTTTAGCCCCGGCAATCAACGCCCTGATTGCCCTGTACAAAGGCTTGCGCTGCGTTGACCGCGCCCACTCCTTCAGTTTATTGGATCGCGCCGTACAGAACCCCTGGGTTCAGGGCCTGGCCGGACTCTTCATGCTCTGCGGAGGTATGGCGGAAATCTGGGCTGCTACCACGGGTAGAGCCGCCATGGGCTACGGGGTCAAGCTTAGCCGGGCCATGGCAATTCTTGGATTATTCGGCTTGCTCATGGCTTTACCCGGCATCTATTTGGGCTTAAGGAATCTTAGTAGCGCCTCGGAGCGCGACAGCTGATCTATAACAAGGCGGGGTGAGATAGGTTCGGGGGGATGTATACCACTGGGGAAAACTGGAGAGAAAAAATGGTCAACGGCTAACTGATCTAATACCCATGGTTCCCAAGTCATCCTTGGGAACCCATTATTCCATTATGCTGTGCTTGCCATCTTTTAGGAACGAGAAGAAAAAATCAGGCCGGCTTGGTTACCAGGCCGGAGCGCAGACAGCGGGTACATACACGAATATAGCTTACTGCACCCTTCTGCAGGGCGCGGACCCGACACAGATTCGGATACCACCGACGTTTGGTTTTATTGTTGGCGTGAGAGACATTATTCCCTACCTGGGGGCCTTTACCGCAAATTTCGCACATTTTAGACATGTTGCCTACCTCCTAAGAATTAAACAATTAATATTACGATAAACGCTCCCATAATGCAAGTCTTGGGGGAACATTTTTCTGTAATGGCTCTTTTTTTGTTCCCCTAACCCCTAACCCGTCAACAATAATCTCGTCCCCCAGCTCCGGCGGGGGAACGCCCGTACCGGCAAGGCTCGGTTTTGCCCCCTAATTACCCTGGTTGATTTCCTTCCTTAATCAGTCGGCCAATCTTTTGCCCCAAGGCCAGACATTGCTGCAGATCATCGGCAGTGGGGACATAATTTATTCTTAATCCGGGGTCCACTACCTCGATTTTCATCTCTTCCAGAAATTGATTGATCTGTTTTACCGCCTCCCCGCTCCAGCCATAAGAGCCGAAGGCCGCGCCAATTTTATTCAGGGGGCGCAGTCCTTTTAAATAGACCAGCAAGTCGGACAGGTTCGGCATCATGGAGTTATTCAGAGTGGCGGAACCGCAGATGATGGCCTTGGCGTCCAGAATCTCGGTTACCACATCACTGCGGTGGCTCACCCGCATATTGTGCAGTTGGTAATTCACGCCCTCCTGACGCAACCCTTCACCGATATGTCTGGCCATGGTCTCAGTGCTGTGCCACATGGTGTCATAGAGGACTACAGCTTTATGGTTAGGTTCTTGTTTGCTCCAGGCATCATAGGCGGCTAGTATGTTAGCCGGCAGGGTACGCCAGATGAGACCATGATCGGGAGCGATCATGTCGATGTCCAGCCCCATTTTCTTAACCTCGCCCAACAGCTTCTGAATCAGGGGCGAATAGGGTAATAAAATGTTGGCGTAGTATTTGGCGGCATGTTCAAACAGTTCCGGGACTTCCACTTCATCGTCGAAGCGCTCGCTGGTAGCCCAGTGCTGGCCGAAGGCATCACTGGAAATGAGCAGACGGTCCTCAGGAAGATACGAAAACATGCTGTCCGGCCAGTGCAGCATCCTGGTTTCCATGAATTGAACGGTTTTTTGCCCCAGGCTTAAACTCTGGCCGGTTGCCACCACCTCATAGGGCCAGTCCTCCCGGTGAAAGTGCGCCAGCAACGCCTTCTTGCCCATGGGAGAACAGAAAAGTTTTTCGGGTTTGACCAGCTCCATGATCTCCGGAAGCGAGCCGGAATGATCCATTTCCACGTGGTTGACGATAAGATAATCAATAGTAGTAGGATCTATTACTTCCCTGATCCGCTCCAACAGCTCTCCGTTAAAACCCCGTCTAACCGTATCCACCAGGGTAATTTTTTCATCTTTGATCAGATAAGCATTATAGGTGCTGCCTTTGTAGGTAGAATATCCATGGAAATCGCGAATTTCCCAATCCAAGGCCCCAACCCAAAAGACATTTGGTTTAATTTCCACCGGACACATGGTTTTCTCCCGTCTATCGGAAAATATTTTAGAATTTAGGAGGGAATTTTTCTCAGATAATTTACATAGGATAACAAGCAAGCCTGGAAGAAAAATCTTCCAGGCTATCCATAGTCACTATATCAGTATCGCAGCCTCGGGGCTATCGTAAAATCTCAGTTATCCAGGCAGCTAGTCGCTGTCGAACTGATCTTTGGAAGCCCCGCAAACCGGACAGACCCAGTTATCGGGCAGTTTTTCAAAGGGCGTCCCCGGAGCCACCCCGCTGTCAGGATCCCCTTTCGCCGGATCATAAACATAGCCACAGACACCACAGGTATACTTCTTCATCTCCTTACTCCTTTCGTTTGTTCAAGTTATCCTACTCTATAGCGGACGGTTAAAGAAAATGCTGCATAAATTTCTGCAGCTCCGTTTTATCGACCTCCCGCCCCACCAGGGGGCCCTGCTCCAAGACCGAAAAATGCTCTTCAAACGGTATCCGGTTATTGCGGTAGATAACCCCCACGGGTATTTTTTCGCCCCATTCATGAGCCGTTTTTATGGCCGCCTCCCAATCCGTGGGATCATATGATTCCGGCAGTTCGGAGCAGCGGCTCTTATACCAGGCAAAGGTATTGACCTTGTTAAAAGAGACGCATTGCTGAAGGATATCCACCACGGCAAAACCTTTATGAGCCATGGCCTGCTGAATTATCTTCACCAGGTGATCGTGCATTCCGGCAAAGCTGCGGGCTACAAAACCGGCATGCAGGGCCACGGCTACGGCAAGTGGGTTGAAAGGGGAGGAAAATACTCCCGCCGGCTGGGCCTTGGTGATGAATCCTTCCATCGAGGTGGGGCTGGCTTGACCCTTGGTCAGACCATAAACCTGATTGTTATGCACCAACAAAGTAACATTGATATTGCGGCGGATGGCCGCCAGAAAGTGATTGCCCCCTTCGCCGTAATTACAGCCGTCTCCGCTTTCCACGATAACGTGTAGCTGGGGATTGGTCAGCTTTACCCCCGTGGCCACCGGCAGGGCCCGGCCATGCAGGCCGTTGAAGACATTGGCGTTCAGATAATGGGGGGTCTTGGCTGCCTGGCCAATTCCCGAAACCATCACCACTTCCCGGGGCGACAGTTGACTGGCTACCAGGGCCTCTTTAACCGCCCTTAAAATCAAAAAATTGCCGCAACCCGGACACCAGGCAGTTTCATATTTGCCGTAATCAGCTAGTTCAACCATTGATATTCTCCCCTTACCTTGCTCCACGAGACAACTCGCGCCGGATGAACTCCGGGGTTACCGGCAGACCGTCATAACGACCGATGACCTGGTCAATAAAGAATCCCGTCTCGCGGCGGATTAAGCGCGCCAATTGACCGGTGGCATTGCCTTCCACTGCAATCACCTGCCCGGCTCCCTGCAAGGAGTTCAGAAACTGTGCCGGCGCCAGCGGCCATACTTGCGAGAAACAAAGCGCCGCCACCCTCTTACCCTCGGCCTTCAAACTTTCGGCCGTCTCCAGGACCGAGCCCCGGCTAGAGCCCCAGGTGACCAACAACAGCTCGGGATTTTCATCGCCGTGATACTCCGGCGGGACCACCGCGGCCAGCAGATCTTGCAGTTTACGCAGCCGTTTATCCACCATCTGCACCCGCACCGCCAGGTCTTCGGTAAGATGGCCATCTTCCGTATGTTCATCGCTGTCGGCCACTACCAGGTGTGGGCCCATTCCGGGAAGGAGGCGGGGCGATTTACCGCTGGCGGTAAGGGCATAACGCCGGTAGGGTAGGGGCGCTTCGGCAGCCGGGCTACCCGCGCTAACGGCAGATAATCCCTCCAGCTCAAAGGGCGGCACGGCCCGATAAGAATCCGCCATAAATTGGTCGGTCAGAAGAAATACCGGCCCCTGGCTGGCCTCGGCCAACTCCAGAGCCCGCCGGGCCAGGTGGAAACATTCTTCCACCGTCCCCGGAGCGAAAATAGCCCGGGGAAATTCTCCGTGTCCGGAATGCAAGACAAATTCCAGGTCACTCTGCTCGGTGCGGGTCGGCAGGCCGGTCGCCGGTCCGGGACGTTGCCCTACCACAATAAATATCGGGGTCTCCGTCATGGCCGCCAGGCTCACCCCCTCCACCATCAAGGCAAATCCACCTCCGGAAGTGGCTACCATACTGGGAGCCCCGGCATAGGAGGCCCCTATCGCCATATTGACGGCGGCAATTTCATCTTCCGCCTGCTCGACAATCAACCCCATCCGCTTGCCGGCCTCTATCAAGGTGAGGGGAATCGAGGTCGCCGGCGTCATGGGATAAAAGGCGCAAAACTTCACCCCCGCCGATAGCGCCCCTAAGGCCAGCGCCTCATTGCCATTGATCATTAAACGGGGAGGTGGGTTAGGGATAGGCGTAAGCTTTAGAGATGACGGTAGATTATAAGTTGCTAACCACTTTTCCGTATCAGTCATGGTCTGGCGATTTTGCTGGGCCACTTCCGGTTTTTTGGCCCCAAAATAATCATCCACCGCCTGAATCATCACCCCTGCGTCCAGACCTAAGAGAGAACCGATCACTCCCAAGGCGGCAATATTGGCGTGTAACTGATCCGCCAGTTCATTATAGGGGATTTTGATAAACCTTTCCCCTGACAAATCAAACTTGGCATCTACGACTATACGGCCATCTTCGGTCATCTCCGGAAGATGGATTCTGACTGTATCCTGATCCAGGGCAATTAAGAGATCTATTTTTTCCTGCGGTGCGATGATTTCCCGGTTACTGACCCTGATCGCAAAGGTATTGTGCCCCCCGCGAATGCGTGACTGGTAGCTCTGGTTGACCACAATGTAATAACCCGAACGCACCAGAGTTTTGGTTAATATCTGGGCAATGGTCAATAACCCCTGACCCGCCTCTCCACCGATTAACAGGTTCATCGTCTCTTTTCCCACCCGCACCTCCGGTTCCCCCATCTAGCAGTTCTCAAAAGTTTTTTCTTATTGAGGTATTTTTTTGTGGAGGGAGCACAGCTCCCTGGCCCTCCCCCACAAACAAATTTTTCTGAATCAGAAAAAACTTTCGAAAATCACTATAAAAAAATCTATTTTTTATGCAGGTGGCACCGCCAATTCCGACCGCACCACCTGCACCATCCCCTCAAACTACCTTAGGACCCTGCTTCGCTGAGCCCGGGGGCGGGGTAAAAACCCGCGTCCCCAGCTCCCGGTCGATCATGAACAGGGCATTGGTATCATTGCCGGACAGTTTAAGTTTTTGCCACACCTCGTTCGCTGAGGATTCCTCTTCCACCTGTTCGGTGACAAACCATTGCAAAAAGGCGTTAGTGGCGTGATCCCTTTCACTCAGAGCCAGGTCCACCAGATTATGAATCAGTCCGGTAACCTTCTGCTCATGCTTGCAGGTATCCTCGAATACTGCCAGAGGTGAAGCCCATTGGGTGGGAGGTTTATCGATCTGCTCCAGGATTATCCGCCCGCCCCGCTCGTTAATGAAGTCGTAAAACTTCAGGGCATGGGTCATCTCTTCCAGGCGCTGCACCTTCATCCAGCTAGCCAGGCCGTTCAGATTAATGGACAGAAAGTAGGCAGCCATCGACATATAAAGATAAGAGGAATACCATTCCGCATTGAGCTGCTGATTAAGGGCTTTTTCCATCTTGTCGCTTAGCATGGCGATTAGCTCCTCCACAGACCATGCAGATTACAGTATTCCCGCGCCGTGATCTGCTCCGCGTCAATCAGGAATTCCGCCTCCGGGGCATCACCGGGGACGAGAAATTGGCGATAGGCCTGGCCGTCGGCGATTACTTCGATCCATTCAATATAATGCTTCTCTTCCATGGGATGGGCAACGCTTCCGACTTTGACCTTAAAGCCGCCCGAGATCTTTTCCACCACGGGAACATGTTTTTCCTTGGCCGCGTCAACGGTATTTTCCACAAAGTTTTTCATGGGCTGGCCGCAACAAACCAGTTCACCGGCTCCGGTATGCAGCACTTCGACGATATTGCCGCAAACGGCACATTTATAAATTTCCAGTTTCTGAGTCATGTGTTCTCCTCCTTCAAATAAATGTTAATTATGGTATTGATTATTTGCCTGACAAACCATCCTGCCATAGCGGCGCCACGAACGATTAAACATGATCATTCATACCGCTCTCACCGGTAGCCCCAGAGTTTTTTTAACGGCTCACCGGCTCACGGCTTACGGCTTCCCCACAACCCTGCTAAGGGCCTGCAGCACTGCCTCATAGTCCGGCTCTTCCGTAACTTCTTTAACCAGCTGGACGTATTGCACTTTGCCCTGGCGATCTACTAGCCAAATGCATCTGGCCAGTAGCCGCAGTTCTTTGATTAATACCCCATAGGCATTGCCGAAGGCCGCGTCCCGATGGTCCGAAAACGTTTTTACCCGGCTTACCCCCGCCGCCCCGCACCAACGCTTCTGGGCGAAGGGCAGGTCCATGCTGATCGTTACTATTGCCACATCGTTCCCCAGATGCGCCGCTTCATCGTTAAAATGACGGGTTTCAATATCGCAAACTGGGGTGTCTAACGAAGGAACGGTAGAGATAACAGTGACCTTGCCGCGCCAGGAGGATATTTTTACAGGATGCAGATCGTTATCCAGGACTTCTACATCCGGGGCTTCTTCACCCACCTTTACTGCATGGCCCATCAGGGTCAAGGGATTTCCATGAATCGTGATAACACCCTGTCTTTCCAACATATTTACCTTCTCTCTCTATAGCCTGTTGATCTTAAACTATGAGTTAATAATTCTCTCCTAAAATTTCAAAGTGGGCCTGAGGATGGGCGCAGGCCGCGCACTTTGTAGGAGCTTCGGTTCCCTCGTGGAGGTAGCCGCAATTGCGGCAGCGCCAGACCTCATTTTCCTCACGTTTAAAAACTCGCCCGGCTTCTATATTGGCGGCCAGATCGCGATAACGTTTTTCGTGCTGTTTCTCGGCCACGGCTATAGCCGAAAAAACATTGGCGATCTCAGTAAAACCTTCGGCCAGAGCAGTCTTGGCGAAGCCCGGATACATTTCTGTATGCTCATAGTTCTCTCCGGCTGCCGCCTCTTTCAAGTTCTCCAGGGTGGAGCCGATCACCCCGGCTGGAAAAGACGCGGTAACCGTGGCTTCGCCTCCCTCCAGAAACTTAAATAGCCTTTTGGCGTGTTCTTTCTCTTGATTGGCGGTTTCTTCAAAGATAAAAGCCATCTGGACAAAACCTTCTTTTTTGG
>Ga0366818_10243_pt1 | contig 16261 bp, 9 predicted proteins | sample TotcelFGM3001N14_FD_207090 | JGI IMG/M metagenome (GOLD analysis project Ga0366818, IMG submission 207090) | Enriched cells from coal bed in the Powder River Basin, Montana, United States - Total cells FGM rep3 HSBNCT.FGM.300.1.N14 ...
GCGGGTCTTCATCAGCTACAGTCAAGAATCGGAAGATCACTGCGCGCGGATCAAGAGGCTGGCCGAGCGGTTGCGGCACGACGGCTGCGATGTCCAGATCGACGTGGATTCTGGCGATCCCAATGAAGGCTGGGTTCGTTGGATGCTGGCGGAGTTGGAGCGGGCAGACCGCGTGCTAATGGTATTTACCCCGGAGTATCGCGAGCGTTTTCTGGGCAGACGCGAACCTCCGGGTGGGCTAGGAGCGAACCTTGAAGGCCTAGTGATCTCCAACGAGATCTACTTGGCGGGCGGGAAGCATGACAAATTCCGCTGTGTGTTGCTGGAGGGCACGGACGAAACCGGCATTCCGCTTCTGTTGCGTGCGCACACGTACTATCGGCCGGAGCGCGCTTCCGGCTATGCGTCGTTGATCCGTTGGATTCACGGGCGCTCCGCGTCCTCGGTTCAGCCCGGTGGGCAAGCGACTACGGACGAAGGGACACAAGCGCCGTCCCCCAGCCCAGCGCCGTCTTCTGATCGCGGCCGCGCCATCCTAGTTCGAAATAGCGACGAAGGCTGCTATGGGAACCGCGATCGGACGCTCCAACGTTTGCTGGGATCGCCGAACTTCAAGCACGCCGGCGCCGTGAATGGCTTGGCAATTCATTCAACGCAACCCTGGGTCCTGTCGGCCTCGAACGACGGCTCATTGCGGCTGTGGGACGTGGATAGCGGGCGGGAACTGCAGGCCTTTCTCGGCCATGATGGCGGCGTCCTGTGCTGTGCAATCTGCTCCGACGGCCTGCGCGTTGCGAGTGGAGCGATCGACAAGACGCTGAGACTGTGGGACATCGAAACGGGAACCCAACGGCAGTCGTTCAGCGGGCATCAGGGAGCGGTCCGGGGCTGTGCGTTCAGCCCCGACGGACGGATCATCGCCAGCGGCTCCGACGATAAGTCCGTCAGGCTGTGGGAAACTGCGAGCGGGCGGCCGTTGCGAACGTTGGCGGGCCACGAACGGGCCGTGTTGGCCTGTGCTTGGAATTTGACGGGAACGCTTCTGGCCAGCGCTTCGGCCGATGGTAGCCTGAGGCTCTGGGACGTGGACACAGGTCAGGAAGCGCGGACGATGCAGGGACATCAAGGCGGAGTCCTGGATTGTGCGTTCAGCCCCGATGGCTGCTACGTGGTGAGCGCGGGCGAGGACGAAACGTTGAGGCTGTGGAATGCGGCGACGGGCCGCGAGATCCGCGCCGTCCGCGCCGCCTCTCGGCCGATCAACGCCTGCGGGTTCAATTTCGACGGAACTCGCCTGGTGACCGCCTCGGATGACCAGACCCTCCGGCTGTGGGACGCCCGCGGTTTGCGCGAACTCCGTTCTTTTGCGGGGCATCACGGCTGGGTCTTGGCGTGCGCGTTCAGTGCGGACGGCCGGCGTCTGGTGAGCGGCTCGTCAGACCAGACGCTCAAAATCTGGAATGCCGACACGGGGCAGGAGTGGAGCCGATTCGGCGGTCATCGATGCGGTGTTGTGGCCTGCGACTTCAGTGCGGATGGCCATCGCTTGGCGACGGGCGGCGAGGATGGGACGGCTCGCGTCTGGGACGTGGACGGCGGCCGGGAACTGCGGGTTTGGGAAGGCCATCAGTCGTGGGTTTCGGCGTGCAGTTTCGCCGCGGATGGCCGTCGGCTACTCAGCGGCTCGCACGACCACACGTTGATGCTGTGGGACGGTGAACGCGATGAAGCCCTGCAGACGTTCCGCGGCCATCGCGGCCCCATTTACGCCTGCCGATTCCTTCTGGATGGCCAACGGGCTGTCAGTGTTTCGGAAGACCGGACGGTCCGCTTGTGGGACGTCGAGCAGCAACGGAAATCCACGGTTCTTGCCGGCACCGAGGGACGCTGGCGGGCTGCGGCCATCAGCCCTGATGGCCACCGGGTCGCCACGGGGTGCGTTCAGGGAACGGTGAAGGTGTGGGACACCCGGAGCGATCGAGAGCCAATCTCTCAGTCCAAACACGAGGCCGCGGTGCGAGCCTGTGCGTTCAGTTCGGATGGCCGCTGGCTGGCCAGCGGCGCCGACGACCGCAGCCTGAAGATCTGGGACGTGGAACGCGGCGTGGACCGGCGGGTTCTCAGCGGACACGGGGGCGCCGTGTTGGCTTGCGCGTTTCACCCCAATGGGTATCACGTCATCAGCGGCAGTGATGACCGGACGCTACGGCTGTGGGATGTGGACACCAGCCGACTGCTTCGCCAGTGGCAGCTGGCCTGGCTGCCGCTGACGATGTCCTGGCACCCCCAGCGTACCGGCTTGGTCGCTGTCGGGTTGGCCAACGGCGTCGTCCTGATGATCGATGTTGAGACGTTGGACGAGCGTCTGGAGCAGGGCTAAGTTCTCGAAGGCGGCCCGCCCGTGGCCGACGAGTTGGGCGCGGCGCCAGCTCTGGACTCTCGCCACGTCCCGGCGAAAGGGTGCTGTTTCGATTTGCATCTCTGTGGGTATTGACGGAAGGAACCCCAAAAAAGTAGAATTCGTTCCTCGATTTTAACGGCGTCTTGGAGCTTTGTCCGCCACGGAATTGCACCATGCACCTAGGCATCCAAACCATCACTTGGAGCACGACGGACGTCGACATTCCGCGAATGCTTCAAGTCATTCGCGAGTTCGGTTATGCTGGCGCCGAGTTTGCCCAAGCCCCCGAATCGCTTGGCACTCCGAAGGTGTTCCTGCAAATGCTCGATGGGTTGGAATTCCTTGGCTTGGCTGGTGGTTCGTTGCCCGAGAGGATTCGCTTTGTCACCGAATTTGAGCAGGTCGCAGCGCCCTTACGGCGGCCCTACATCTATCTCGACGAGTGGGACGAGGAGGCGGAGGAACTGGTCGGCAAGTGCGATGTCGTCTTCGGCATCCATCCCCACATGTTCAAACCGATTCAAACGGCCAAGGATGCGGAAGATCTGTTGACTCGGTACGCGCATTTTGCCGAGCGCGTCCGCCTCCTGCCGGACACCAGCCATCTGACGATTGCCGGAGAGAACCTGGTGAACGTGTTGAAACGGAACCTGGGGCGCATCGATGCCGTGCATCTGAAGGACTGGACGCCGGAGTTCGGCCGCGCATACCAGTTCTACTCTCGGGGCTTCGTAGGGCTTGGTGAGGGCAAAGTCCCGCTGACGGACGTCCTGGGCTTGCTGCGGCTGAAGAGCTTTTCGGGTTGGCTGGTCGCGGAACAGGATGCCGCAGAAGATCCAGTCGAGAGCGCCCGCAAGAACATGGCTTGGCTGCAGAAGAATATCCGATCTGTGGCGGAGGGGGCGACGGATGGATCGTGAACCCGTACTTCGCAAACGATGTGCGGCGTGGGTCAGCAAGTGGCTCCGGGCAATGAGGTGGAATTTGGCCGACGTCAGCAGTGTTGCTGGAACGGTTTCCGATCCCATTCACCCGTTGTTTCTGATTCCAGAACCGACGGTGGAGCGGGCCGCCCAGCACTTCGTGAAACGATGTCACGCACGATATCACTCGCGGTTCACGTGTCTGTGGTCGTTGGATCCCGTTCGGCAGAAGCTGATCTATTTGGCCAGCGAGGGCGCATCGCGCGATAAAGTGCAGGCATTGACCCTGGACTGCAAGCGGAACTTCTCCGGTCTGGCGGTAAAACGCCGGCGCATTGTCACGTTCCCCCAACTCCAAGACGGCGTGGAGGGGCGCGAATTTGGCCACAAGGAACTGGTGCAGAAACTGCACCTGGAGCGGATGGCCTCCGTACCCATCCTGAATACATCCAACCCGAATCAGGTCTTGGGCATCTTGAATTACTTTCCGGAGTCTCCGGCCGGATTGCCTACCGAAGCTGCTTCCGATCCCTTGCGACGTGAACTGCTGGAGGAATCGAAGCGGTTCGCCATTTGTCTGGAGGCCGCCCTGCAAACTCGGTGTATCCGGGCGGCAAACCGGCTGCACGTCTATCTTTCGCAGTTGGAGCGTCGGACTACCGGCGAGATCGCTGCCGTGGTCGCCCAAACGGTGGCCGACATGGTGGGGAGCGATTTTGTTCAAGTCTACCTCGAATCGGCAGACGGCAAGAAGTTAGATTGTCGTGGTGAGTGGTCCTCGGTCAGGCCCACTGCGGATCAACTCGGCGGGGTGGAGCAAGTCGCGAACACAACGTGGCGTACCAATCGCGAAACCTTGGCCATCGCCACGCGCGACAGACCTCCCGGGCCAACCGATACGCTCCGAGACGTGGCCTACGCCTCGGCCGCGGTTCCCTTGCGGGACACCTGGGGGAAACCCGAGGGCGTGATTGTGTGCCTCAACCTGCGGGACGAATCGGAGCCCGGCAGCTTCCGGCCGTCGACGTACGAAGACGTCGCAGTGATCGAGGCGGTGGGGTTGGCTTTCTTGCCGCAACTGGAGATCATCCTGGCAGAGCAGAAACACATCGACGCCCTCAACAAGTTGGCCCACGAATTGCGCGTCCCGGTCGTCGCCTTCCGGGAGGCATTGTCCTGCGTCACCAACGAGTCCAAGGTCAAGGGTTTCAGCTTCACGCACCGCTACCTGGACGATCTGCAGACGTACGCCGACGTGATGAATCGGCTCCTGAAGGAACTCGAATTGGCCCGTGTAGGTCCAGAACGCGTGCCGCTGCAGATCCGCCTGATGAACGTCGAAGCCTCGATTATTGCTCCAGCCCGGCGGTTTGTGAAACAACTGCTCCGGCAACGGCGTTTCGAGGGATCGCGGATCCAATACATCGATCTGTACTTGATTCCGCGCTTGCACCTCGATCGCGCCCTGATGACGCAGGTCGTCTTCAATCTCTTGGAGAACGCGATCAAGTACGCCGTGCGGGACCCATCGAAATTTCAGATCCGCATCCAGGGAAGGCGGGCGGATAAGGGCTACGAAATCTCATTCCAGGACAAAGGAGTGGGAGTCCCCGAAGGTTGGGAAGGACGCATCTTCGAGGCAGGCGTGCGCGCCCCCAACGTGACGCGAAGCAAGAAACTCGGAGACGGCTACGGCCTGTATCTGGCCCAGGAACTAGTGCGGCGGCACGGAGGGGAGTTGGAGTTCCGCCGGAATCCCGAATGGACGGAGTTTGTGGTCTGCCTGCCCCCGTCACTGGCTTTCAAGGATCCTCCCGCTACCCAAGAACTGAAAGGATGAGCATGGCGAAAGAAATCCTCTTCATCGACGATGAAATCGTGCCCGGCCTGACCGAACCGGACGGGGCGTACATGTGGTATTACTGCGAGGAGCTTCGCAAAGCCGGCTATATCGTCGACGAAGCCTGGGAAACCGACCTCGCCATTCGGAAGCTGGCCGCTCGCGAAAAACCCTACGCGCTCATCATTCTCGACATCATGATGCCCACCGGTGAGGAGTTTGACGTTCCCGAAGCCGAAGGCGGACTCCGGACCGGGGTCCTGTTGTTGGACAAGATCCTGGAACTGTCCCCCAAAACCCCAGTCCTGATCCTGACGAATGTCGCCAACCCGGAGACCGTGCATCAGGTCCGGCGTCGGCCGAACGTCCACAAGGTGCTGTTCAAGCCGGATTGGCCCAAGGAGGAGGTGGTCAGTGAGGTGAGTTTGGTCTTAGGCGGCTGAACCCGGAAGGGCAGCCCGCGGGAATTTTGCCCCGGGTTTGGGGAGCGATCCCGCACATGGGGACGTTTGGAACCCGTTGGGCTGCCCCCGGAAAAAACGCCGGCGGCCCGCAACCCCAAGTCGGGCTTTCAGTTATGAGTGCTGGACACGGGGTTGGGATTCTCCTGATTGCAGAATTTGGCACGTCGAATGCGTTAGCATGAGGCGTCGTCTTTTGCAGAAGGAGGATTTGTCATGTGTACTATCGATCGCGTCGAATGGACGGAACGGCAAGTGGATGGTGGTGAGCATTTTGAACGGCTGCGGGCGCCCGGGGACCAGACCTGCGAGGTTTACGTCTTCCGCGCCGAACGGCGATATCGCAGTTGGGCCTATTCCAAAAAGAGCATCTGGGATGTTACGTGGCAGGATATCCCCATGACTCGAAATCTGCGGTTACGTGCGCTGAAGGAGTGGCGGAAAACGCGACAGGCCCTGGGGCGAGCCGCGTTGCGGCCCCCCTGCCCCACCATTTTTCCAGAACCTCACTGTTACGTTCCGGGGGAGTGCCGCACCGCACGTCAGTCCAGCTGTGCTGGACGCGGATGCCGCGTGGGGCAGACCGGCCATCGGGCGAGGAAGGCGTTTATCGAACGTGCCGGTACGGTCGAACGGTTCCAGAATCGCCGTCCCGTGCCGCGTACTGCGTGTCCGGGTTCCAGAACCGTGCGTCAATCACGTTCCGATTCGCTGCCCTGTTGTCGTCCGGCACCGTCGGGCATTCCCGCAGTCATGGGCGAGACCGGGCCAGCGGTGGTGAAGGGAGCGGCCTGGCAAACGCCTGAGGATGCCGAGCCGGTCGCAGGCGGCGTTGCGCAGCACGGCGGTCACGGAGGGAAACTGCCATGCTGCGCGGAGCCGGGAACCGATGGTTCCGCTGCCGACAGTGGCGTCGCGGCCATCGATATCGACGTTGGGACGTTCAGGTCGGATCGGGGCAAGGCTGGCGGCCTGGTTGAATCTCGTGAGCGTTTGAAATACTTTCAATCTCAGGAAACGGGACATCGATGAACAGCGATACTTCGTTCGGCCAGTGCGGGGCAAACTCGGATCGTCTACAAGTCGGGATCGGAGTCCTGCACGGATCGGGCGAGGATCGGCCGCCGAGACCGGCGGCCGAAGCGCTGGTTGCTCACGCCTTGCGGACCGTCGATACGGAACGGTTGCTGGTCCGCGGGGTTCTGCTGTTCGCGACGGCGGATTGGTGCCGGACATCGGATCGTCTGCCGAGCGAGGTGCGGTCCGCGCTGGCCGCCCAACTCGGCTACGAGGTCCCGCTGATCGGCGGGAGCATGGCGAAGATGTACTGTTGGGCGGACCCCGAGCCCATGATCGACCCCGGTTTGCTGTTGGTGGCGGTGTGCTCGAACGACATCTGCATGACGGTCGGCCTCGTGGAGAAGCCCTATGGCGGCACGGACGACGAACGAAGGCAGAATCTCAAGCTGTCAGCCGCCGAACTGGAAGGCCGTGCCGGCGTGCGACTAGGTTCCGGCGCGGATCGCCATCTCTTTGGAGTGTTCCCGGGCATCATCCGGGACGAGCACGGGAACCTAATCTATTGCGACAACGAGCTGTTTCACGAGGTTCTGGCCGCGTTCAACTTCCGATACCCTCTCGTCGGGGGGGCGGCGGCCGATCATATCGACCCGACCACCGGTTACCAGTTTGCCGATGACCGCTGCGTGGAATCAGGTTTGGCTCTGGCCGTGGTCGAAAGCGATCTGGGGATCGGCGTCATGATGGGTCACGGGTTCTCCAAACGACAGCAATCTCGCGTCACCGTTGATGCTTTAGCCGGTGGGGCGGACCGGGGGTATGGGGTGACCCGGCTGGACGGAAAGCCGTCGCGCGAGTACCTCGAGAAATTGAAGAAAGACAGGCTGACGTGGTTTGGCCGGCCGGTATTTGGTCTGCCGGGCGGACCAGACTGCGATGTCGCCGTCACCTTGCCTCAAACATCGGACCGCGGGGACGCCGTTTGGTTCAATCGCCCGCTGTCACTGGGGGACAGCCTGTTTCTGCTGGATTCGAACGACGACGACATGATCGAAAACGGCAAGTACGTGATTGAACGGGCCCGCCACGAAGCGGAGGCAGAGATCGCGGACATCGGGCTGCTGTTGGTGTTCGGCTGCACGGGGCGGTACGAGCTATTCGCGAAGCACCACAGGGACTGGCAAGCGGTCGTGGAACAGGTCCGCCGCAGGTATCCCGGTGTGCCGTTCGTTGTCGTTCTGTGCGCCGGCGAATTTGGCTCAGACCGCTGGCGGCGGCCCCGCTGCAACAATATGAGCCTGGCAGCTTGCTGTCTGAGTTCGGTTTACGCCCGGCAATCGCGGACGCGGAATCTGGAGAGCCTGCTGCTCCGCTGCGCGACCCGACTGGCCTTGTGCCAGACACCCAAAGACGTGATGGAGGCCACGCTCCGGGGCGCCGGGGAAGCGGGTGCGACGGGCGGCCAGATCTGTATTGTCGACAAAACGATCGTTGACGAGACTGTCGGTGCTGCGCCCGGCATCATCGTCGGCCGCGAACTGGGCTGCGCGTTTCGGGCCCCAGGCTGGGAGCATGATTGGGACGCGGTCGCGAAACTGACGCTCCGGGCAGTCCCCAAGTCCCAGGACGGGGATTTCCCGGCCAGTCTTCGCGGCTGGGCGCGGCCGGTGAAGGCTGGCGTTGAGCTCCGGCTGGTACGCGATTTCACCGGGAAGGAGGACATCCTGACACGGATTGTCCGAACGTTGCATGCGGTCTTTGTCGAGGACATTCACGACCCGAAATTCGCGTGCGACATCGTTGCCGGTGAAGCCGGGAACATCAAGACGCACATGGCCATCCCCATGCTGGGTTCGGACGGTGAGGCGATCGCCACGCTGCAGATTAGCTTTCGCGACGGGACCTTCATTGACGGGGCGAGCTTCGACGCTTGGATCGGCTATGCCCAGAAAGCTGCCGCAGCTCTGGAGCGGGCTTACGAAGCCGAAGAACGCCGCATCACGGAGGCGATTTCGAATCTCGGCAACCGAATCATCCAGACGCCCGTCAGCCTGGATGCAGGACCCCACGCCTGGTGTCAGGAATACGTGGGGACCGTGCGGGAGATCCTGGACGCCGACGATGTCCACATCCGCCTGTTGGCCGAGGGCCGTCAAGGCGATGAATACCGGCTGATCGCCGAGGACGGATTCCTCAAGGACATCCGGTTTCGGACGCGGCCCATAACGCGCGAGGGCGACGGCAGCTGCAATCGAGCCCTTTTGCTTGGCGGCGGCGTCATCACCAACCGCCGGGACCGTACGAACGAAATCAACAAGGATGTCCAGTCGCTGGCCGACGACGGCCGTCTTGGTCAGGCGCTGCTGAATCGCCTGCAAGAACTCGAGTCGACTGCGATGCTTCCGATCCTGCACGAGGAGCAACTCTGGGGTTCGTTCGTGATTGACAGCAAGCGGCCGTATTTTTTCACTGAGCGGCGGCAACGAACTGCGGAATTTGCCGCGAAGCTGGCAGGCGCAATTCTCCGAGGCAAGACCTCCGAGCACGAGCGTTTGTGGCTGGACAATGAGAAGAACTGGATGCTGAAGACGCTGGGCGAAGCCCGGCAAGCTTCGTCAGGAGAGCGTTTGCGGTGGTTCATCCAACGGCTTTGCGAATCGCTGGGCGCCGATGTTGCCTCCGTGTTCCTCTGGTACGAGACGCCGCGCCGCCTGATCCTGCACACATCTCACCGTTGGGCCGTGCCTCGAACGGAGGTAGAAGGCCGCGCCTCGTACCGCCTAGGCGAAGGCTGGACGGGTGATCTGCCGATGCGAGAGGACGAAGTCAGTGTCGTTGGCCTGGGGACGGCAAAAGAGCCCAAAGGCAGCAAGAAGTACCAAACACAGATGATCCCGAAAGAGTACCTTAAGCCCGCCCCGGACGGAAGGGACACCGGGGAGGAGGAAGTGCCGCGCATCGGGCTGCGGCTGAATGCATCCGGGCATCCCCTGGCCGTGATCACCTTTGCCTATTATCCTCAAAACGTCGGCCAGCTACAGAAGGAGCACCGGCGGAAGGCTGCGACATTGAGGGCGTTCTCGCGCGTGCTCACGCTGGCGATTGAAGCGGTGGAGCAGGAAATGGTCCAACAACGCATCCGCGAGTTGAATCTCGCCAAAGCCCAGGTCTACGAGGGGCTGATGGCGGCGGCGCGGCCGGACGGTGACTGGCAGCCCGTGGTGAACGCCATCCGGACCGGATTCAGCGCCCAGCGCGCCAACTTCTGGCCCCTGCAGCAGAATCGGTTCCAGAGAGGCTGGAGTTCACAGGCGACGCAGCACCTGGGCGTGACCAATCTGCTGGAGGGCCTGGAGCCCTTTGGAGCGTTCCGAGAGGTCATCTACCGGAAGCGTTCGATTTCCGTGACTCCAGAACGCGACGGGTATCTGCTCGAACAGTGGCCCGATCGGCAAGGCGTTAAAGCGCTGCTTGCGGTGCCGGTGATCTGCAGCGGCGGTGAGGTCCGCGGTGTGCTGGCCTTGGTCAACCGGAGTCCCACTCCTGATCACCCATTTCAAGCGTTCGATGACTACGAACGCCAGGCGGCCGAGGAAATTGGCCGAGCGTTGGGGGCCACGCTGGATTCGCGGGAGCGGCAATTGCAGGCCGCCGAACTCGAGAGTCGGCTGGCGACCGCCATGCGGATCGGGGCGGCGGCCTTGTCCGGCGCGATGGTCATGCATCGGCTGATGACGCCGTTTGCGCTGATTCAAAGCTCGGTGGACTGGCTTCGCTGTCATCCCGATGCGACGGCGGCCGAACGGGAAATCCATCTGCAGCAAATCCAACAATCTTGCTCTGAGGCCGTTTCCATGATCCAGCAGACGACGACGACCGGCGTCGCCGAGAAACGGCCGGAACGCGTTCGTGCGTTGGTCCGTCAAGCGATCCAAGCGGTGCAGCCGAAGCTCGTTCGTGCGGCGGTCCGAATGGAATTGCACAACGACTGCCTAGCTCGGGTCTTTGTCGATCCTTACTCGATCGTGGGCGCGTTGGTCAATCTGCTCAGCAACGCGTTGGACGCCATGGGGGAGGTAGGTACCTTGCGCGTGGTTTCCGAACTGGCGGTGGACGGCCGCACGGCGGTGATTCTGATCTGCAATACGGGGCCCGTGGTGCGCGACGAGCAGATTGCGGCTTTCTTCCAGCCGGGGCACAGCAGCAAGGACCGCAAAGAGCATTTGGGCTTTGGCCTTCCCGTGGCGAAGCGGGCCATCGAAGAAGCCGGCGGCAACTTGGAAATGAGGCCGATCGCGGAGGGGGGCGTCGACGCGAGGGTCACGCTTCCCGTGGCCGACTGAGAATGACTCCCAAAGACCGCAAGGGCGAAGGGTCCAATTTATGAACGTGTTTCGAGTGTTGCTTGTGGAAGACAACCTGACCTGGGCGCGAAACCTGCGACAGAATCTGGATACCGTGACCGTCAAGGAACTGACGGGCATCGAATACGACAACAAAATGCCGTTGATCGATCACGTGGCGGACCAGAAAGCGGCTTCCGCGGCCGTGGCCAAGGCAGAACCGGGCGACTACGACCTAATCTTGCTGGACTTGATGTATCCCGAATCGCCGGAGAATGAAGTCGACGAGGAGGGGGACGGACCGTTTCAGGGCATGAAATGGCTGCCCGAGCTGCGGCGTTTGCAGCCGCACGCGGCGATCGTGATCCTGACCTCATATCCGGGCCGGACCCTGGACAATGTGGTCAAGGCCATCCGCGACCATCACGCCAATGATTTTCTGCCGAAAACCGCACCCTTTCCGGAACTCGTGACTCGGATACGGTTCGCCTGTGAACGGCTGCGGCAGAGGCGGGTGCTGACCCTGTTGGAAAGCGAATACCGAGTCTTGCGGCGGTCCCATGCGGCGCGGACCTATGCGGAGGATGTCGACCGGCTGCTGGGACAGACCAAGACTTCGCTGTTTCGAATCGCGCAGCAGATCGAGAGTCGCGATCCGGTGGCGATTCAGGAAACGCCGGAGAAAATCCGCGCCGAGTGCCGCAGCCTTCGCCAGGAGTTCTTGAGTCTGAGCAAATTGCTGCACCACGGCCACGAGCCGTGTCGGCACGTGGACGTCGTAGAATTGGTCCGGCAAGTCCTCACCCTGTATGAATTGCAGGCGGAAGAAGCGGGGGCGCGGATTGTGGAACCCGACCGGCGGCAGAGCATCTGGCTCAACACGTACGAAAGCGACCTAAGGATCGCCATGCATGAAGTCGTCTCCAATGCGATCGACGCCCTCCGCGAATCGCAGCGGAATACGCTCGAACGGCAGCTCACCGTGACCGTCAGCCCGGGCGACGACGAGTGCGTAATCGTCGTGGCCGATAACGGGGATGGAATTTCGGATGACGTGCTCAACCGGTTGGGCGAAGCCGGTGTCTCGACCAGGAATGACGGGCGGCATCAGGGCATTGGGGTCCATATCGCCCAGCGCATGATGGAAGCCATCGGCGGCAGCTTCCACCCCTGCAACCGGCCGGAAGGCGGCGCGGAAGTCCGATTGACGGTGAGGAACTTGCCATGTCCTTGAACGTCGCCGTAGTCGCCTTAGACGTAGAAACGATCGATACGCTGTGTGCGGAGATCCAACGACTGGGGCTGGAAGCTTTGACGCTGGGTAGCGTTCGCGAGGCGCTTGAGGCGAACGTCTGCGCGATCTTCGCCGAATGGTGGGAGGGAGAACGGCTGCCGGCCTTGTTGGGCGGCTTGAAGGCAGCCGCCGCCCGACCGGAACCCATTCCGGTGGTCGTCCTCGTTCCGGAGGGTCGGGTCATGGCCGCAGCGCGAGCCCGGGCGAGCGGGGCGACGGACGTGCTATTTTGCCCTCCCGAACCGGGGGAAGTCCGCGCAGAACTCGAAGATCTGCGGAAGACGAAGGACGACTACGGCACCGTTGACCGCGAGACCTTTCAATTCGTCGTCCAGCAGAATCTGGTGGGGGAAAGCCCGGCCTTTCGTGAGTGCGTCCGCGAACTGCGATTGGCTGCGGCCGCAGACGCCAACGTCTTACTCATCGGAGAAACGGGCACCGGCAAGGAAATGTTCGCCAAGTCCATCCATCACCTCAGCCGCCGCTGTGGAAACCCTTACGTGGCCGTCAACTGCGCCAGCTTATCGGCGAATCTGCTGGAAAGTGAGTTGTTCGGGCACGGCAAGGGGGCGTTCACCGATGCAAAGACGGCGCGGGTGGGGCGGTTTGAAGCGGTGGGTGCGGGGACCTTGCTGTTGGACGAAATCGGCGATATCGAGATTCCGCTGCAGGTCAAGCTCCTGCGGGCCATCGAGGAACGTTCCTTCCAGCGGGTCGGGCAAAACGAAGTTGTGCCTTTTCATGCCAGGTTGATTTGCGCCACTTCGGTCGATCTGGGGCGGGCCGTGGAGGAGAAAAAGTTTCGCCGCGACCTGCTCAGCCGCATTAATCAGTTCCGCATTACGCTCCCCGCCCTGCGGGAGCGGAGGATGGACATCCCACACCTGGTCCGCCATTTCTTGCGCAAGCACAGCCGCGGACGACAGCTGGTGCTCAGTCGATCGGCGCTCGAAATCTTGGAGTCTTACGACTTTCCGATGAATGTCCGGCAGCTGGAAAACTCGCTCATCGAGGGCCTCGCCCGCTCGGGCAGCGGCTCGGTGATCCTGCCCAAACACCTGCCGGCCGAAATCACGACGCTAAAGGCGACGGCTCCGCCGGCCGTTCGAATCCCCGACGGTGAACGATCACCGAGTCCGGCGGAAATCATGATACCGCAATCGCCCGCACTGTCTTGCCCCGGCTTGGTCATCCGCGTACCCCAAGACATGCCTTATGATAAGGCCCGTGAATTCGTCCAGATGGAGGTCGATAAGGCCTACTTGACGGACCTGCTCAACAAGCACGGCGGCAACAGGAGCAAGACAGCCGAGGCAGCGAGAATCGACCGCAAGACGTTGAAGGATCGACTGGAGGCTTTCCAAGACCCGCCGGAGGGGGCGACCGATGCCGAGTGATTTTTTCCACATCCTGCATCTTCGCCCCGGTTCTGCGGCGCCTAAACTGAGTGCCGAACTGAAGCTCTTGCGCGACTGTCTATGGGGCCGCTCCGCCCATGTGCGTTGGAGGTCCCGGGCGCTCGACGAGATCCAAGACGCGCTGAGCGTAACGGCCGGACTGGTTTTGCTGGAATGGCCGTCGAGTGCGGCCCAGGCGGCACAAGCATTGGCTTGCCATCAGGCGGTGCGGGAGCGCGACCCAACGATCCCGATTATCATCATCCCGGATACCGATTTGCCTCCGGTGTTCGGGCTGGAGGGCCTGCGATCCGACAGCCGCCTGGCCGTTCATTCGGCCCAGGACTTCGCGACCCGAGCAATGGCCGAGCAGACGTGGGACCGACTCTGCTCGGAGTTCGGGATTTCCGTCCCCGCGGCTCGCCTCAAGCTCCCCGAGGAAACGCCAGACCCGGACGTCGCCGGACTCTTGAGGGACGTTGGCAGGGAGCGGCTGCAATTGATTCTCCAGAAGTTCTTTCCGCAAGCTGGGCACGCCGCCATTTACGCCGTTACCGGCGGTTGGTCCGGACGGCGGTTGTGCAAAGCCGCCTTGGAGGACGACGGGGAACTGTACTACGTCAAGCTGTTCGAAGACTTTACCGAATACCAGCGGGAATTGTCGGGACACTGCCGTGCCGAGGCCTGGTTAGGAAACTTCGTCGCGAGCCTGATCCGAATTCCAGACCTGGGGAGTGACATTGAGGATCAACTGCAGGCCTTTCCCGCGTTCGCCGGCTCGCTGCACGCCCTCTGCTATCGGTCCGCGTCGCCGGTTCAGCACTCCCGCTTGACGCTGGAGCAACTCTATCGCGGCGACACCGACACGGCGTTTCTTACGAAGGCCGTTGCCAGACTCTTGCGGGTGCTGGGCTTGAAGCAGCCGATGACCGTGGAAAGCCGGATGCCGTGGAACGATCCTGGCGGAGACGGTTTTCAACTGGAGGCGTCACTCAAGCGTGGCGTGCTTCGTGCCCTTGGACGCTTGGACCAATACCTGCCGGCACTGCCCAAAGACGGGACAGGAGCGCCCGACACGATCCGGAAACTGATGTACCAGCCGCTCAGCGATTGGCCTTCGCTGCACGGGCAGTCTCTTCCCGTGATTGTGGGCCCCGTGCATGGCGATCCGAACTGCCGTAACTGTCTGGTGATGCCGGACCACGCTGATGATATTCAACTGATCGACTGTGGCGGTTTTTCGGATCGAGGCCGTCTCGTATCGGATCTGGCCATCATCGAACGCGACGTAAAGCTTCTGATGATGGGGACTGAACCAGAAATGAAGCCCTACTTCGATCTCGATATCCGCCAACTCTCTAAGTGGTGCACTGCCGAGCAGGAAGCCACCCAGATCGGAATCGATTACCAGGTGCGCGATGCCCCGGCGCCGTCTGACAAACGCTATTCAGCGGTCGCCCGTGCTTATCCGTTGATCGGGTTGGTCCGTGAACGAGCCAAGCAATTATGTCCGGACGATGATTCGCGGGGGCGGCATTACTTCGCCGCCTTGCTGTATTGGACGCTTGAGACTTTGAAGCACGAAGCAATTCGTCCCACGAAGAAGTTGCTGGCGCTGTACTCCGCGGCCAAGATCCTTGAAGCATTTTCCGGCCCTCCGCTCAGAAGCTGATGAGAACCGCTCGTTAGAAGGCGCCTGAGCCGCAGTGAGCCGCGCGCTCCTTGCCACAACGTTGTGACGCTGCGGTTCGATTCTGCCGACGAGGCAAGCTCGGGGGAGGAACCTTCCCAACCACAGTTCGGTCCGCAGGGGACGCGCATGGCAACCGCCGGCGAGATGACGGCGGCGCCCGTTGCCAGCAAACCCCTCACTCGCCGCCGGGTTTCGGATTGTCTCCCCAACGGGCCTGCGTTCCTACGGTGAAGGCTGCGTACTGCGCGCGGAGTTGCTCGGCATCGCGTACCCCGGCATGGACCCAGATCCGGTAGGGCAGCCGGTGCGACTGGCCGGGCTCGCTGCACACGCTGGACGAGGCGGGCCTCGCCGAGAACACGATCGTCGTGTTTACTTCCGATCACGGCGAAATGCTCGGCTCGCACGGCTGCCCGCCGACGATGAAGCAGGTCCCGTGGAGCGAGTCGGCCCACGTTCCTCTGTTGTTGCGTTTTCCCGCGATCCACTGCCCGCCAGGGGCGCGTCGTCGATACGCCGCTGACCACGCCCGACATTCTGCCGACGCTGCTGGGACTGGCCGGCGTCCCGGTCCCTGACACGATCCAAGGAGACGACCTGTCGTCCCTGGTCCGCGACAGTGGCGAGGACGACGAGCGCGTCGCCCTATACATGAACGTGGCGCCGTTCGTCGCGCGGGAATTCGCCAAGGAATACCGGGCCGTCCGCTCGAGCCGCTACACCTACGTCCGCGGACTCGACGGCCCTTGGCTGTTGTTCGACGACCGGCAGGATCCATCTCAGCTGGACAACCTGATCGCCAAGCCCCAATACGCGGCACTGGCCCAGCAATTCCCGGCGAAGCCATATGGATCGGGATTTCAGCGGTGGCTCCGGCGATGGGCAAGAC
>Ga0366818_10244_pt1 | contig 16156 bp, 21 predicted proteins | sample TotcelFGM3001N14_FD_207090 | JGI IMG/M metagenome (GOLD analysis project Ga0366818, IMG submission 207090) | Enriched cells from coal bed in the Powder River Basin, Montana, United States - Total cells FGM rep3 HSBNCT.FGM.300.1.N14 ...
CCCGGATCCACGTTTCGGCAACATGCTGCTCGAGCAATTCGGTGGTGCTAACGGAGAGCTGGCTGCAGCCATGCAGTACTCAATCCAGGGTCTTAATTGCGAAGATCCGGAGCGGAAGGATCTGCTCATGGATATCGGGACCGAGGAACTTAGCCACTTAGAGATCGTGGGCGCGCTTGCGAGATTGCATCTCAAGCCCATGAAGAAAGACCGCGAAGCTGCCGAAGCGGACCCGATGGTCGCGATCGCTGGCGGCGGAGGTGTGACTCTTTGCAATTCAATGGGCAATGCTTGGACCGCCGACTACCTGAAGGTAACAGGTGAGCTGGATGTAGATTTGCGAAGTAACATTGCTGCCGAGGCGCGCGCGAAGATTGTTTATGAGCGGTTGATCAATCTGTGCGATGATTCCGGCACCAAGGACGCATTGCAGTTCCTGATGACGCGCGAAATCACACACATGAAAGCATTCATGGCGGCGCTGGAAAGCATGGGGAAGGATCCGCTTTCGATTGGTAAGATTCCGCCGACGCCCGGAATTGTGGATGAGTTTTACAATGACTCTACGGGCGAAGGCGAGGACGGTGAGATTGACGCGCGCGGCCCGTGGAATAGAGGCGGCGAGTGGAAGTTCGTCGAAGCGCCGGCATTTGGCGACGGCGTTAAGGCGACTGTGCACAAGTCACGGGGCTCTGCAAATTCAGACTCGGCGAAAAAGCGCACGTCAAAATGATGCACGCCTACCCGTCCCGAATCAGAGATAGAGAGCAACCCGGCTGTGCCGGGGGGCTTGCTTGTAAGTAAGCCGACGTGGCGGAGGACCTCCGGGTGTTCTGCCACATCGGCTTTTTTTGTTCTTGGCGGCCGTGGTGGTCGGGACGAGGGGTTCGTTCACAGGAAAAGGAGACTGCAGGTGGCAATGTTCATGAGCACGCTTTACACGCCCGGAGTGGCGCACTTGTCGTACATTTTGGGAGACGGCGGCCAGGCATCGGTCATCGATCCCCGCCGTGATGTCAACGAGTATCTGGAAATCGCCCACCGCCAGGGGGCGAAGATCACCCACATCTTCGAGACGCATCGCAACGAGGACTACGTCGTCGGTTCGCTCGAGTTGGCCCGGCGCACCGGAGCTGAAATCTACCACGGCAGTCAGCTCGACTTCCAATACGGCAACCCGGTGAACGAGGGTGACGAGTTCCAACTGGGAAACGTCAAGCTCTCGGTCCTCCACACACCCGGCCATACGCTGGAGAGCATCTCGATCGTCTATCGCGACTTGGCGTTCAGCGATGACCCGCTGGGTGTGTTCACCGGCGACGCCCTGTTCATCGGTGATGTGGGCCGGACCGACTTCTACCCCGATCGTGCTGAAGAGGTCTCGGGCATGCTGTATGACAGCATTTTTCAGAAGCTCTTGCCGTTGGGCGAGCATGTGCTCCTGTGGCCTGCTCACGGGGCGGGCTCGGTGTGTGGTTCCGGCATCGCGGAACGCAACTTTTCGACACTTGGCTACGAGCGAAAGCACAACCCGGTGTTACAGAAGACGGATCGTGAAGAGTTCATCCGATACAAGGTCAATGAAAACCACTTCCAGCCTCCTTACTTCAAGCAGATGGAAACGTACAACATCAAGGGTGCTCCGCCGCTGGACCAATTGCCGATTCCACAACCTTTATCTGCGGACGAATTCGCCCGGGCCGCGGACGGCGGGATGCTCGTGGTCGATACCCGCAGTCCCGAGGCCTATGCGGGCGCTCACGTGCCGAAGAGCTTTTCCCTTCCGCTGAATATGCTGCCCGCCTTTGCCGGAATGTTTCTCGCTTACGACCAGCCGCTCGGCTTGATTGTCGACGACTACAGCCAGATCGAAGAGGCGGTGCGCGGCTTGACCAGGATTGGCTACGACCGGATCGACGGCTTCCTGGCCGGAGGGCTTCACGCCTGGGAGACGAACGGACGTGGCTACGACAGGATCAAGGCCATTCACGTCACGGATCTCGAACAGCGGCTCGACGATGGCGATGGCTTCACGCTGCTGGATGTGCGCAGCAAGGAGGAATTCGAGTCCGACCATCTTCGCAGGGCGGTTCATGTCTACCTGGGCGATTTGCCCTCGAATCTCGTACAGATCCCCAGACGCCGACCGATCACCACGTTTTGCCAGAGCGGCCAGCGGGCCATGATCGCGGCGGCGTTCCTCAGACGCCAGGGCCTGGAACCCGTCGAGGTTTGTCTCGGATCGATGTCGGCGTGCTCCCGCGTGGAGTGCCAGGTAATTCGTGGAGATTGACGTGACATGTCAACCGAACCATGAAGAAGTTGGAGAATGTCAAGCCGCAACGTGCTTCACGCGGTCGGGCTGATGGTCGCGACGCCGATGCTGGCCCTCGCCCAAACCGAGGCCGTTGACCCCGGCGCGACGGGGCCTGCCTGGTCGCCGTACCTGGTGGGGGTGTCGATCGGCGTGCTCAGCATGTTCACGTTTTACTTTAGTGCCAAGCCGCTCGGCGCGTCGACCGCCTTTGCCAACGTTGCCGGACTGATCGGCCGGCTGATCGTGGATCCGACGCCCTGAGAAGCTATGGTGACGAGCAACCCAGGCCCGAAGTCCGAACAGTCGTCCGCCGCGTGGACAGACCACTCGTAAACTTCCTCAGCCACCCGGTCATTTCCGGATTTATCCGGTCACCGGCGGCTTCAGTCGCTCGGTCGTCAACTGCGAAGCCGGCGCCACGACGCCCTTGGCCTCGGTCGGCACGGCCGCGCTGGTCGCCTTGACCGTGGCGTTCTTGACGCCCCTGTTCTATTACATCCCGCACGCCGTGCTCGCCGCGGTATTTGTCGTCGCCGTGGCATCGCTCGTCGACTGGCGAACGCCGTTTCGACTGTGGCGTTCAAACAAGCCCGATGCGTTCGCACTGGTCGTCACCTTTGTCGCCGTATTTGCGTTGGGAATCGAGAGCGGAATTCTGGTCGGCATCGGCACGTCCCTGGGACTGTTTCTTTGGCGGACCAGCCGGCCTCACATCGCCGTCGTTGGTCGGGTGGGCAACAGCGAGAGTTTCCGCAACGTGCAACGGCATGAAGTGACGACCCATCCCGCGGTGCTTGCGATTCGCGTCGATGAAAGCCTCTATTTCGCAAACACCAAGTACCTGGAAGACTCGCTGCTGGACAAGGTCGCTGAGCATCGCGCGGTCGAGCATCTCCTGCTGATCGGGAGCGGGATCAACTACGTCGACGCCAGCGCGGTGGAGACGCTTCGAGAACTCATCGGGCGACTGCGCGACGCCGGCGTTGCGTTTCATCTGGCGGACGTAAAAGGTCCCGTATTGGATCAGCTGTACCGAGCCGGCCTGATCGGCGAGGATCACGTCTTTTTCAGCACGCACGAGGCGATGGCCGCTTTGACCGATAAGCCGCCGACATGTCAATACTAGCTGCGTCCCCGTTTCAACCCCCAGGTCAGAGCCTTGGCTGTTATTCGTTGGACTTCCCTTTGTCGATGGCCTCGTCGGCTTCTTGTTCATCGCCGGCGTCCGGCTGGGGTTCTTCGTTTGCCACGGAAGCGCCGGGGTCGTAGTCGAGGACCACGAAGATGGGAAAGTGGTCGGATCCGATGTCGGGAAGGCGACGTAGCTCGACGAGAAGGAAATGCCGGGATGCGAAGACGTAATCCAGCGGAAAGCGCAGAAGGCGGCTCCTGGTGTCAAAGGTGTTGAATAGGCCTCGGCCCACCCGTGGGTCGAGCAATCCTCCGATACGCTGAAAAAGGTGCGTAGTCCGTGACCAGGCCACGTCGTTGAAATCGCCGGCGACGATGATCGGGACGTCCCCCAGTTCTTTTGCCTCTTTGGCAACCGAGAGCAACTCGGCATCCCGCATATCGGAATCTTCGCGCTCGCCGTCTTCGTCCTCTTCTCCTTTGACTTCCTTGATGCCGCTGTCTTTCTCTTCGTCGGGAGGTCGGAGACCGGGAGGGCGAGGATGCACACCATAGAGGGTCACGACCGTTCCCGACCGGAGCCGCACCTTGGTGCGAATCGACGGAATTTCCGGCTCAATCAAAAACCGGATTTCTGGATTTTCCAGCTCTAGCCTGGAATAAAGCAGCATTCCGTATTCATTTTCCTGCGGTTGGAATAGCGTGTGAGGATAGTCGTCTTCCAGCCCGCCGAGCTGTTCAAGCCACCACTGGGTCGATTCGCTCAGCAGGATGATGTCGGGATCATTGTCGCGAATGAGGTTGCGCAGTGCTTTCACTTCCCGATTATCGGCGAGCACGTTGAAGATCAAAAGCGATATGCGGTTGGAATCGTCTTCGGCACGGCTTTCCGCCATTTGGCGGGGATACAACGTCGTGTAGGGAGCGATGGAATAGAGCTGCCAGATCAGTCCCAATCCGACCACCACAGCAAGCACGTATTCCCATGCCCGCAATGGCCCAAAAAGACGCAGCGCCGCATAGCCTGTCAGCGCCAAACCGATCAGTACGGCGATCTGTATGCGCGGAAAATCAAAGACACGTATCCACCAGACGTTGCTATGGAGTAAAGGGACTGCGGTAGCGAAGACCAACACCAACGAAAGCAGGCCCACGGCGAGGCGACAGAGCAAAAGGAGAACCTTCCCTTCAGGTGTTATTAGCATGATGCAAAACGGGTATGCGATCAAGATGTGTGAGGTCAAGGATCTTCTCCACGATGCGTTTTCCGACTTTGCCGGCCCCACGAAGGAGAGGGATTTTGTTTTCTGAGGTCCCCCACGTTGATTTTAGGCCAGGTGGAAATGGTGATTCAAGGGGGCAAGGAGGTTCCGGGCGGCCATGGGTGGCCCTGCACCGGGCTCGATCATGACTGACTTTCGACTGCTCGGCAGAGTTCACTTTTGCTGCTTTCTGGCCGTTTCGATCACCTTCGGCTGGCAGCAGTTCGCACAAGCCCAGGTGAACGATGGTGCGAAATCGAGGATTGCGCCGAGCATTTCCTCCGCGTTTGCCGTAGGAGGTTCCGCCCGGAAAGAACTTCCACCGCTGGACCCCCTGTATTGCCTGGGTCCCGCCGTGTGCGCGCCTTGCGCCTCGCATCATTCGGGGTTTCTCTACTACGGAACCCTTTCCGATCAAGAGATCCCGCAATCAGACCCTCCGGCTACCGGCTCTTCGGTTCGATTGGTATCGAGCGAGTCGCCCCCTGCGACACCGGCAGAGAACCGTTTCGACGAAAAAGAAGCCGGATCTAAATTTCTAAGACCGCCCGCCGTCCCCGCGCCCCCGGCGGCGATCGAAATCGATCAGCAGTTGGCGCCCCGAGGTGAACCGTTGACGTTGGAGCACCTTGAAGCGTTGGCTTGCCAAAACAATCCCACACTGCTGCAAGCGCAAGGTCAGATCGAAGGCGAGTTGGGAAAGGCGATTCAAGCCGGACTCTGGCCGAATCCCGTGGTCAGTTACGTCCAAGAACAAATTGGTGTGGGCGGCACACCGGGCGAGTTCATGGGCGGAGCGATTCAGCAGCGGATCGTTACGGGACACAAGCTGGCTTTGAGCCGAGCGAAATACCGCGTGCGAGCGCAGGCTGCTGGGTGGCACGCGTTGGAACAGCAGTACCGTGTGCTGAACGACGTCCGCGTCCACTACTTCCGCACTCGAGGCCGGCACGAATTGGTGCAGATCCACCGCGAATTGCTCAAGAGCGCCGAGGACATCCGCCTCATGTGGAAGCCGAGTACGAGGGTTTTTCACGTTTCGAACCCATGAGTTCGCCGTCGGAAGGCAGTGAAAGTGCAAGGCTGATGTATCTGCTCGCCATCGCCTCGGCCGCGCGCAGTGTCCGAATCGCCAGCGCTTACTTCGTGCCCGACAACCTGTCCGTGCGGACACTGGTGGATGCACGTCGGCGCGGCGTGAAGGTCGTGATCATCGTCCCCAGCGAGCACAATGATTCGGGCGTCACCCGCCGGGCGGTCCGCTCGCGCTGGGGGCTGCTCCTGCAAGCCGGCGCGGAAATTTACGAGTACCGGCCGACGATGTACCACTGCAAGGTGATGATCGTGGATGACTGTTGGACGACGATCGGGTCGGCCAACTTCGACAACCGCTCGTTCCGGCTGAACGACGAGGCCAACCTGAACGTCTACGATGCGGACTTTGGGCGCGAACAGGTGGGGGCGTTCGAGCACGATCAGAAGCGCTCGTGTCGCATCACTCTCGAAGAATGGACGAATCATCCTTGGACCGAAAAGCTCAAAGACCGGGCCGCCGGCCTCCTCCGCTCGCAGCTGTAACGGCGTGACGGCGGCTCTCTACGCAATAGTCGCCTCGATCGCTTCGACCCGGAATTCTAATTGTCGTCAGACGGAAACAAATAATTGTCGCCACACAATATTGCCTTTGCCCCTTAGCGACCTACAATGATCTTGATCGAAGAGTCGCCGTGCAACTGACTGCGACGCTTCAACGAATTCGGATGACTACTTAAAGAACAACCCGGGCGTCCCGGGGGGTTTGTTAAAGAGTAAGCCGACGTGGTCGAATTCCTTCGGGTGTTCTATCACGTCGGCTTTTTTCGTTCTGGGGAGCTTTGTACGAACATTGTCAGAAAGGAAGTACCAATGAGAGTCATTCTATTCGGGCTGCTCTTTGCACTGGCCGCGGGATGCAACGACAGTAACCCACCCGCATCCGTCGACCAATCGACCACCGATACGTCCACGATGGGGACGTCGAGTAACGTCACGACCGAAGAACACGCGGCGAGCGTTGGGGAACCTGCTGATCGCACGAATACCGGGGTCAATGTTCGTGACCGCGATAGCGCGACGAAGACCCCTCTGGATCAAAATGAAAACAAAGCGGATATCGCCATCACGGCCGACATTCGCCAGCAGGTCGTCGACACAAAGATGTCGATCAAGGCCCAAAACGTCAAGATCATCACCCAAGATGGGAAGGTGACGCTGCGAGGACCGGTGGAGACGGCCGCGGAGAAAACGAGGATCGAGGAAATCGCTCGCGCCGTTGCGGGCGCCAATAACGTCGACAACCAGTTGGAGGTCAACAACGAGTAATCGCTCGCGAAACGCAGGTCTAAAAAGATGCCTTGCACCGCCACTTGGCGAACGAGGCCAACTAATCAACTACTTTCACCAAACTTTCACAGGAACAAATCATGTCTAAATCCGTTTTTTGCACTGCGACCGCATCGCAAACCGACTCGATCGTGCAAAATTTGAAGAACGCTGGTTTTTCGAACAACGACATTTCCGTCTTGATGGCCGACAAGAGCGGGACGAAAGACTTTGCACACGAGCACAATACCAAGGCTCCGGAAGGCACCGCAACCGGTGCCGGGACCGGGGCCGTTTTGGGAGGCGCCCTGGGCTGGCTGGCCGGCATCGGCGCGCTGGCGATTCCGGGCCTCGGCCCGTTCATTGCCGCCGGCCCCATCATGGCCGCTTTGAGCGGTGCGGCAGTCGGCGGTACCGTCGGCGGCCTGACCGGTGCGCTCATCGGAATGGGCATCCCCGAATTCGAGGCCAAGAAGTATGAGGGAAAAGTGAAGTCGGGAAGCTCCCTGATTTCCGTTCAATCCGACGACAGCGACGAGACGCAGCGCGCCAAGGAAATCTTTGAGCAGGAAGGCGCTCAGGATATCACAACCGCAGGCGAACAGGCCGTCCCGGCTGGCCACCGTGCTTGAATGCGGGAATCGAAGTTCATGGACGAACTTCGACTGCCCGACATGTCCCGGCCGCCGAAACATCTACCACCCTCAAGACAGGAGACTCGAAGACGACATTCCAACAACCCCCGCTGCCGTTTGAGATGAATACCATGAAGCCGTTTCTCTCCGAGGAGCAGCTGAAGTATCACTACGGCAAACACCACGCCGCGTACTTCAAGAACCTCAACGGCCTGGTCGAAGGCAAGCCGGAGGCGGACATGTCGTTGCGTGAGGTGGTCGTGCACTCGACCGGCCCGGTATTCAACAACGCGGCCCAGGCCTGGAACCACAGCTTCTATTGGAACTGCCTGTCGCCGCAGGGCGGCGGCGAACCCCAAGGCGACTTGGCCGCGGCCCTGTAACGAGACTTCGGCAGCTTTGCGGCGTTCCAGAAGGCCATGTCCGAGGTGGCCGTGAAGCTGTTCGGCTCGGGCTGGGCCTGGCTGGCCGCCGACAAGCCGGGAAAGCTCGAGATTATGCCGTTGGGCAATGCCGACACGCCGCTGAAACACGCCAAGGAGCCGGTGCTGACCATCGACGTGTGGGAACATGCCTACTACATCGACTTCCGCAACGAACGACCGAAGTACGTCGAAGCCTTCTGGAAGGCTGCCAACGGGGAATTCGCTGGAAAGTGCTACGCCGCCGCCGCCAAGTGATATGTCAAAAGATCGCGGAGCATCGAAAATGGAAATCTTCGTCGTTCTCGGCGTACTGGTGGTATGGATCGCTTTGCAGACGTGGATCCTGCCGCGTTTCGGCGTCTCGACGTGAATGAGCAACGCTTGTCGGCCGAGTTCGGCCGCTCCGGAGGCAGTTGAGGCCCGGCAGATGCACGTTCCTCAAGAACCGGGGGCGCCGAGCGGCTCGCAACGCGATTGACCTGGATGGACCCCTCTTGCACACATTCAAGGTTACGTCGATGACCGATACCAACCGACCTTTACCGTATGCGGATGACGTCGAAACGATCCCAGCGGACGAGGCGGACGATATCCAGCAGGTGATCCAAGCATTAGAGTTGATTCTCGCGCGAAGCCAGGCGAAGAGCGGCCAGTTTCGAGCGGACGTGCATGTCAAAACGCATGGCTACGCCCAAGGAGAACTCCGGGTGCTGCCGAACCTACCGGACGAACTGGCCCAGGGACTGTTTGGACACGACGGCGTCTACCCGGCCGTGGTTCGGTTCTCGAACGCGGCCAGCCAGGCGCAGTTCGATGCAGTTCCAGACGGACGCGGGATGGCGATCAAGGTGCTGGGAGTGGACGGAGACGTGGTGTTGGCCGACGAACAGCGAGGCCCGGCGCAGGATTTCGTCATGATCAATCACCCGGTATTTTTCGCCCGGAATGTCAAAGATTATCTGCGTTTGGAGCAGGTTCTCGTGCAAGCCGACGACAAACCGCTCGCGACGTTGCAGGCGGGCCTTACGGGCGGCGACTGGAATCCGCTGCACTGGCATTGGCGCGAGATGCGGGCGGTCGCCCAGATCGCGGGACAGATGCCTGCGCACACGGCGAGCATCACCTACTTCAGCATGGCCCCGATTCGATTCGGAAACTTTGCGGCCAAGTATCGGGCGAAGCCGGCAGGGGATCGCCACGAATCGTATCTGGCTCTGATCCAGCGGTTGGCGTCCCAGACCGACGCGATGCGTTTGGCCCTGGAAGAGACTCTGAATACGCAGGAGGTGTTGTTCGAATTCCAAGTGCAGCTGCGCACCTCCGAGCAAACGATGCCCATCGAAGACGCCACCGTCGAGTGGCCGGAACGCGAATCCCCGTATCGCACGGTCGCGCACCTTCTCCTACCGCGACAGGAGATCGCGCTGCTGCGGCAACAAGTCGCCTACCAGCACCTCTCGTTCAACGTTTGGCATGCGCTCGCCGCACATCGTCCCTTGGGAGGTATCAACCGCGTCCGCCGCCGGGCCTACGAGCTCTCGTGCGACTGGCGTCGTCAACAGACGGACCACGTTTCGCTCGCATCCCGTCGACACTGACACTGGAGAGAAACTATGAATCTGGTATTTGAACCTTGGTCGGAATCTCGTCCACTTGTCATCAACGGTTTGCCAACGTTGCGAGCGACACTGACATCATTTTGGAGAACACTCTCATGGATACGACGAGACGCGATTTTCTGGCAGCCATCGGCGCCCTCGGCCTCGCCGGACTCTCTTCGGAAAACGGCTCCCGGCTCGGCCTGCTGCACACCAATGATATTCACGGCCATCGGACTGCGTGGCGCGGTTGAGAAGGAGACTTGAAGGACCGCCAAATCGGCGGTCTGGATCGACTGGCCGCAGCCGTTCTGCAGATACGCAAGGACAACCAAGGAAGGAGCCTGTTGCTGGACGCGGGCGATTGCTGGGGCGATACGATGATCGCCGATCGGACCAAGGGCTCGGCCCTGGTCGCCGCGCTGAATCACCTGGATTATGACGCGATGACGGTGGGCAATCATGTGCCGGATTTCGGCCGCTTGGCCAGGCAATTCAGTGGAAGTCGTCGGATGACTAGATAAAGGCCAACCCGGTCGTTCCGGGAGGGCCGTTGGAGAGTAAACCGACGCGGTGGAACAGTTGGTGTTCCACCGCGTCGTTTTTTTTTTGCGCCTGGCGGCCCGCTCGCGGCTTGTCGGGAGCTATTCGATCTTTCTTGAGGGAGTACTTGACCATGTTACAGTTAGCTATCGCATTGCTTGTCATCGCTCTGATCGCGGCCTTGTTAGGCTTCGGAGGAATGGCGGGCTCGTTCGTGGGATTGGCAAAGATCGTTTTCTTTGTCTTTCTCGTTCTCGCCGTGCTGTCTTTCCTGGGAGGCGGGGTGTTCCGGAGGCAGCATTCCTCGTAGGGTAACCTGCCGCCCGGTTGGTTGACGAGTAAGCCGACGTGGTCGAACGCCTCTGGGCGTCCCGTCGTGCTGGACAAGGTCGTCATCATTACGAGCAAAGAACGGGCCCTGACACGACTGCTGGGAACGCTGCAGGTCGACGTACGTTCGGAAGACCGGGGGGCGACCGGCCGAATTGCCGATGCGGACAGGGAAATGGGCTCATGAGCATGAATGAAGTCAAGAGACGCTGGAACACGCTGCGGTCCAGCTTTTGGTTTATGCCCGCGTGGATCGTGATGGGCAGCGTTGCCGCTGTAGTCGTTCTGATCGAAGTTGACTATCACGGCGGCACCCAATGGTTGAATCGGTGGCCGCTTTTGTTCGGGGCCGGGGCCGACGGAGCGCGCGGGATGATGTCCACGATCGCCGGTTCGATGATGACGGTGGTGGGCGTCACGTTCTCGATGATCCTGGTGGTGTTGGCGCTAGCGTCGAGCCAATTCACCTCCCGCATTCTGCGGAATTTCACGCGCAGCCGCGTCACGCAAGCCGTGCTCGGGATCTTCGCCGGTATCTTTACGTATTGTCTGATCGTGTTGCGCACGATTCGCAGCGGCGACGAAGGTGCATTTGTTCCCAGTCTGGCCGTCTTTTTCGGCTTTGTGCTGGCGCTGGCAGGAGTCGGCGCGCTGATGTTCTTCATCCATCACATCGCCTCTTCCATCGAGGCATCCAGCATCATCGCCTCGGTCGCTCAGGAAACCATCGCCGCCATTGACCGGCTGTTTCCGGAAAAGCTTGGATAGGGGCCGGACGAAAGCGAGGATCACCGTGCGCAACGCCCGCTGGCTGACAGGAATTGGATCGCCGTCCCCGCCAAGGAGAGCGGCTATATCCAGAGCGTGAACAATGCAGCGAATCCTGCGCTTGGCGCGGAACAACAAGACCATTGTGCGGATGGAGCACGGCATCGGCGAGTTCGTTGTCCAGGGCACAAGCCTCGGCTGCGTGAACCTTACCTCCGAGGTTCCCCCCCGTAGGATATCTCAAACGCGAACCAAGCACGCGAAACAAGCCGTCCACTTGCTTTCGTCTACTCCGCCCGATACAATGTGATTAAGTGGAGCCCGAACGACTTTGAAAACGGCTGCACGGAGAAGTGGAAGTCGTCGGACGACTAGACGAAGGGCAACCTGGCTGTGCGGGGGGCTCGTTGGCGAGTAGACCGGCGTGTTGGAACACCTCGAAGTGTTCGGACACGCCGGTTTTTTCGTGCGTTGGATGCCGCGGCCGAAAATTCGGCTGGCAATTCGCAAAGTGCAGCGGACAGGAAGCCAAGGAACCATCAACAAATTGAAGATTACCGGCATTGCCGTCGTTATTCTGGTCGTCGTGAAAGGAACCGCAGATGAACCAATCCAATGTCAAGAGTCTGCTGGGGATGAAAATCATCGGCCAGCATGGACGTGAGATCGGCGTGATCACCGACATGTTCGCTGACGTCGAAACGTGGCAGTTGCAGAGCTTGGAAGTCAAGCTCAACCGGGAAACATTGGACGATTTGAAGCTGAAACGAACGTGGTTCGGCACTCAAACCGTACACGTGCCTGTGACCGAGATTTCGGGGGCGACCGACAATCTTGTTCTGGAAAGTATTCTGGAAGAGATGGACTTTTCCGGCGGCAAGCCGGTCGCGGCCGCGTTACCCGCGGAGAAGGGCGAGTCCGAAGGGACAGGCACACCCGACGAGCGTTCCGAATCAACGACGTAAAGAAGAGAGGCTTCTTATGACTCCATTACTGATCGTCCTCATCGTGCTGGGCGCGCTGGGTTTGGTGGCCGCGACGCTCGTTATTGGCATCTACAACAAACTCGTCGCGCTTCGCAACCGTTTCAAAAATGCCTACGCGCAAATTGACGTGCAGCTCAAACGTCGCTACGACCTGATTCCGAATCTGGTCGAGACCGCGAAGGGTTACCTCAAACACGAACGCGGCACGCTCGAAGCCGTCATTGCTGCGCGCAATGCCGCGTCGTCCGCCAGCGCGGGCGCCGCCGCCAACCCCGGCGACCCCGCCGCCATGAAGCAACTCGCCAGCGCCGAAGGCACGCTCAGCAGCACGCTCGGTCGCCTGTTCGCGCTCTCCGAGGCGTATCCCGATCTGAAAGCGAACACGACTATGCTGAGCCTGATGGAAGAATTGACCTCGACGGAGAACAAGGTCTCCTTCGCCAGGCAGGCGTTTAACGACTCGGTGATGGCCTACAACACGCAGCGAGAGGTGTTTCCAAGCAACGTCATCGCGTCCACGTTCCAGTTCACCGCCGCCGAGCTGTTCGTCATCGAGAAGCCGGAACAACGGGAGGCGACGAAGGTTTCGTTCTCTTGAAGAGCAACTGGGAAGATTAATCCGTTGGAACCGTTGAAGCGTGGCGGCCCACGGCAGTTTCAGCGTTTTGACGGTTCCGGGATGTGACTCATGGATTGCTTTGAACAACAGGACAAAGCCAGGAAGAATACGAAGGTCCTGGTGGTTTACTTCGTGATCGCCGTCGCGTGCATCATCGCGTCGGTATATCTCGCCGCCCTGCTGATTTTCTACGGCGCCCAGTCCCGACAGCAGCTTGGCGATCCGACGCGCGAACTCGTCCTGTGGGATCCCAAGCTGTTCTCATACGTCGCGCTCGGCACGCTGGGCGTCGTCATCATGGGCAGCCTCTACAAAACCGTTGCCTTGGCCAAGGGCGGCAGCGCCGTCGCCGAAGCGCTCGGCGGACGGCTCGTCAATCCCAACACGACACATCCGGATGAACGCAAACTGCGGAACGTGATCGAGGAGATGGCCATCGCTGCCGGCGTGCCCGTCCCCAAGATTTATGTGCTCGACGACGAAAACGGCATCAACGCCTTTGCCGCCGGCCACGCGCCGGGTGACGCCGCCATCGGCGTCACGCTCGGTTGCCTGACACGGCTCAACCGCGACGAGTTGCAGGGTGTCATCGGTCACGAGTTCAGCCACATCCTGAATGGCGACATGCGGCTGAATCTGCGGCTCATGGGAGTCATCTTCGGCATCCTGTGCCTCGCGGTGATTGGCCGAGTCCTGATCTTCTCGCGCGGCGGCAAGGGCAGGAATCCGCTGATGCTCTTGGGGCTGGCGCTGATCGTCATCGGCGCGATCGGCGTATTCTTTGGCCGGCTCATCCAGGCCGCGCTTAGCCGCCAACGGGAATTCCTGGCCGATGCGTCTTCGGTCCAGTTCACCCGCAATCCTGCGGGGCTCTCCGGGGCGTTGCAAAAAATCGGCGGCGCGGGCTCCAAGGTCGAATCCGCTCACGCCGGAGAAGCCAGTCACATGTTCTTCGGCAACGGAATGGGCAAACCGTTCCTCGGCGCGCTGGCCACCCACCCGCCGCTCGACGCCCGCATCCGCGCCATTGACCCGGGCTGGGACGGGAAATTCAAGACCGCCAGCGTCAAGGCAGTTGAAGAATCTTCGCGCGGGCCGGCGAAACCAGCATCAGCACGGTCTTTCTTTCCAACGATTCCCGAGATGCCCGGCGCGCGGGCTGGGGACGCCGGGTTCACCACCAACGCCGTCCTGATGGGAGCCGTGCTGCCAAACTTGGGAAAACCAACGCCACTGCACCTGCGCTACGCCGAGGAGTTGCGGAATTCATTTTCGGAAAAGGTCCTGTCCGCCGCTCGCGAACCGCTGGACGCCACCGCGCTCATTTACGCAATGCTCCTCAGCCCCGACGACGCCTTGCGCGCCAAGCAACTCACGGAACTTGGCAAACGAGCCGCGCCGGGGGTTGGCGAGAAAGCCGCCGCGATCTGGCCGGAAGTGGCACCCATCGTCTCTCGCTCGCGACTGCCGCTCGTGAACCTTGCCTTGCCCGCGCTGCGTCATCTTCGTCCCGACGAGGCCCGGCAATTCGTCCAGACGCTGCAATGGCTGATTGCAAGCGACGACCTGATCGATATTTTTGAGTTCGTCCTGCAGAAAATCGTCCGACGCCACCTCGCGCCGCAATTGGGCGAAACCCGCCCGACCTCCGTTCAATTCCATACTCTCGAACCGCTCATGCAGGATTGCAGCGTCGTGCTCTCGGCGCTGGCCAGGGCCAGCAGCAGCGACGCTGACGAAGTCGAAAAGGCATTCCGGAACGGCGTCCCCCATTTGCGGGCGAAGGCTGCCGGGCCACAGCTCCTGCCGCGCGAAGCGTGCGGGCTGGAACCACTGGATGCTGCGCTCGACCGCCTGGCGTTGGCCGCGCCGCAAATCAAACGGAATTTGCTCGAAGCCTGCGTGTACGTCGTCGCTGCCGACGGCTTGATCCAGGAACGCCAAGCCGAACTGCTCCGCGCCGTCGCGGAGACGCTGGATTGTCCGATCCCGCCGTTTGTGACATGACAGGAACATGCGATGAGGAATGCCAACCGGCCCCCATGGTACACGGAGGACGTCGAAACGACTCCGGCGGCGGTGGAGTGTCAGGTGATTCTGGGAGACTGACGTGACATGTCAGCCGTTCCCTTGCCTTCCCTGCTCAGCGCCATAGAATTATTTGAGGGGACGGGCGGCCGTAAGCTCAAAGCCGGGGCCATCCAGAAGTGAAAGTTGTCGGATGACTGGAAAAAGAGCAACTCGGCGGTGCCGGGGGGTTTGTTGACGAGTAAGCCGACGTGATCGCATACCTCAGGGTATTTGATCACGTCGGCTTTTTTGTTTCCGGTGCTGCGAAATGGCCGCAGACCAACGATGATCCTGGGCCAGGCTCAAAAAGACTAACACCGGCAACGGTACCTTCGCACCTTCTTCGGGAGAATCGCCATGCTAGGACGAATCAATTACGGATGTCTGATTTTGGTCGTGACCGGTACAATCTTGTTGCCGGCGACGCGGCCGGCCTACGCTCAATCGCCGGCGGTAGCGTACTATCCCGCGGCACCGGCGGTCGCCTATGTCCCGGAAGCCCGAGGGCTGTTTGGCCTGCGCACCGTGTATCGTCCCGTGGCGGCCTACCCGTATGCTCCCATGATGACGTATTACGCACCGCCCACCGCAACCACGATGTATTACCCGTCGGCGAATGTCACGAGCTATTACCGGTCGGCGCCCGCGTCCTATTACCCACCCGCAACCACGATGTATTACCCGTCAGCGAATGTCACAAGCTATTACCGCTCGGCGCCCGCGGCCTATTACGCACCCACGACCACGATGTATTACCCGTCGGCGAATGTCACGAGCTACTACGCTCCGGCAGCACCGTTCTTCGCGAGCCCTCCGCCGGTCTCCGTGCGGTACGCCCCGCGTCCCATGATCCCGTACACCGTGATTGGGCCGTAATGTCAGACCATGCGGGTTTCGCGACTAATGGAATGAGGCGGACGATATCCAGCAGGTGATCCAAGCATTGGAGTTGATTCTCGCGCGGAGCTAGGCGAAGATCGGCCAGTTTCGCACGGACGTGCATGTCAAAACGCATGGCTACGCCCAAGGGGAACTCCGGGTGCTGCCGAACCTACCGGACGAACTGGCCCAGGGACTTTTTGAGCACGGCGGCGTCTACCCGGCCGTGGTT
>Ga0366818_10248_pt1 | contig 15914 bp, 14 predicted proteins | sample TotcelFGM3001N14_FD_207090 | JGI IMG/M metagenome (GOLD analysis project Ga0366818, IMG submission 207090) | Enriched cells from coal bed in the Powder River Basin, Montana, United States - Total cells FGM rep3 HSBNCT.FGM.300.1.N14 ...
ATAAACAAGGTTAATAACGCTGCATGATATTTAAGCTATCTGACCTCAGCCAGCTTTTTTGAGTTTTTAGCTTATTGTTGATATCTTACCGTTTTTCTAAAGATTTTTTCCTGTCGGGTTGACCCGTCTTTATCAGAGTTGATAGAAAGTTATTTACAAAAATTAACAGATCATAAAATCGATATTTATCAAATTAGAATCCCCCAATATTTGTAATATCTACAATAAATGATATGTAAGGCAACTCAAGAGATATACCGATAACTTATTGATAGTTTATTCTTTCCAATTAATTGTTGTTCCTAAAGATTTCCTGGTTCTTGAGCGCCATTCAGCTACTTCTTCTTCCGATATTCCCTGTAACCGCGCTATTGTTTTAATTTTATCTCTTGTTTTAAAGTTTATTCTATCCCATTCGAAAGCGCGTAAAATTTGTAATTCAAAATTATTAAATTCATTTGTTGAGATAACACCATGGGTGTACCCGGATAAGGCTTGTTCTGGTTTTATAAGTTGTTCTTGCAGACAAATATCCATCAATTCAGTTTTTGGGAGTGGAGTGGCTATATGAAAATTGACAAGATCTATATCAAGATTTTCAGCATAATCTATGGTTCGACGAATCTGATCCCATTTTTCTCCGGGAAAACCAAAAACAAAGTTGCAAATAACCTCGAAGTCTAATGACTTAATTAAGGAAACAATTTCTTTGGCTTTTTTTAAATTGACAGGTTTTTTGATGATTTTGTTTAAAACATCTTGATCGCCACTTTCTATGGATATTGTTAATTGATAAGCTCCACTTTCTCGCATTAATTCTAGTATTTCAGCATTTAAACAAAAAATAGCAACGTTAGCGCATTTCCATGTAATACCATAATTTCTAGATTTTATCGTTTGCATTATTTCTAATGCTCTTTTTCTGCTAAAAAGAAAATGGTCATCTGTAAAAATGACCTCTCTTACTCCGTAATCCTTGATTAACCAATCTATTTCACTAATAATATTTTCGCTACTACGCATTCTTACCTTCTTACCACTAACAGTTTGAGCAGCACAAAAGATGCATTGGTATGGACATCCCCTAGAAGACATTGTAGTAGCAAAAGGAAATTGTCTAGGAATTAAGCCTTGCGCATATTTTTGATTTAAATTGCAATATCTTTGAAGGTCTAAACCTTCATAATTTGGAAACGGAATAGCATCAAGGTTATCAATAAAATGTTGGGGAGGATTGATAACATTTAACCCATTTAATCGATACGCAATACCTTCCATTTTTAATAAATTATTTCCAGAACTTTCTAGAATATGCAGAAGTTGTGGTAGACGGTATTCACCTTCACCCATGATAAAATAATCAACATTTGGATCCTGAATTGCCTGTTCAATTAATACTGTTGGTAAAACACCACCAACAATAACAAGAGCTTCAGGTATTTCTTCTTTAATTAGTCGTGTATGAAATTTTATTTCTTTATAATATTCTGTTGAAAATGAAGTAAGGCCAACTACATCAGGATTTATTTTCCTGATATTGCAGCGTATTTCCTCCTCTGTTAAGTTATCAAAATTAGGATCATAAATCTCTGTTTCGTATTTTGAACATAGACAAGCTTTCAATATTGATAGATTATAGGGGACTAGTTTCCATGACCTTTTACCAAAAATTGCAAAATTTGGCTGCATCAAAAGCACCTTGGTGTTTCTATTAATTGATGCCATTTTATCTCCTTTAATTAACATATATAAAAAATGATTCATCCCAAAAAAAGCGTAACTGGTCTAATGAAGAGCAAAGATATTAAGTTTAAAGAACTGTAGTTCCCTATAACCATATGCTGGGCGTTTCATAGCTTTGATCTTATTATTGGTTACTTCTATTGACCTGTGGATATAGGTTAGTACTATTAGAACAAGATACCACTGCGATACATAGATAGCGTCTTAGCCATCTTACTCCATATACCGATACCCGATGTCTGTCCTTGTCTAACCCAATCCTGTAGGAAGGGGGGTAGCTATTCCGTTGTTTGGTTGTGCCCATAAGCGTCTCAGGTCTTCCCTAATATAATATACAGTAGCCAAACGCTGGTTGAGATTCAAGCCTTTTTACCGACGTTGTTGTTCATTGCGTTTTATATCTAGGTTTTCTGGAATTTAAAAAGAAGCGTATCCCCTTGATGATATCCTTTTACATCAGGTCTTTGGCTGCACGATAGAGTTTACGCCTTAAGTCCGAAAGTTTATCGTTGAAAAGTTTAATGATGTGAAAGTGATTGAAAACAAGAGCTGTTCTTTAAAAATTATTTAAGACTGCCTGGATATTGCAAACCCCCATTATTTTATTCCTTGCAAGTGCCAATCTCAATCAGTACCCGAACTACATCGCCACCCTCAAGGTCATCAAGTGCCCGATTTATTTCTTCGAGTTGGTATCTTCTTGATAAAAGGCGTTCAAGGGGGAGGTTGCCTTCTTGATAAAGTCTGGCAAATTTAAGCGTATCCACATCTGGATCACAAGATCCTCCCCAACTTCCCTCAATTCTCTTCCCAGAGATTAAGTCGTGAGGATATAACTGAATCTTATCTTCATATGCCGGGTGAGAGGCAAAAATGCAGAGGCCGCCAAATTTGCGGACGGCTTGAAATGCTACCTCTATGGTTGCGGCAAGCCCTGCTGTTTCGATACTATAATCAACCCCTCTATTATCCGTAATTTTATATATTTCTTGTAAAGGATCCTGCCGGGCCGCATTAATCGTATGGGTTGCCCCAAATTCTTTGGCAAGCTCCAGTTTGTTGTCTTTGATATCTACCGCAATAAGGAGGCTGCATCCATAGAGACGCAGACCAAGCAAAGAGAAAATTCCGATTCCGCCGAGCCCAAATAAAGCGACAGTTGAGCCCTCCTCAGGTTTCACTTGATTGGTCACGATACCCAATCCGGTGGGAAGAGCACAGCCAAACAAGACCGCACAGTCCATAGGAATTCCCACGGGAAGGGGCACACAACGATTCTCGGAAACAATAGAATATTCGGTAAAGGTGGTCACCGACCCGGCATTGATTGCTTTACCGTCCTTCTGGTATATTGGACCTGGGACATCCATGCCAGACCCTTTGATCCAGCCCAAGATAACCTTGTCCCCGGATTTTACCTTTGTTACTCCTTTACCCACCTCCATCACGGTGCCGGACCCCTCATGCCCGAGCAGATGAGGGAGGTAGCGGTCTATGCCCCTTTTGCCACGAACCTCCATCAACTGGCTGCGGCAAACCCCGCTATAATCCAACTTGACTAACACTTGACCAGCCTTCAGGAGTGGTATGTCAAGTTCCTCAATCCTTAAAGGTTTATTGAGTTCATAAAGAACTGCTGCCCGAGTTTTCAACAAATAACTCCTTTGAGTTTTGATCTGGTCTTATCCAATTTATCAAGATTTTTATTAACTTCCCTCTTTATCATGCAGACCAATCCTTTCATGGTGAAATTTTGTCAAAACCTCTTCCATAACTGGGGGAATGGTTAAGCATGAAAGCTCCTCAAATGCAAAAAGGCCCGTGCTCTGTCCCTCGGTTAATATATGACCATCCCAAACCCTGGTAGCATCGGAAACGAAAAACCATGTCCGGATGACATCATCCTCAAAGGAGGAGTAGTAGTCTTTGCAACCAAAGGATTGAAAATGCCCGGGTTTGATGCAAAGTTCTTCTTCAATTTCTCGAATAATTGTTTCTAATGGGACCTCGCCTGCCTGAATCATTCCCCCGAAAAGAGACCATGCTCCCGGAGCAGAGATAGTTGGTTTTTCATCCCGCAACTGCAAAGCATACCGCCCCGATACCAGAAGAATGGCATGGGCAGACTGAATCTTGGGGGTATTTTTTAATCGGCTATGAACCACCAATAATCCCCTTGATAGCCCACCTCATCAAAAAGCTTTTTCCAATCGTCGACATGCATCATAGTCTCTGCGGTAAGAACCCACTTAAAAAGATCTTCCCGTTCTTTTTCGTTGCGCCAGGCATCAACAGTAATATAGCTGTGCCCTCGGCAGACCCGAGTGATTTCGCGCAGCGAAGTTTTCAAACGTTCAATAGGCAAATTATGAATTGAATTGATGGAAATAACTAGATCGAAGCTTTTGTCAGGATATGGCAAATTATCCCCACTGGCAACTCTAAGAAAAGGTTTCACGGAATCCATGGAATTCTCTATAGCGTAAGTGCTAACGTCGATACCAGCAACAGTGCACTTCGGCATAAGTTCCTTAAAATCATGCAACAGAAAACCTTTGGCGCACCCGATATCAAGGATGGCGGCATCGTCCGGCAATTTATAGTATTCTTTCATTTTAGCTGCAACTGCTTGCCATCTACCATCATACTTGTAACCACCATAACCGCATTTTCTATCCCCATCAAAGAACTCCTCGCCGAATTCTTTGGCTAACTGAATGATTTCAGCAGTTTTTTCCTTTGCCCGTTTATCATAATCACGGATTGTTTTTGTATGCGTGTTGAGCAGGTTTATCTCTGCCATACCGACTCCTTTATCCAAATATTTGCATTGAGTGAAATTACATAATCGGGGTATCCGCTTGACTCAAGTATATACAATATATAGTATGTTATCAAAGAGGCTTACCGCCTCGAATTTCGAATTTTGTTATTGGATCAACGACAACAGCTTGTTGAACTAATCGAAAAAAGAGTTTGCCTCTAGAGGTTGATTTTATTTGATTAAATCGAAAAGTATATTCGTCCAAATAATAATCTAAGTGGGAAGGTCGGACAGCACCTTGATGTGTTCCAAGCAACCATCTTTTCAAAAGCGCAGCCTCTCTATTTACCAAGGGCAAAAGGTTCTCCCCGATATCCTCGGATTTTCGCATGACAACATGGTCGAACCCATCAACGGTCAAGGGTTTATAACCACTCCAACCATCAGTGCGCACTACACTGCCGGATTCTATGCTATCTTTAACCGCCGCAATCAAACTATCAGACGAAGCATTTGGCACACGTCTCAAGCGAATCCGCCCGATATCATTGCCTTTATCTTCAACGGCTATAACAACCAAAGATTTGCCAGCAGCACCACGGCCTCTCTTACCTTCCCTTTCGCCGCCGATGTAAGTCTCGTCGACTTCTACAACCCCAGACAGACGGTCTCGCCCCGGGCATACCATCTCGGCACGGAGTTTGTGAAGCCAAACCCATATTGTTTCGTATCTGTTGAATCCCAAGACCCGTTGAAGTCCTTTAGCACTGACACCATTTTTTTGGCTAACTACATGCCACATAACTCGAAACCAAAGATGCAATGGTTTCCTTGTATCTTGGAAAATAGTGCCTGAAGTAATGGAGGTTTCATGGCCACAAGCCGCACAGTGGTACAATTTTCTGTTGGTAAACCAGTACTTATTATGCTGGCAACGCGGGCACAGGAAACCATCGGGCCAGCGCAGCCTTGCTACATAACTTAAACAGGCTTCCTCAGTGGAAAACTGTTGTTCGAATTCAATCAAATTCACGGGGTAAAATTCCATACCACCATATTCTATATATAGTGGTTACTTGAGTCAAGCGGATACCCCCATTACATAATTTAATTGAAAGTGGAACATAATATTTATCTACCCTACGGGACTGCATTTCTTGAACAATTAACCATTATTACTTCGCGGGATAATCGTCTTCGGCAAAGAGTTTCTTTCAATCGTCCACATGCATGTAGGTGAGAGAAGTGCTCTTCCAGTTGATCTTGATAAGGAGTTCCCGCTACCTTTCTACGCCAACCATTTACGGCCACCATCAAAATATTGTTCCCCGAACTGCGGGCCACCTGGCGATGTTCCTCGGTGATCAGTGTGCCGCCCGCATCGATGGACCGCTTAGACTTGGAATAGAAATCCAACAGGTTAATTATCCTACCTATTTTCCCTACAAACAGTTGAATATCGGGATATCTACAAGAACCTTCAGGTTAAGCCGTTTGGGTCGTTGTCTGGAATCTCATTCCAGTGAGACATTCAAAGGTTTGACTATCATGTTCTCCAGAAATTCTTTCCGCTCCAAATAGGGTTCAGGGTCTTCAATGGGTCTGCCAAATTTCACTTGAGGAATCACTCGATGCTCGGCCTTGATTTCCACATTACAAAACACTGGCCCGGGACTATCTAATGCCTCCCGCACGAGGTCATTAATTCCATTATTGGATTTAATGCTCAACACTTTATAGCCATAACTTGCGGCAACTTTTTCGAAATCCGGAAATGCCAGACCACCATCTATAGTCGAAGCCTCATAACGTGAATCCAGCCATTGGTCTTGGGTCTGCTGAATCATACTGTAACCGCAGTTATTCATTAGAAAGATTTTAATCGGTAACTCATGCCTGATTATTGTCACTAACTCTTGTAGGTTCATTTGGAGGCCACCATCCCCACTTGTACAAATGACACGTTGTTTGTTTAGAGCAAATGAAGCTCCGATACTGGCAGGCAATGAATAACCCATCGGGGTGTAATTAAAGGCGCTAAATAATCTTTGATTTCGTTTAAATTTATAGGCTTGCATCATCCAGGCTAAAGCGCACCCCGTATCCGCGAAAAGGACGTCTCCTTCAGCCGACTCCTGGGAGAGGGCCTCAAAAAATATGTATGGGTTCACATCGCGTTCTTGAGCATATTGGGGTGGGCAAATCGGATATTTCTCTTGCCAGGCAGTAATAGTTTTTCGCCAGGCGGGAATATCTGGCGACTTGATTTGCTCCCTATGCGCCAGGAGGATAGCACAAAAGGTCTTAGCATCCGCTTGGATAGATAAATCTACCGGCATGCTGCCATCGAATTTTCTCAACTCACAGGGGTCAATATCGACAATAATTTTTCGGGCCTCCCTGGCAAAGGTATTGGGAGGTGACCCGGTATGATGGGTGTCCAGTCGACTGCCGATGGAGAAAATCAGATCTGCATTCTGTACAGCTAAATTACCATAGCGGCTTCCGTGAGTGCCGAAAGAACCGACCAGCAAAGGATGATCGGCAGGCAATAAATCCCTCACCCCCCAGGTTAGCACTACTGGAAATCCCAATATATCCAACAATCTCCTGATTTCTTCCTCAGCATGAGCTAATCTGATTCCCCAGCCCAGAATCACGATCGGTCTCCGGGCTTGTTTAAAGAGTTCTATACTTTGACAAGCTTGTTCCTGTAAATGAGCTGGATTTTCGGCTTTCTTCTCCACATAGAACGGTTCCAGTTCCTCAGGAGAGATCATCTCTCTTTGGAGGTTGTCGGGGATATCAACCAGCACCGGGCCTGGTCTTCCTTCCTGGGCGATATGCACCGCCTTTTCCAATTCATACCTGATCTTTTTCGGATCATTGAGCAGCGTCGCATACTTAGTTGCAGGGCGAAAAATATCTACTATATCAGCTTCCTGGAATCCCAACTGTCTAACGCCACTGGTGCCGCGCAGCCGAAAGGTGGAGACCTGGCCAGTAATATAAAGTACTGGAACCGAATCATAGAAAGCGCAACAAACCCCGGTAAGCATGTTGGTGGCACCCGGTCCACTGGTAGCTATGGCCGCTCCGATTCTCCCCGTTACCCGGGCATACGCATCAGCCGCCATGGCCGCAGCTTGCTCATGGGCGGTGCAGACATAGCTGATGCCGGGAGTCTTTCCCAAAGAATCGATGAAGTGCGCCGCGGCGCCTCCCGTTATGCAGAAGACGTGTTCAATTCCTAACTTCACCAGGAATTGGACGACATAATCAGACAATTTCATTTGTCTTTCCTCCACTCAGCCCGCAGCCCCACTCCTAGAGACCAGATATAGTGGCACATCGCATGATAGCCGGTGTGGAGAACCTCATCATTCATACCGAACATGAAGACATTCTCGAAATAACGCTCATTCAGTTCTCGCAAGGTATCGAAACTCTTCAGGTTGATATGCTGCACCTGACTGCGGGGAGTGGCATACTGGGAGGCCGTGATATTGGGAGTACCGGTAATCAGCACGCCGTTCGGCTTGAGGCAGTTGATGATGTTGCCCATAAAATTTGCCTCCTTGGCCGGTTCCAGGTGCTCGATCACATCAATAGAGAAGGCGGCATCGATCTCGATATCCGGTTTTGCTTCATTTAAATCCAAGTGGATATAAGTTACGTTCTGCAGATGGGCCAGCCGCCGCGCATTACTCTCCAAGAGGCGACTGTCCCAATCCACCCCATAGAGATGGCCAACCACTTGGCTAATGATCGGTAATCCGAAACCGTCACCAGGTCCAATCTCCATGACAGTCTTTTTCCCTACCAGCATCTTGGCGCAAAACTTATACCTTGATAGCACAAAGCACATATGTTTCGGGTCATGGATCAAACTGTACGAGGTCCATGGACCCAGCTGGAGCTCCGGAGTATCGAACTGGTAGTCTGTTCCTTCCGAGTAAAGCTCCCGGGCCGATTTATTCAACTCTTTCTTCATCGAATGCACCTGTATCAGTTCTGGCCATCAGGCTCGAGTTCGGTATTTTTAAATCGCCGTAATTTAAATTTATTAAAATCTCCCAGGAGTTGCCTGGCAAGGGTCTCTCCCCCTTGACGCCAGGGATCGTGTACCACTGAGAAGTTTCGGCCTCCGATAATTGCCCTACCCTGCTTAACGCACCAATTGATGCAATTGTATATATCATCGTAAGAAGTGCCAGGGTTATTTGATTCCATAAATTCAACCGTACGTTGATAGTTCTGTCCTGCTCTTGGTGCGTTGTTTACAGTCTGAATGTGTAATTTGGTTCTCACCCATCCTGTCCCAACTATAAAAACATTAAGATCATTGGTTTCGTCATCCAATAGTTCACACATCTTTATGAGTAATATCTTTGATACGCAATAGGCAGAATAATTGGTAAAAGGATTATTCGTCCCCCCCCCGGCAAAATAGACCGCATGGGAGACCTGATCCTGGCGGCGATAAGGATATAACGCATGGAGGACCCGAAGCTGGGCGGTGGAATTGAGAATCACCGACCGCTCCCAAGCCTCGAAGTCACTGTCAAAAAAACCTCCGATGGGCTCCAGGGTACCTACGCAGGAAATAAAAACATCCCAAGTACGGGAAAGGCGACTATACTCTCTGATTGCCGACCGTACGCTATCCACCTCCGCAACGTCGCAGTGGAGAAGATCTACCGAGGCTTGGGAGCTTAGATATTGAAGCCCTTCAAGGTTTCTATAGGTCCCGACGACGGCATAGCCATCCCGAAGATATCGCTGGGCCAGGGCCTTGCCAATGTCACTGGTGATCCCTAAAATGAATACAGTTTTCTGAGCAATCGCCGCGCCGTCCATCCGGTTCACCTTCTTCTTACTCTTTGTGTAAGTATTCAAGCGGTTGATTCTGAATTTCTTGCCAGTTTCCCTCCACCCATTTTACTACCCCTCCGAGCCCTTCTGCCAATGAGATTTGCGGAAGCCAGCCCAATTCTTTGCGAGCCTTGGTGGAATCAATGATGTAAGCAGCATCCTGGCCTAAGCGCTCTCCGACGGAAATTGTGGCGGCTGCAAAATCTTGGCCCATAAGCTGGCAGATTTCCTGCACTACCTTCCGGACTGCATAGCCCTGGTCCGGTGAAAGATGATAGATGGTTCCTGGTTGGCCTTTTTCCATGGCCGCCAATTCACCTCGGGAGACATCCCGAATATGGATATAAGATTTTATCGCCTTGCCGCCTCCATGGAGTTCTATAGTTTTGCCCTTTTTAATGTAGATTACTGAGCGGGGAATAATTTTGAACAACTGCTGATGTGCCCCATAAACATTAGTAGCACGAATCATGATCAAGGGAAACTGAAAGTTCTTAACTAGGGTAAAGAGAAATAAATCTGCCGCGGCCTTGGAAGCGGCATAGGGCGTACTTGGATTTAGCGGTGCGGCTTCGTTAATCGCCCCGACGCATGTTCCGTAAACCTCCGGGGAAGATATATGAACGTAACGTTTAAGATAAGGCTGTTTTCGTAAATAGTTCGTTAAGTTGGCCAGGGCCACCGTGTTAGTTTGAAACCAGTGTTCGGGATGCTCCCAACTGGGGGCCACCTCACTTTGAGCAGCAAAATTGACGATATATACTGGTTTATAAGAAGCCAAGAGCTCAAAAAGCTGAGGCATATCCTTGTTCATATCCATTTGGAAAAATTTGAAAGCTGGATTTTGACGTTTTTTATAAGGCAAAAATTGAGCGCTTTTTTCCGGGGAGCGACTTATGCCGATGACTTCATTGCCTGCATCTTCGAGAAGTAAGTCAATAAAATCACTGCCAGAAAAAGAATTACTGCCAATAACCAAGATCGTACGTTTTTGAGGCACGCTTTTAATCTCCATGTATGAGATAATCAGAAAGGACCGGTGAATCCTTTGTCCGGGACGTCCAAAGGGATATTGTCCGTTTCGTTAAACAGAGAAGCATCAACGTTGTGCCCCAGCATTTTTAAGGCCTTTGTCACAATATCTATTGCCCGCGGGTAATAGTGGTTAGCCAGGGCCCGTGTCGTCGGGGTCGGGCAATCTGGTAAAGTAATCCTCTCAGGGGCATTCTTTAAGCTATCAAATACCGCTTCCACCACTCGAGCCACAACTTCTCCGGCGAATCCGCCAGTTTTCCAGCCCGTATCAGCGACGATCAAGTTACCTGTCTTGCGAACAGAATCTAAGATCGTTTCTTCATCAAGTGGTTTGAGAGTCAAAATATCGATGACTTCTGCTGAAATTCCATAATCTGCCAACAATTGCGCCGCACGAAGAGATTCCAGGGTCATGTAAGAAGTAGCGGCAATAGTTATATCATTGCCGGATCTCATAACCTTTGCTTTTCCCAAAGGTACCCGATAATGGCCCTCCGGCACCTCTCCGATGATATTGTGCAGCCAGCGATGTTCAAGGAAAATTACCGGATTGTTATCTTCTATGCTGCTGATCAGCAGGCCCTTGGCATCATAGGCTGTAGTTGGCATTACAACCTTCAGACCGGGAACATGGGCAAACCAAGCCTGGAGGCTTTGGGAATGTTGAGGCCCTTGCCCCCAACCCCGACCAATAATCATCCTAATCACCATGGGAATAGTCTTTTGTCCACCAAACATATAATACCAGTTGGCTGCCTGATTTACAATTTGTTCCATCGCCAATAAAGCAAAATCAACGCGTTGATGGGTCATGACAGGGCGCATCCCAACCAAAGCCGACCCAATGGCAATACCGGTCATGCCATTTTCGGATACCGGCATATCCATTACCCGCTTACTACCGTATTTTTCCTGCAAACCTAACGTTGTAGCAAAAATCCCTTTGGGATCAGGAACTCCTAACCCTATTATATATACTGAGGGATCGTTACCCATACATTGATCAATGGCTTCATTGATGGCCTGAAAATATTTTAGCTCTCTCTTCCCCACGTTATCGTAACTCCATATAGCTAATCAGCATAAATGTGTTCCAGGAGTATTTTTTCTTCTGGAAAAGAACTGTTCTTTGCATAAGTGATGGCAGCGTCAAATTCAGTGCTAATTTCCTTTACCATTTCTTCATTATCGCGTGGGCTAATAAGTCCATCCTTCATAAGTCTCTCTTTAAAATTTTCGATTGGACATCGTCCTTTCCATTCGAAAAAATCGCATTCAGCCCGGTAACCCATATCATTATCATAATTGGGTCCGCAATGTTCCCGCCAGCGATAGGTTTTAAACTCTATAAAAGTAGGACCTTTGCCTTGCATAGCCTTTTTAATCGCCTTTTGGGCCATCTGATATACTTCTAGAATGTCGTTGCCATTCCCCTGGTGGCTTTCCACCCCATGCCCCTGAGCTAACCTAAATACCTCTCTCCCCTCTGGTTGCCGAACGGGGAGAGGAGAATATACTGAAAAGAAATTATTCTCACAAATAAAGATTACAGGGAGGCTCTTAAGAGCAGCGAAGTTGATACTTTCGTGAAATACTCCCTCCTCCGTCGCCCCTTCCCCTAAAAAGACTACTGTTACACGTTGCTCGCCACACATTACTGAGCCAAATGCTGCTCCTACAGCAATAGGTATCGTACTGCCAACGATGGGGACAGCACCCAGGAAACCAGAAGAGAGATCCACAAGATGCATAGATCCGCCCTTCCCCTGGCAACATCCATTTGCCTTGCCATAGATTTCAGCCATCATAGCATTCAAGTCACCACCCTTAGCCAAATAGTGACCGTGAGAACGGTGATTACTTAAGACAAAATCGTTTGAAGATAGGTTTGCACAAACGCCGACACTAATAGCTTCTTGCCCAATACAAAGGTGAACAGGGCATCTCATCTCTTGTTCCGGATATAATTCCGCAATCTTTTCTTCGATAATTCTTATACGCAACATGTTAAAATATAAGTGTTTAAGTATTTGGGCTTCCATGGCTAAGTTTACCTATTTAAGGTTTATCTTTTGCATAGTCTTGATATTATAATATCTAATATCTTCCATGGGATTTGGTATCTTTCCAGCCTCAAAGGCCTCCTTTAGATCAGTAATAGCCTCTTCTATGGAATGCTTGGGCTCAAACCCCAGTTCTTTTTTAATCTTTTTGGAAGACACATGATAAGAGCGATTATCATTACTGGGCGTAGTGATAATGGGTATATCACCTCCTAAAGTTTCTTTTACTTTTCCCGCTATTTCAGAGACTGTATAATTTTCATACCCTACGTTGTAAATCTTTTTGTTGATTTTATCATCAGGTTGTTGCAGCATAAAAAGATAAAGATCGGTCATATCTTCTATATGTAGATTGGGCCGCTTTTGCTCACCCCCAAAAACGGTTATCTGCCCCTTATTGATGGCATGATTGGTAAGAATATTCACTGTTAGATCCAACCTCAATCTGGGGGAATATCCACAAACCGTAGAGGGGCGGATGATGGTAACAACGAAATCATTCGTCGCCGCTTTTAATAAGACATCTTCCCCTAGAGCTTTATACTTGGAATAATCAGTCAGGGGTTCAAGGGAAAGATCCTCGTTAACCTCCGCTTCATCTTTGATACCATAGACACTGGAACTGGAAGCATAAATAAATCTTTTGACCTTAGATTTCTTGGCAATTTCTATCAAATTGATGAAGGCGTCATAATTAATAGATTTTCCCAAATCAGGGTTAAGTTCATAGCTGGGGTCATTGGAAATGCAGGCTAAATGAATAATTGCATCGGTTCCAGGAATTTCTTTTTCAAGGAGAGCTGTATCCCGTATATCACCCTTGACTTCCTGCAAGTTAGGGTTGCCTTTAACGGCATCCAAAACATTTTCACCATATATATAGAGATCGATAACTTTAACCTGATAGCCTTTATCGAGAAGCTTTGGGATTAAAAGCGCCCCTACATAACCGGCTCCACCGGTAACTAACACTTTATTTAATTGCGTCATAACGTTATATCTCCTACTCTCATAATTTCAATCAATCTGACATAAAGAAGTCCACAATTGTGGGATGGTCTCAGAGTGCTTTCCCTGGATATAATAGCTTTCACCGCCATCCGCAACTGTTCTTACCAGCATAGTCTTCCAGGGACGAAAATAATAGGCAGGGTCATCACAACTGGCTTCATATTTATAAGTTGCCGGCAATTGTTTGAGATCGCAAACCAAGGTCGTAAAGTGGGTGATTTTTTGTCCCTTCTGCCGCGCCACGTTCCGAACCATGGCCAGACCTTTTAAAAAAACTTCCGGAGCCATTACCGCACTACCAAAGTTTATTACCACACCACCTTCAAGATTCTCTAATATTTTTGTAAATCTCAAAAAATCAATATAACTGGCAGCACCAAATGCCGCCCCGTCACAATTTGGATGTTCATGGATGATATCATAACCGATACCTACATGAACAGTTATGGGAATTCCCAAACGATAACCGGCTGCTAATAAGCTTATTTCTTTATATGGGAACATTTCCTCATAAATCACCTTCCCCACAGCTTCACCCAGGCCTCTTTTGGTAATGGACGCCTTTGAGACAATATCACAAATTCGGCCAGTCTCTTGCCATAGGCCAAATTGGCCTTCCTGAATATACCTGGCAACACTTTCCGTGGTAGCTCCTATCAAGGCAAATTCAAAATCATGGATAACTCCGGAACCATTCATGGCTAGGCAGGATATATATCCCTTTTCCATCAAATCAATTAAATATCTTTGCACTCCAGCTCTAATAACATGACCACCGATCATTAAAATAACTGATGAGTTTTGGGAAATGGCTGCCTTAATTTTGGAGGCAATAACGATAAAATCCTTACTTACAGTATCTACCCGTTTTAATTGCTTAATATCAGCAATATCTAAATCATGATGTCGCTCAGTTAGAGGTTTTATCTCCAGAAGAGAACGATCAAACATTTCGTATTTATGATCTGTCACTAACTGTCCTTCCTCATTGCTACTATTTTAATAGCGAGGTTATATATTTTTTTACACTTAATTTATCTATTGATTTTTTATTTCCTAAAATTTCTACTGCCAAAGAGCCCACCACATTCCCTATAAAGCCCAAGATCTCATCAGCTACACCTAATGCGGACGCTAAGGCCGTAACAGATAAGAAGGCGTCACCCGCCCCAACTCTATCGACAATTTTTTGAGCAAAAGAAGGTACTACTACAAATTCCCCAGATTTACCCCTGACGCAACAACCGTTCCTGCCGCGAGTCACGACAAACTGAGAACAGCCAACCTTTTCGGCCAGAGCATCCATCATGGGACGTATTTTGCCTTTTACATCACGCATTTCTAAACGAATCTCATGCTCCGCAATGCATACATAATCTGCTCGGGGATACCTGGTCAGAGTGTGAAAACCCCTATTGCCGGCGTTAGCCTGGGTATTAACTGCTAAAAAAGAAGATTTTTCTACCAACATATTAATCATGTTAGGGCTTATGGCCCCATGACCGAAGTCTGCAGCTACGACAAGATCATAAGATGGCAATTGCTCACTCAACCATTCACAGACCTTTGCTTCTTTCTCGGGCGGCAAGTACCCCCCATCCATCACATATACTTCGAAGAGTTTATTCAGTGAATAGCCTTCGATAAAGCGTCTTTTTATCAAGGTGGGAGCGTTGGGCTGATAAGCATAAAAAGATGAAATATTGTCATATAATTGTGATTTAATAAATTCTTCTTGGCTATCGCGCTCTCCCAATACCGTTACCAATTGTACTTTATTAGCGAAATTTGCTATATGATTGGCAACCGCTAAAACTCCCCCTGCGAAAATATCATGCGCCTGATATTTGAGAGCCAGGGCAGGGTCTTTAGATGAAATACCAATCGGCTCGCAAAACTGATATTCGTCCACAATCGCGTCACCGATAACCAAAACTTTGAGCCGGGCCATTTTATCTATAACTTGGTGAATTTGCTCAATAGTATATCGTTGCCTAAAGATATCAAGATATTTTTGTATTTCGTCCGGGAAATTTGATATATAGCGGTTAATAAGGCTGGAAGAGCTAAACACAATGTCATCGGTAAATGCCAGAGTTGCTCCAATTTCTTTAACCACTCGTTCCTCGCGGGCAATTTTACCGGTCATATCCGATGATATTTCTTTAAATTCTGAACCTTTGACATAGAAGTCTGGCCGCAGCAATCTTAAAGTTTCTTCAGCCGTAGGCCATTGATTAATGGCTACATAATCCACACAGGCAAGAGAAGCAATTGCCTCTGCACGTAATAATTCTGTAAACGCTGGACGATGTGGACCTTTATCCACAAATCTATCGGGGGTAATTGTAACAATCAAGACATCCCCCATTCCTCTGGCTTGCTCCAAGTATCTGATATGGCCTATATGTAATAAATCAAAA
>Ga0366818_10250_pt1 | contig 15767 bp, 19 predicted proteins | sample TotcelFGM3001N14_FD_207090 | JGI IMG/M metagenome (GOLD analysis project Ga0366818, IMG submission 207090) | Enriched cells from coal bed in the Powder River Basin, Montana, United States - Total cells FGM rep3 HSBNCT.FGM.300.1.N14 ...
GCTGGCAAAGCCCTGCGCGGCAAACGAAGAGGCGGAGGCATATTCCACCGTGGATTCGTGAACGGTGAATTCGTGCAGATTCATGGGTTCTTGCCTTCGATGCGTTTGATTTCCCGATCGAAATCCGAGATGTATTCCGCGTCCTGCCGTTGGCGGTAGACCTCGTATTCCACCTCGGCTTTGAGTTTCGCCTCCAGCGCGCTCACTTTGCCCTTGTCCTGCAGAATCGGGTAGTTCGACAGCTCCAGGAAATCGTTCAAGAAGTTTACCCAATCGGCCATTTTCATCAGGATGCCCCGCTCGGCCCGGTTATCTGCCAAATCGAGGTAAGCAGACACAACCCGGTTTAGCTGCTTGATGTGCGCCTTGCTGAGGTAGTTTTTGGCCACCGTGACGTCGGACTTCAGAATTTTGCCGTCCGGCGTGTTTCCAGGTGGTCAGCCCCATATAGACCTTGGTCGCGTCGGCCGAGGCGTAGATCAGTTCCGCTGCCGTCTGGCCGGTGATCGCCCAATGCAGCTTGTTTTGGACGGTGGCGAAAAACTCCTTGGTCAGCGGGGCGTCCGCCCTGTAATCCACCGACAGGGCGTAGATGTCTGTGATTTTCTGGTAGAATCGTCGTTCGCTGGCCCGGATTTCCCGGATCCGCTCCAGCAGTTCGTCGAAGTAATCCTTGCCGAAGACCTGCTTGCCTTGCTTCAACCGTTCGTCATCCAGCACGAAGCCCTTGACGATGAACTCCCGCAGCGTCTTCGTCGCCCAGATGCGGAACTGCGTGGCCTGGAAGCTGTTGACCCGGTAGCCTACCGCGATAATGGCATCTAGGTTGTAGAACTCCACCTCGCGTGCCACCTCACGGTCGCCTTCGGCGCGAACTGTTTCCATTTTGGAAACAGTTGCCTCCCGAACCAATTCGCCCGACTCGAAGATGTTCTTCAGGTGCTTGTTGATGGCCGGCACCTTGACGCCGAACAGTTCCGCCAGCGCCTTCTGCGTCAGCCAGACCGTCTCGTCTTTGACGAAAACCTCGACCTTCACCGCCCCGTTCGGCGCGGTGTAGAGCAGGAACTGGTACTGGTCGCTCATGCAGTCATCCCTTCGGATTCAATCTGTAACGAACGAATGGTTTCGGATTCGGGCGGAGGTTCGTCACGCATGTCCACGTCGTTTTTTGCGGGATGCGGCAGTTGTTTCCAAAATGGAACATACTGGACCCTCCGCCACCCGAACCTCGCCGCTCAGGAGCTTCGGCAGCAGGTAGTCGCGCAGTTTGACAAGGATCTTCGATTCTTGAATTGCGGCGGACTGACGCGCCAGGAGAGCTTCGATCTTCGGAGCCACGGTATGTTGCGAACTCGGGAAGACCGGTACGCTCATCTGCCGTTGATCTTTCAAGGAGACATACGGCGCCATGTCAGTCTGCCCAGCGACGGCAGCGATTTGCGCCCCAAAATCGTCATCCTGCATCCAGCAATAGAGGATCGCGGGGTCCAATTGAGAGGGATCGAGCGATCGCCAGTAACAAATCTGTGGCGAATAGACAAATCGCTCGGTGTGCGCTGTAACACGGGCGAAGCGTCCGACTGTGCCCTTGGACGTGAACGCGATATCTCCGACACGACTTACCTTCCTGCCGGCTTTCGCAACGCTTTCCTCGCAAAGCCGTTCAGCCCGAGCGGTGTCGAATCCGTTATTCAGATTGCCGGCGCGAATGAACGGCAAGCCGCACTTGTCCATCTCCGAATTCTTGGCGCGGTAGCCATCACCGATCTCCAAGACGGCATTGCGAATTAACTCGGCGGCCTTGGCCTTCACCGGTGCGAAGTCCACGAACCACGCCCGGAAGATCGTCCGCGCGACCCGCTCCAGCGTTCGACTCGTCCGACGGTTCGACTCGATCTTGTCGTCCAACGCCCCCAGCACACCCGCGATGGCGCGCTGCTCGCGGAGCGGCGGCGTAGGGATCTCACAAGCCCGCAAGGAAGCCAAAGGTTGGCCAATTCCCGGCGTGCCAACCTGGGATGCATTGCGAAGGAGTTGATGTCGCCCGAAGGCAGATCGAAAGAAATAGTACAAGTACGGTGCGTCGAGCTTCGTGTTATCGCAGCGAAACTTCATCATGCTTGTGGAAAGCATCCAACGGCTTTCAGCGGGGCCGACCGCGAGCCCCACCTCACCGATCGCGCCCCGATGGGGGAAAACAATGTCACCTGGCCGTACAATGCACCTCGGAAATCTGGCTGCAGTTCTCTCATCTATATACACGAAGTCGCCATGAAAACCCGGACTATCCGTTAAGTTATTTCCACGGACTACTGGGATGCCGATTGTGGTGTAGACTTCCGCCTTAAGACTCGACCCAAACGGACCAATCGCAATAGCGCCGTCTTCGTCAGCAGCCAAGCTGCCTAGGGGAATGACGGGCCACGTTGAGCTTGGAATCTCAGGCATTGCCGATACCTCGCAGGCGAACTCGGACAGACCTTGTCAGCCGCTCCCCTTCGGAAAACTGCTCCTCCAACTCCGCCAGCAGCTTCGGGTACTTCACCTCGAATGGCTCGTCGTCGTCTTCCACTTCCTCGGCGCCTACGTAGCGGCTCGGCGTCAGGACGAAGCCGTGCTTTTCGATCTCGGCCAGCGTCGCAACTTTGCAGAAGCCGGGGACGTCGGCGTAGGCCCAGGGGCCGTGCTTGGCTTTGTTCCACGCGGCAGGCCGCGGTTCGCCGCGCCAGCGGCGGAAGGCGTACACAATGCGACCCGTGTCGGAATCGGGTGGCGGGTCGCCCTCCATGTCGCCGGAGAGCACGCGCAGGGTGCGGGTTTCCAGAGTCCCCAGCTTGCGGGCGTCGATAAACAGCGTCTCGCCCTCGCGTCCGCCGGGGCGTCCGCGTGCGCCCTTCCTGAGATTTTTGCCCGTTTTGTCGCGGGTCAGAAACCAAAGACAAACGGGAATGCCCGTCGTGTAGAAGAGCTGTCCGGGCAACGCCACGATGGCGTCCACCAAGTCGGCCTCGACGATGCGCCGGCGGATTTCGCCTTCGCCGCCGGTGTTGCTGGAGAGTGAGCCGTTGGCCATGACGAACCCGGCTACTCCGCCACCGCGCCCGTTGGCCGGAGCCAAATGGTGGATGAAGTGCTGAATCCAGGCGTAGTTCGCATTGCCGACGGGTGGGGCGCCGTAAGTCCAGCGGCGGTCTTTGCGCAGCAGGTTCCCGGACCAGTCGCTGACGTTGAAGGGCGGGTTGGCCAGAATGTAGTCGGCTTTCAGGTCCGGGTGCAGGTCGCGCAGAAACGTGTCGGCGTGCTGTTGACCAAGGTTCGCCTCGATGCCGCGGATGGCCAGGTTCATGTGTGCCAGACGCCAAGTCATCGGATTGGATTCCTGGCCGAAGATCGAGATGTCGGTCTTCCGACCGCCGTGGGCCTGCACGAATTTCTCCGACTGCACGAACATGCCGCCCGATCCGCAACATGGATCGTACACACGCCCCTTGTAGGGTTCGAGCATTTCGACCAGCAGACGCACCACGCCTCGCGGCGTGTAGAACTCGCCGCCGAGCTTGCCTTCGGCCGCGGCGAACTTCCCCAGGAAGTATTCGTAGACGCGGCCCAACGTGTCACGGGCTTTGGCGCGGTCGCCTTTGAAGCCGATGTCGGACACGAGGTCGATCAAGCCTCCGAGTTTCTCCGGCGGGATGCCGCGCCGAGCGTAGTCGCGGGGAAGCTTCCCCTTGAGGTTCGGGTTGTCGCGTTCGACGGCTAGGATGGCGTCGTCCAGCAGCGTGGCGATGTTCGGCTGGCGGGCCTGGGCTTGAAGGTTCGGCCAGCGCGATTCCGGCGGCACCCAGAAAACGTGCTCGGCCGTGTACTCGTCGCGACTTTCCAGGAGACGTTCAAGTTGCCGACCGGCGATGCCTTCTTTCTCCAACTCGACCTTCAGTCCCTCGCGGCGCGACTCGAACGCATCGGAGACGTACTTCAGGAACAACAGGCCCAGAACCACGTGCTTGTATTCGGCGGCATCCACCGTGCCGCGCAGCTTGTCTGCGGCGGCCCAAAGAGTGTCTTCAAATCCAATGCCCGCCTCGCCCGCTTCCGATTTCGCCACGGTGATTCTTCCTCCGATTATTCTGCCGACAACATCTCTACCTTCGACGAACGGGCCATGCAACAAGTACGTAGAATGTAGCAGAACCGGCAAACAAGTCCAGCGTGATGCATCTCTTGGGCTTGCTTGAGCACTTATTGCCTGCAGTCTCCGCGGATGACGGGCGTGGCCCTGCGCCTGTGGCACGGCTCACTCGCTCGCCGGCGGAAAACCGTGGTCCTGATCACGGACGAGTGCCGGCGAGCGCGTCAGCCGTGCGGGACGCGCCACGCGACGTCGCGTGCGGCGGCAGGCGACGTCGGCGCGCATTGCCCACTGCTGGGAATCGTGGAAAGCTCGTTGCGCAGGGGAGGTAGGCGAGACTCCCAGCAGTGCCACACGCACCCGCCGCCGCTTCGCAGGGCCCGCCCGCGAGCCTGGCCTGGACCAACTGGCCCCTGTTCACCGTCGGTCTCGTCCAGCGGGGCTATTCCGATGATGCCATTCAGAAAGATCCTCGGCGGCAACGCCCTCCGCGTCGCACGCGCCGCGTGGGAAAACCGCAGTGGGAAACGCGCCCATTTTCGTGATCATCGCTTAGGTCGAGAAGCCGGAACGTGCGGCGATCGCGACCGTCGAGAGATCGGTCTCCACCAGCAACCTGTCTCCACCAGCCACCCCTTGACCGCCCAATTCTACCGCCTTAGACTCAGCGCGCGTGAGCAACCGGATTTCCAACCAGTCCGTCGATGAATGGCGGCCTTTTTGATCGAGGAAGTTCTCATGAGGTTTTCTTTGTTCGCCTGTTGCTTGGCCGTGAGCTTGCTGACGGCCCTCGAATCCAGCCGAGCCCCGGCCGCCGAACAGGGGGAAACGGTCAGGCTCTGGACGTTCGATACCGATGGAGACCGGGAAGGTTGGACCGGAACGAATGGCCTGCAGGACGTGAGCGTCCAGGACGGCGTTCTTCGCGGAACGGTAAGCGGACGCGATCCGTTCATTGTCGTCTCCGGCCTGGACTTTTCGGCGCGCCCGTGGAACGTATTGCACGCGCGGCTGCGCATCGTTCAAGACGAACCGTTGCTGGAACGAGGCGGAGAACTGTTCTACGCCAATTCCGAGGAGGGACCGTTTGGAGGATTCTCCCAGGCCAAGACGAGCCAGTGGACCGCCGCGGACGCCAATACATGGCAAATCGTCAGAATTTATCCGTTTTGGAGCAAGGAAGGCAGCATCATCAAGTTGCGTCTCGATTTTCCCGCGCCCGCGGAAAACCAGATCAACAAAGCCGTTGTTGAGGTCGACTGGATCGAACTCGTCGACTTGAAACTCGAAAGTCAGCCGGCAATCGAACCGTCCTGGATTGTCGAAAACGGCGACATCGATTCCTGGCAGTCGCCCATGTTCTCCCTGGATGCGGAGAAGATCGGAAACTGGCTGACCATCAGCGCCTCGGTCGACGCTCCGCGATCCGTAGAATTCTCCTGGATGAACGGTCGGGGGGCCTTCTACTCGACGGCCGTCGATCTCAAGAAGAGCGCGACGGGGATATTCAACGTCGATCTGTCCAACAGCAAATACTGGAAAGGGCCCGTCCATCAATTCCGACTGCAAATTCTGCCCGACGCGGAATCGAAAGCCGCTGTGACGTTCCAAGCGGTTGCGGTTCATCCCCAACCGCAGGGCCCGGCGAATATCAACGTCATGTTCTGCGGAATGGAAGACGCCCTGGTCCGCGCCGGATATGAAACCGCGTTCTTCCTGGATCTGGTCAACTGCGGAGGCGACGACTCCCCAGCGTTGACGCTCGACGGTATGAAACTGCCCGAGGGCGTTTCGCTGATGGACGAGCAAGGCCGGACGACGATCGAACCTTTCCGAATCGGGGAACGACGCCGGATGCTCTTCCCCGTCCAGGTTGCCAAACCGGTCGAGGGAACGATCTCCTTCCGCCTGGCTGGGTCCGGCAAACGAGAATTTCCGGCGGTAGCGGTTGAAATTCCGATTTCCGTCTTGCCGTCGTTGAATCTGCCCAAGGCGGACTACGTGCCCGAACCAAGACCGGTAAAGTCGGAATATGAAATCGGCGCGCTGTATTTCCCGGGCTGGTATCACGGACATTCCTGGTCGCGAATCTGGAACCGCTGCCCCGTGCGACGGCCCTTGCTGGGTTGGTACAACGAGTCCAGTCCGGAAGTCATCGACTGGCAAATCAAATGGTCGGTCGAGAACGGAATCCAGTTCTATCTGGTGGACTGGTATTGGAACAAAGGTAACCGACACCTGGAGCATTGGATCAAGGGATTTCAGCAGGCAAGATACAAATCGTATCTCAAGTGGGCCATGATGTGGGCGAATCACAACGGCCCTGGAAGCCACAGCCTCGAGGATCAGGCAAACGTCACGAAATACTGGATCGACAACTATTTCAATACCCCTGAGTACTACTCGATCGACGGCAGGCCCGTCGTCATGATCTGGTCTCCCGAGGGGATGGACCGGGACGTCATCGCGATCGAAAAGCAGAAGGGCCGCGAACTCAAGAAGGGGGAAGGGGTCAAACAACTGCTCGACGTGTCCCGGGAAATGGCGAGACAAGCCGGATTGAAGGGGATCTATTTCGTGGCCATGAAATGGCCCGAGGCCTCGACCAGCGCCGCCGACATTCAATGGCTGGCCGACGCGGGATTCGAAATGACTTCCATCTATCATTTCATGGACGATGGAGGAAAGGCGATCACCCGTCGCAAGTTCAGCTTCGATCTGGTGGTCGAGGCATCCAAACCGTACTGGCAGAAACGGCACGAGACGGGGATTCTTCCCTTCTTGCCGAACCTGTCAACCGGCTGGGACGACCGTCCCTGGAACGACCATTGCTGGATCGCGGATCGGACGCCGGACAAATTCGCGGAGATCTGCCGACAGTTTCAACAGTTCTCGAAAGAGACCGGGATCAAACGGGCAGTGCTTGCCCCCGTCAATGAATGGGGCGAAGGTTCTTATGCCGAGCCGTGCCGGGAATTCGAATTCGGAATGTACGAAGCCGTTCGCGACAACCTCTGCGAAAAGCCGGAATCCGGGTGGCCGCTGAATTACGGTCCCCAAGACGTTGGACTGGGACCCTACGAGTATACGGAGGGCGCGAAGTACTAACCGCCCAGAGCTGACACCCGATGGCGATAGGCGGTTGGGGACATTCACTGTGCAAAGACGCTTACCTCGGCCTGCGGGCGGTGAGGATGTTGTTCATTCACTCAACGAGGTATCGGTCATGCTTCGACTCCTGATGTGCGTGTCGCTTCTGGTTCTGGTCGCCCCGTCGCTACCAGTTGCCCCCCGCGTCCCGCCGTACGCCCCTGCCACGTTCACGGGCGTTGTGGGCAGCGGCCCCGGCGTCGCGACGTAGGCGCCCGGCCCGACCCGACAGGTGCTGGCCACGGGGATCGCGACCAGCCCATCCCCGCCCACGTGGCCCGCCGTTCGCCCGTGTCGCGTTCACAGGCGTTGTGGTCCCGGCGTCGGCGTCGTGACGTGGGCGACGTAGCCTGGCCGCGAGTCTGACGCGCAAGAACGGTGAAGCCGAGCAAAGGGTTCGCCGCTCACGGCAAGCTCGCGCTGGCGGTACTCGCACGACTCGAGTTCCGCCACGGATACGGAATGGCTTCGCGCCGTTGCCGCAGAGCGTTGGGGTAGAGCGAGGGCGAGGAATGCAGCGTGGAAGCTTGCCGCGAACCGGCTTTCGGGGTGGGCCACGCAGCGGTTTCGACGGAAGAGCGTGATCGCTTTGGACCGCCGGAATTGATGCTGGGGTAGCTCGCTACCGAAGGGCGAACTGGGCTCCCAATCCTGGGCTATCGACCGCCTGTGCGTCTCTGCATGACTGGCCGAGCGGTCGGCCACTCTTGCAGGCTTGATGCTTGCAACACATGCCAGATTTCCCGCAGGAGCCAGCCTTGGCTTTGGTTCGTGTCGCTCCGCTACGGCGTGTCACGACGCACCACAGAGCCGCTGCTCACGGATGGCGTCTGCGAGGTCCTGGACTCCGCACGGGGCAGCGCGGGCCAGAATGCTGTTTTTTTCAAGCGATAGACTGGTCTCCTATGGTAGGTGGTGTCAGTGCTACAGCAGTCGAACCGAGGTGATCCTCGGCCAATCGGTGGTCCCGACGGCAGCATCCCCACCATGCGGAGGGACTGGCAACAGATCCGTGCGGGCCTAACCCGATTTGGCATACCCTCAACTGCGGCCCAGCGGCACGCAACACCGCAACAACGATCTTCGACACAGCGTTTCTAGGATAGACGGCAGACGCCGACCCGCAAGCGAAGAACGCCAAGAAACTTGTGAAATGCCCGGATGCCGTACAACAGGAGTCTGTCTCCCGTTGGACGGTCGTCTTGCACGATCCGCCTGCCGCTGGCCTTCGTCTGCGCCCGCCAGGCGGTCGCATTGCCTGTCACAGCACGTCCAGTCCGCGTGAGAAAAAGTTCGTGGCCGCGGGAAATCCGGGGAAAGGCGAAGGAAACAGAGAAAGAAACCTTTCAGATTTGTCTCGACCTGATCAAAGAGACCTTTCAAGGAGACACGGAAGCACACCCTAGCGTGGGAAGTAGACTCCATCGCGGGAAGTAAACACCAGTGGGGCGAAGCACACCCAGGGAAGTAAACGCTGAGGTACACGTCACTGCGGGTATCTAACGCGCTGGTCCTGCTGGTCTCCGAGGCGCCGTCCCCAGTGGAAGCGGGAGAAGGCTCGAAACAAGCGGTCGAAGCGGAGAAAGAAAGGCCCGGCAGAAGATCTGGCGGAGTGATTTCCCAGCCACCGGCGAATCGATAAGATGATCTGCGTGATCTTCATCGTCCTGGAGGAACCGCACTTGGCAACCTTCATCCAGAAACCAACGAGCATCGAAGCGGCAGGACAACCGCCCAAGTCCATCGAGGAATTCATCGGCCTGGTCAATTCCGGCACGGCAGCGGTGAGCATCGCCCGCATGAAAAGCCCCTGCGGCTGGTCGGAGCCGGGGCAAATACCCGAATTCGACGAATACACGGTCGTCCTGCAGGGCACCCTGCACGTCCATCTGAAAGACGCTGACTTCGACCTGGCGGCCGGGCAGGCGATCATCGTCAAGGCCGGTGAATGGGTCCAATACAGCAGCCCCGATCCTGCGGGTGCCGAGTACTTCGCCGTCTGCATCCCCGCTTTTTCCCCACAGACCGTGCATCGGGACGGCCATGAATGACGAAGCGGGAAGCTACGTCTGAGGTGAACAGAATGAATTGCCCTGAAAAGGCTCTGGTGGGGGCATTGCGAGTTGGCGGGGTTCTGCTGCTGACAGCGGTGATCCCTGCGGTGCTGGCGGGACAGACCGCCCATCGGCACGAAGGGGGCAGGTGAAGTACGGATTACGCCCATTCCAAAACGACGACGGACGACCAATGTCTTCGACCGAAACACCATCGCCATCCAGCAACCCACGACGCCGGATCATCTGGTTGATTGTGGCCCATGTCATCGTCGGCTGGATAGCGGCGACACTCGTAGTGACTGCGGCTTTCAACTTTGACTGGACAACGATAGCTCTGTTCATCGCATTCAGCCAGACGAATTTGGTAGCCATCTGGGCGGGCCTGAGCAAGAATTTCTGGTGGAGCCGGTTACTCGGCTTTGCCGCAAGCGTCGGCTATCTCGGAACGCTTTATGGCATTAGCTTGGACATGACCACGGGCGAAGTAGCGGCTGAAGAAGTTCTTCAGGTCGCCTTTGTCGTGTTTCTCGCCACGCTGACGGCGACAGTCATATTCCTAGTGGTACGTTGCTTCCGAGTCCGTCTTCACCACGTCTCGGATGAAGTGCCGGTAGTGACCAAGCTGCAATTCTCTACCCGCAGTCTGCTAATATTGACTTTCCTGGTCGCCTGCCTCGTGACCTTGGGGAAATGGCTTCGACCCTACGTGCCCGACTGGCCTTATCTTGACTTGGCAAACGTGGCGGAATGGCTCGTAGCCCTTGTCCCATTCCTCGCAACTGGCCTCGTTTCAGTCTGGCTTATCCTAGGCACTCGGCACCCGCTTCTGTGGAGCGTGTTGCTCGTTGTCGGTGCAGTTGCCGTTGGCTACTGTCTTTTTCACCCGATTCTTACGACGCCACAGGCTGTGGTGCTTGTTGCTTCCCTGGCCGTCGTTCGATCCTGTGGATACCGGCTGGTGCGGTTGCGTTCGAGTCCCACCTGAGATCGGAGTGCCAAGTCAAATGCCTGCTGAATCACCACCAGACGACAAGTGGCCCGTGCAGTTCACGTTGCGCACGTTGTTGCTGATCGTGTCCGCATTGGCTGCCACCCTCGGTGCTGCCCATTGGCTGGGCGCAGAAGTCCTTCCGTTCATTTTGGTGGCTGCGGGCATCTGGCTCACCGCACGGACGAAGGCCCGTCACCTGCTTGTATGGCTGGTGCCAGCGTTGTGGACAGCCTGTGCCTTCGGCTCGTGGCGTCATCCGGGCGACGAGTACGGCTTATTCGGCGTGTCCATGTTGATCAGCATTTGCCTCGTCTTTCTGCTGAACTTCGGGCATCTTTCCGAGGTCTACCTGTTCCTGATCGCTACCGGGGCTGTACCGATGGCCGCCTTCGGATTCATGCTGGATCGGCTTCCCATATCTCGTCGTTTCTGGGCTGCAGTCTACATTGTGGCGTCTGTTGGGCTGTTCGCCTGGGGCTTGTCGTCGTTTCCGTCGCTGGAGAAGGCCATCTCCAAGAACGGATCAATTTCAGCGTATGCCTATTGCGCCGCAAACCTGGGAATTTATGTGTCCGTGCTGACGTGCCTCGGGGGTGGGACCGTCGTTTGGGCGTGGCGACGGTTCCGCAGACGGAACGAGATTTGACCCCGTGCCCCGTTTCACGATTCGATAGGCAGCGGCGAGAACCGTCTCTTCCCTGAAGCCGGGCGGCTCACTTGCCCTTGATGGCCATTCCAAGCGCTGTCGCTGGATTGTTCTGTTCTCGACGACCCGTGCTATTCGCCTTGACGGTAGCATGGAGTTCCTGCAACTGCTGCCGAAGATTTTCCACATCGGCAATGATCGAGGGCAGACCGTCGTGACCTTCCCGTTTCATGCTTCCCTCCGTGGTACGTTTCGGCGACGGGTAAATACATCGGCAGGCATGTCGCTGGACTTGTTGGGCCGAAAGTCGGGGGAGCACGGTTCACGGATTCGTCCCAGTTTCGCCAACCGGAATTGGCTGGATGGTCCGTTGGAGTGGGCCGGAACGAGGTCCGCAGCCCAACTCTTCGCCGATGACCGTCACAAATTGCCTGCTAGCGGTGACTGGAACGACCGTCCCGGACGGAAACGTTGCAAGACGGCACCGTCGCTGGCCGATGTTTTTTACCACAAACCGTCCCCGACTTGCACAAGGAGATCCGCATGGACGACGAGATCGAAATCCAAGATTTGGACGCCTACGAGATCCGAGAATTGCTTCTGGACCAAGGCAGTGAAGTGGACGAGGAGCAAGCCGCAGCCATCAAGCAGTTTATCGAAGACATCGGCGGATTGGAAAATGCGCTCGCCGCCGTTGACATGCTGGACGGACTTGAAAAGGCGGCGTGACCTGGGGAATGGCGCATTACCCGCCACCCTGTTTTTCAGCGTGGCGGGTATGATCTTTGACTCTTGATCGAGTCATATCGCTTGAGTCCAGCTTTGCTCTCGCAACGAGCGTCAAATCCCGCCATCACTTCGTCTATCAGCGGGTCGTAAATTGATCGCCCAAAGAACGCCGTAATTTGTGAAAGGTCCATTTCGGCCTCCGGGAACGAAGCACGATTCAGTTTATACCACTACCGGCACCTTTACGGCTTCAAGTGCTGATCGAAAAAGTCCCACGTTGCATCGGCCGCCTTCTTCCCATGCTCTCCGCCGAAGCCGTGGCCCTGTCCCTCAAATACCATCAACGTGTGATTGGCCCCAACCGCCTTCATCTTTTCGTCAAGCACCCTTGCTTGCTCGACTGGGACAAGAGCGTCTTTGTCGCCGTGAAGCGTCAGAACGGGCGGATCGTCCTTGCTGACGTAGGTGAGCGGACTGGCGGCCTTGTATCGTTCCGAAGCTTCGCTGGGTGTCCCACCCATGATCAAGCGAAAAATCCAGGCCACGGAGCTTTTCTGGTGGCAGAATGCCATGTCGGTTGGACCGAAGACGTTGACGACCGCCTGCACCCGGCTGGACTGATCGGGATTCCCGCTTTCTCCCTCCAAGTTCGACGCTGGCTCAGTTAGGCCAACGAGGAGCGAAAGGTGACCACCTGCGGAACCCCCCGTGACCCCGATTCGATCTGGATTGACGTGGTACTTCTTGGCATTGGCCCGCACCCAGCGGATCGCCGCCTTGGCATCGTGGATTTGGGCCGGGAAGATCGGCGTGGCCGTAGTCGTCTCTTTCTTCGCTTGGTCAAACTGCATCAGCCGGTAGCTGATAGTGGCCGCCACGTAGCCCCTCCTTGCTGCCTCTTGGATTTCTCCCCGGTATCCCTGCCGACTGCCCTGATACCAGCCGCCACCGTGGATGAACACGATTGCGGGAAACGGCCCTTCGCCCTGTGGTCGAGCCAAATCCAGCTTTAATTCGGTGTCACCAGCGTTGCCGTAGGTGAGGTTGTCTTCGATGGCAATTTGGCCGTTGCCACCTTTCACTGCGGCTCGAAGATCGGCGACCGTGATGATCCACCGCTCCCGGATTTCGACTCCCCTTTTCCGCTCCAGCGTGCCTTTGACAACGACATCCTTTTCGTTCAGATTTTCTGCCAATCTTTGAAGCCTTGGGGCGTTGCCGACATCCAACTCATAGGTCTTCTCATTCGCAGAGATCACGATCCCCGTGGTTTCACCCCCGATTGCAGCGATTCCGGTTCGCAGTCTCCCCGTAAACTCGATTGTTTTGCTACGTTCTCCCGGCATCGATGACTCTTCACCGGCCACGGTCCAGTTCACCTGGGCGAAAAGAACGAGAACCACCCACAGTAGCACAGCCGGTCGAATCGCTTTCATGATGTTACCTTTCAATCCTGAAAAAAAACCAGTAGCTCACCCCGTATGACTGCACTGATCTGCTCTTGCTGGAACCGTTGCATCAGCACGGCTGCCAGATCCCCGGCCCATTGGACAATATCCTCGTCGGAGTCTTCCCTCAACGGGTAACGCACGACGGCGATTTCCCAACCTTCTTCCACATAGTCTTTGCTGACAAAGGTCGTTGGAGTAAGGCGGACAGGGATCGGCGGCTCATCTTGCTTGGTCTTTTGCTGGAATTCCGAAATGGTCCGCACGACATGGTGCGAGGCATATTGCTCCTCGCCATAGCCCTTGCGTGATCCCATGTAGAGGCGAACCTCGAACGCTTTCGTTCTCTTCAATACCTTCATGCTTCACCCTTCCTGTCCCTCGCCAATGACTGCGGCAGATGCGGCCACATTTCGCTGCGTGTCGTGAAACGGCGAAGGCAATTGATGACCACCGGCAGGGGCTCGACGTAGATCGTTTCGTCGGTGTACTCCCCACGGGTCGGATCGACCGGAAACGCCAGTTGTTCCTGGTCCAAGCTGAACTGGGCATTGATCGCCCCCATGTTACCACGGGCGTCCAGGCGAATCCAGCGGCCAACGCTCGAAAGGAAGATGCCGTTCAGACCGTGGACCTCCGTGCCGTGGTATGGCGGATCTTTGGAAAGGATTTGGTAACAGAACCCTGCCGGGAAGCCGACCGCCCGCAGCATCGCTGCCAGGAGGTGGCTCTTCGCAAAGCAGATTCCCGTTCGGTGCCGCAGCACCTCGCTCGCCCGGCAGGTGACGATTTCGTCACCAGCATCTTTGGAATGCGGAATCTCGTCCCGCACCCATTCATACAGCCTACGTGCCCGGTCTACCTCGGATTCCAGACCCTCCGTCAGTTCGTGGATCAGGGCCAGGATCTCAGGCGAATGCCAATCGACAATCTCCGAGGGTTCGAGATACCGGGTCAGGTCGGTCACTTCCGGCTGCATTTCGCTACCCCCGCCAATTCATGCGAGCTGACCACCTTCCACACCGTGTCCTGAATGGCTTCGGCCAGCTTCGGGTCCGTCACCTTGTACGGCTCGGCGGGCAACCCCTTCGGGTTTTCCCGATACAGCGTGGCGAAGTACGTGCAGCCGACGACATAGGAGCCAACATTGTTCAGGTGGATGCCGTCAGCAAAAACGTCCTTGATCTGCTTGTGGCACGGCACTTCCCCGGCCTTCATTCGCTGGTTCAACTCGTACATCACGTGCCCCACCGGCACCATCAAGATTGGCTTCTTCAGGTTCGGACACGTCTTCCGAAGTTCCTGCGTCAATCGCTCGAAATAGTCCCTGGTTTCGTTCGCCCCGACCCAGCCGCCCGTGTACTTCTTCAACCACGCCGTGTCGAAGTCGTCCTTCCCCTGCCGGGGCCACCGGGCGTACACGTACACCTGCAAGTCCGGGCTTTTGGGCAACGCCAAGTCGATGAAATTCTTGGCCATCGTCAGGTCGCCGTCCTTGCCCTCTAGCTGCCGGTCGAATGGCTGAAGGCTCAGAACGTCCCATTGGTGACCGCCAAGGGCGGTGGGGTAATGGCCGAACGGCGGCTCCTGAAAACCGTCCTTCGGATGTTCCCAGATCCATTGGAGGGGCGCACCGGGGATCATGTGGCGGCCCCAGACCTGCTGATGGCCGCGGCTTTTGGCGAGTTCGGCCAACGCCCGGTAGTTGATCGTGTCCGTGACGCTGTTGCCGACAAAGTAAACCCGCAAGGTCGTGGCGTCCCGGGCGGGAGCTTGGCTGGCCGCCAATACGGTGGCAGCGAACAAGATGATGCAGCGGATCATGGTTTGGGTTCCGGGAGTGGGTCGATTCGGTTCAGTCGGCCATTGTACCGGGCGCTCGCCCGATCCGCAGCATCCCGTTGCCGGGCGTACCTGGAGAAGTGATCAAGTCGTGCCTTGTGCAGGTGAAAGCCTCCGAAAATTTTCTGCTGACAGGCTTGCCGGGTCGAGGCGGCTCCCTAGAATTTTAGTGTGGTGCGGATGAAGAAGTGATACGCTGAATCTGAGACGAATTCGGAAACGAATTGGCTCGTAGGGCTTGACGTACCAGTTCTGAAACTGCACCGCATGGGAAACCCGCTTCGGAAGAAGCGGGCTTCTTCGTTTCTTGGGCTGTCCGAGCCAGCGCAAACGATTGCTGCGAGCGACGGGCGAGTGATTTCTTCTTGCTCGGCAACCTCTCGGTGTCGGACAGCCGTCAGTCGTCACCAGCGGGCATCCCATCCGTCAGACCGGCTTTGACCCAAATCCTGCCTCGGTGATTGGACAGGGCGAGGACGGTGCCGACGTTGAGAACTTGCAGGGCATTCCAGTTCGCTGGATCGTCCGGGCCACCGAGCAAATGAACGGGAGCCGTCCACGACTTGCCCTGATCGACACTGGTCACGTAGGCAAAATGCGTGTCCCAGAGGTAGTTGTATCTGGAATGCGTCGGATCTCTGCGTCGATCACCAGCGATAAATGCGTTGTTCTCGTCGCTCTGAAAAGAGACCATCAGCCGACCGTCAGGCAGCCGAATGATCGACGGTGCGCCTGCCGACCACGGTGCGGCCACGGGATGTCGGGGAGAGTA
>Ga0366818_10251_pt1 | contig 15678 bp, 13 predicted proteins | sample TotcelFGM3001N14_FD_207090 | JGI IMG/M metagenome (GOLD analysis project Ga0366818, IMG submission 207090) | Enriched cells from coal bed in the Powder River Basin, Montana, United States - Total cells FGM rep3 HSBNCT.FGM.300.1.N14 ...
GCGTTGGACATCGTGCGCAAGATCGAATCCTAAGTTCCCCTCCGTGCGGACTTCGACCCGGTCGCCGATCTGGTAAGGACACTTCAGCACGTTGACCGCCCACCAGACGATGTTTTCCAGCCCCTTCAGCATCGGATCGAGTTCTTTCATGGTAGTCTCCTGACGCATCAATTTAACGGCGGAAGTCCGAATGGGAAGGGGCGGCTCGTGCCGTGATGCTAGCACCGCCGCGTGAAACGGTTCAGTTCATCTTGTGCGATTCGCGGTTTCCGCGTACTCTCTGCGGCCTCTATCTCTTGGTAAATCTTTGTTTTTGGTAAGGCGACAGCAACCGATGCAGGCGCCGATTTGTGGCCTCCGAAATCCCCACCGCGTGTTGGCGGTGATTGTGCTGGTCGCTTGGTCGCTCGGCTGCCGCAGCGATCCGTATCGGGACGCGTATCTCGAGATGCTGAACGCGGAGAAACGCGTTCTGGAGGATCGGCTGTACGAGGCCGAATACAATTACGAACAGTCGCTGGCCGACTTGGAGGCGGCACGCAGAGCCTCGAAGGATATTCGCAAGCCGCCGAGCCGGACGCGGTCCGGCGGGAGCGAACGCCCGCTGACCGAGCCCGAGAGCGACGAGCCGCACGAGGCTCCGGAATTACCGACGATCGAGTTGCCGCCGGGAGTCGAAGAAGGCAAACGGAAACGCGCGGCCTCGGGTCCCACGGCCCAGCGATCGGGGGCGCCGGTCGTAGCCGCGTCGGCCGCTGGGCCGGCGAAGTCTCGCCCGCTGAGCCAAGCCGAATTGGCCGCGGCGATCGTGTCCGCACTGGATCAACGCGTGGAAACGATTCACCTGAACCCGCGCCTGACCCGCGGCGCCGATTTCGACGGAGAAATAGGCGACGACGGGATCACGGTGCTGATCGAGCCACGCAATCGCAGCGGGGCATTCGTTCCCGAGACTGGCCGGATTTCGATCGTCCTTCTCGATCCATCCAAGACCGACGAGGCCGCGCGGATCGCCCGCTGGGACTTCGATGCCGACGCCGCCGACGAGTTCCTGCAGACGGACTCACTGGACCGCGGTCTGCTGCTCCATCTGCCGTGGCAGGGGACGATTCCCGACTGCAAACGGCTGCACTTGTTCGTCCGCTATCTCACCGCGGACGGCCGCAAGCTGGAAACAGACCGGCCAATCGAGATTGAATCGGTGGACTTGGTCGCCAATCGCTGGGCGCCCAGACGCTCGCCGCTGCCGGAGAGCCCCCTCGGCCGCGAAGCCACCGTGAGCTGGGTTCCCCAAGGCGAGCCGGCGACAGCCACCGTGGTCCAAGCGGCGGCGGAAGAGCCAGTCCAGCCCGACCAGGCCGCCGCCGTGGCCGATGCGCGCGAACCGGTCGTTCTAAAGGCGGCGCCGGCCAAAGCCGTCAACTCGGCAGGGCCCGCCCGCGACAAGGCCGACGCGGTTCCAAGAGTTCTAAGCTTGCCTAAGGCAACAACCGGCCGATTCTGGAAGCCCGACCGGTAAGTTGGTTGCGTCCTGAAGCCGGGTTTCAGACTTGCGATGAAAAGATCATCGCTCCGTTCGTATCCGAAGAACGGACGGACAGCAGTAGGTGAATTGATGATGAATCCTTATCACCAATGGCTTGGCATTCCGGCGGAGCTTCGCGCTCCGAATCATTACGAATTGCTCGGCTTGCGACAGGGGGAGGATGCGGCCGAGTTGATCGGCTCGGCGGCGGATGCACGATCGCGTCAAGTAGAATCGTACGTGGCGGGCGAGTTGGGGCTGATAGCGAGACGAATCCTGGACCAAATCGCTGCGGCGCGGCGGTGTCTGCTCGATCCGCAAGCCAAAGCCGATTACGACAGGCAGCTCGCCGCGGGGGCCGGCAGCGAGTTTTCGCTGCCGCCGCACCGAGTCGCTCCACCGCACCGAGGCGCCGTGCCGCCGATCCAGGAGCGTGCGGACGCGCCGCCGACCGAAGACGTCCCGCGCGAGCTGCCACGGCAGGCATCCCAGCGGCCTGGACGCCGGGGCGTCCGTCCCGCGCCTCGATCGTCGGCGGGCGGATCCGCGGCCGTGCTGAGGCCGCTGGACGATGGGACACACGCGCCGCGCGTCCCGATCGTGGGCAAATTGGCGCTGGAAGCGATTTTGGCGGAACTGGCCCAGGCGATGCGGGAGTGCCGCGAGCTGTATCTGTCCTGCGTTTCGCCCGGATTCCCGTCGGCCGCTTCCCGGCAACTGACCAGTAACCAGGACCGGCTGCACCGCGGATTGCTGGCAAAGATCTACGGGAGTATCGCGGCGGCGGACGGCCGCTGGACGTATGAAGAGCAGCGATGCGCGGCGGCGCTGCTGGACCACGTGGGTGTGTCCCGGCCGCCGGATCAGCTGGAACAGACGGCGCGCCAAGTCGCGAGGCAAGCCGCAAAGCTGGATTGGCCGCGGCTGCTGCGGCCGTTTCAGGAGATACCTTCGCTGCGCGGGCGACGGGCCGAGTTGGAGACGCTGGCTGTCCGGATCGCCAATCTGATCGCCAAGGCGGACGGGTTTGTGGCGCCGGCGGAAACGGCTGCGCTGCACGCGATTCAAGCGGAGTTGCGTTGGCCGCAGCAACCGGCCGGCGCGGCAGGGCGGGCGGCCGCGGCGCGCGTCACTTCGGCGGAAGGCGAGTTCGAGGCCGATTTGCCGTGGGTCGGAGAGGCCGCGCCGCGACGGAAGAAACACATCACGGCGGACATCGGGAAAGGACGCAATCAATGTCTCGCCAAGTTGGATGCGCTGGTCGGTTTGCGCGACGTCAAGCGGGAGATCCGCGAGCTGGCGGATTGGGCGTTTCTGCAGGACCAACGCCGGCAAGCGTGTTTGGTTCACGAGCCGACCGATCTGCGGTTCATCTTCCTGGGCCGGCCTGGAACCGGCAAGACCTTGATCGCGCAAGTGATGTCCGAGCTGCTGGCTGCCAGCGGCGCGTTGCGGCACGGCCAACTGGTCGAACTCAACGGCTTTGACTTGGTGTCGCGATCGCCGAAAGAGGCGGTGAATATCGTCAAGGACAAGCTGCGCGAAGCGGGCGGCGGAACGTTGCTGGTCGACCATGCCGGCGTGTTGCTGTCGGCGGGCGAAGCGTCGGCCGCCGCCGCCCTGCGCGTCTTGCATCAGAATCTGGTCGCCCACGCCGGCCGCTTGGCGCTGGTCCTGGCGGATCATTCCGACCGTCTGCTGGCGATGCTGGACCGTCATGACCAATGGCGGCCTCTGTTTCGCCGGCATTGGCGGTTCGCCGGTTACCGCGCCGGCGAACTCGGGCGGATTTTCCAGTTTCATTGCGACCGCAGCCGCTATCGGGTGACCCGGCCGGCGCAGATCAAGTTGCTGCTGGGATTCGATTGGCAACTCCGTCAGAACGCCGAGCAGTTCGGCAGCGGGCATGGCGTTCAGCGGGTGTTCGAGCGGGCGGTCCATCAGTTGGCCGGCCGCATCGCCGGCACCTCGCCGTTGACGAAGGAATTGCTGACGACGTTTCACGATGCCGATGTCGTTTTCGCCGAGGTGCCGAACGACGTGTACGGCGATTTGGCAGACTCGCGGCGGACGTTCACCATCCGCTGCCCCGGCTGTGACAGCGTCAACGTCGTCGGCCCCGAGTTCCTGGGCATCCGAGTCGAGTGCAATCGCTGTAGGCACCGGTTTGTGTGCGCGTGGGGCGAGCCGACGGGGATCTGAGATCTCCGATTTGAGATTTGAGACGGTTGCGGAAGGACGATCGAAAGGCCAGACTGTAACAACCGTGATCGGAAGAGCTTTCGCCGACGGATCCTATGCGGAACGCGGGACGTCCGGGATCCTCCGCACCGATTTTTAGAGAACGGGCAAGCGATGACGCATCTACGGCTTCGATGGATTGGTAGCGCAGGGCTCGCCTTGACGATCATCCTGTTCGCTCCGGCGAATCGTCACCGCTGTTTCTTGCCGGTCGTCGGCACGGCACTGGGCCAGACGATTCCCGCCGACGCTCTGCTACAGCGGCTCGAACCCCAGGGCCACGTAAACGATTGGGCGAACTTGCTGGACGATGCCGAGCGTGCGGCGATGGAGGACCATCTCGTCCAGTTGAGGCAGAAGAGCGGGGCCGAAGTAGCGGTGGTCACGCTGCCGTCGCTGGAGGGTGGGCAAATCGATGACTTTGCCAACAAGCTGTTCCAGAAATGGGGCGTCGGACGAGAGCAGGAGGACGATGGCGTGCTGTTGTTGGTGGCGGTCCAGGATCGCAAAGCGCGAATCGAGGTCGGTTACGGCTTGGAGGCGATCCTGCCGGACGGGCTGACCGGCCGAATCCTGGACGAACAACTGTTTCCCGCGTTCAAGCGTCAGCAATATGCCGAGGGGTTGAACCAGGCGGTTCAACGAATCGTAAGTCTGATCGAGCGCAACGAGCCCGCGCCGCCCGACGTCGCACGTGCTGCGGATCGCCCGCCGGGACTTGTCGAGCAGATCGGGCTGACGCTGTTTCTGGCGGTCTTCGTCATCATCGGTTTCAGCGCCCTGGGGTTTTCAGTCGGCGGTCTGGTGGGCTCGGTCGCGGCGTCGGGCGCGGGCAACCGGTGGAGCAACTTGCCGGGACAATTGGTCACGTCGGCGTTCTTTCTGATCTGGGGCGCCGGTTTCGGTGGGATCCCGCTGATCATCGCCGGACAACAGGCGGGCTGGGCTCGTTTCGTGCATTGGCCCTTGGCCGCCGCGGCGTTCGCCATCAGCCTGGGAGTGGGCTGGCGGGGATTCAAGAGTTGGACGAAGGGCTCCGGCTCTCGCTCGCCGCGATCGTCCGGTCGCGGCACCTGGTCGAGCGGCAGCTTTGGCGGCGGCGGCGGAGGAGGAGGAGGAGGAGGAGGTTTCTCGTCCGGGTTCGGCGGCTTCGGCGGCGGCCGGTCGGGCGGCGGTGGAGCGAGCGGCGGGTGGTAAGTTTCTCAGCAAATGAAGCGACTGGACCAAGTACATGACACCGGAACAACTTGTCGAGCAACTGAAGCAATCGCTGGGTGACCGCCTGCAGTCCGTGGTGCTGTACGGCTCGGCCACCACCGGCGATTTTTTTCCGGGCGTATCGAACTATAATCTCCTGGTCATCGCCCAGCGTTTCGATTTGGCGACCTTGGACGATCTGGCCACGACAGCCTCCCGCTGGATGCGAGAAGGCAACCGCCCGCCTTTGCTGTTTACGCCCGGTCAGCTGGAAGCCTCGGCAGATTCCTTTCCGATCGAACTGCTGGACATCCAACAATCGCGCCAAGTGTTGTTCGGCGAGGATCCGGTTGCCGAGCTGCGGGTGTCCCCGGAACATCTGCGGTCGCAACTGGAACGCGAGTTCAGGGGCAAGTTGCTGGCCCTGCGCGAAGGCTATCTTACGACGGGGGGCAAGCCGAGACATGTTGTCGCTTTGCTGACTTCGTCACTGTCCGGCGTCTTAGTCGTCTTTCGTGCGGCGCTGCGGCTGTTCCGCGAGTCCGTGCCGGCCAGCAAGCTCGACGCGCTGCGTTTGCTGGCGGACCAGATTGCTTTTGATCCCGAGCCCTGGCTGACGGTCGAAGCCCTCAAACGCGAGGCGCGTTCGTTGCGGCGAATCAACGTGGGTGCGTTATTTGAATCGTGTTTGCAGGTCCTGGAGCAGGTCTCGGAAGCCGTGGACCGCCACCTGCATTCCTCAGATGAAAAGGTAGAGCGATGAAGAATGTCGGCTGCGTGGTGGTGTTGGTCATGCTGGGACTGGTCCTCTTGTTCGGCGGCTGGCTGGTCAGCCTCAACAACCGCCTGGTGGCGTTGCAGGAAGGCACGTCGGTGGCTTGGGCCCAGGTCGAGACGGTGTTGCAGCGGCGTTACGATTTGATTCCGAATCTGGTCAATACGGTCAAGGGCTACGCCGAGCACGAGAAGGGACTGTTCGAGGAAGTGGCCCGGCTGCGCAGCCAGTGGGCGGAGGCGCGCTCCGTCGGTGAAAAGGTCGAAGCGGCGAGCCAATTGGAAGGCAGGATCGGCCGGCTGTTGCTGGTGGCGGAGCAATATCCCCAATTGAAAGCCAGCGAAAATTTCCGCGACCTGCAGCACGAACTCGCAGGAACGGAGAACCGGATCGCCGTCGAGCGGCAGCGGTATAACGAGGCCATCCGCGCGTATAATGTCGCCGTCCGCCAGTTTCCCGGCAGCTTGGTGGCCGGGTTCCGAGGCTTTGCGCCCAGCGACGCGTATTTCGAATCGGCCGCGACCGCCAAGGACGCTCCGCAAGTGGATTTCAGCAAACCGTAGAATCTAGTAAGGGCCAAATCAATACTCCGTCTGGAGGATTTGGCCAAGGCTCGCCGCCTGATGAACGAGGATCACCTCGCCTGGCCATCCGCCGCCGGTCCTGGTTCGGGTGACGCCCGCCGCTGGCCGCTCGGTCGCCGCGCCGGGCAGCGTACGTCTGAATTACAGAATCCGGCCCCCGGGAATTGACTCGCCGAATGCATCCATCTATGTTGATGTATCTGCGTTGATGCATGGCCGTCGCTTTTCCAAAGGAGATCCCATGAGTGAATCATCGCGTCGCGAGTGTTCGGACTGCGGGAGCCAGGATCGCCGCGAGTTCTTGGCGGCCACGGGTGCGTTGCTGGGGGTCGCGGCGCTGTCGGAAGGAGTTTGGGGGGCTCCGTCTCGGTCGAGTGCTGCCGAAACCGCCGTCGGCCGGTTGTACGAGAGTCTGACCGCCGCGCAGCGGAAGGTGGTGCTGGTGCCTTGGAATGACGAGCGGCGGACGAGAATTAGCGCCAACTGGCACGTCACGAAGGCGGGAGTGCAGTCGTTCACCAAGGAGCAGCAGGCCCTGATCACCCAGATCGTGGAGGGTGTCACGTCGGCCGACGGTTACGAACGTTTTCTGAAGCAGATGGAAGACGACGACGGGGGGATCGCGCAGTATTCGGTGGCGATCTTCGGCGACCCCAACGGCACTCAGTTCGAATTCGCACTGACCGGCCGGCACTTGACGCTACGGGCTGACGGCGACACGACGCCCGGCGCGGCGTTCGGCGGGCCGATCGTCTACGGCCACGGCGCCGAGGGGGACCCTAAGCAAAACCTGTTCTGGTACCAGACAAAACAAGTGAACGAAGTGTTTGCGATGCTGGATGGCAAGCAGCGCGAGAAGGCGTTGGTCGCCCGCGCCCCCACCGAGAACGCCGTGCAGCTGCGCCAGGCGGGCGCGGCCCTGCCAGGGATCAGCGGCCGCGAACTGTCGAGCGACCAGAAGGCCGTGCTGCGGCGTTCGCTGGAAGCCGTCTTTGCGCCGTACCGGAAGGAAGACGTGGCGGAGGCGTTCGAGGTCTTCGAGGCCGGCGGCGGCATCGACGCGCTCAACGTCGCCTTCTATCGCAGCGGCGACCTGGACAACGACCAGGTGTGGGACGTCTGGCGGCTCGAGAGCCCGACCGTCGTCTGCCACTTCCGCGGCGCGCCGCACGTCCACGCGTACATCAACGTGGCGAAGCGGTCCTAGAACGCCGGACAGCGATTGGTCTTCACGGTCGCCGCCGCAAGTCCAGCGGACACTCCGGGTCATGCAGCACCTCGTCGCCGACCTGCTCGACGGACTGCGTGAACAGGTAACGCCACACGTCTTCGTGGACGAACTTGCCGCCGGCGTCCTTGACCGCCGCGCCGCCGGGCACGACGGAGCTGTGCGCGCGATTTGCATCACCCCGCACATCCGCGGCGGTGATCAGCCGGCGGGTGTGGTCGTAAGGCGGCGCGGCTTCGTCCACGTTCATGATCGGGCCGAATTGGTGCAGCCCAAGCAATTCCCACGAGCGACAATAGTGGCGGCCCGTCCAGCCTCCGTCGAGCACGTGGCTGAAACCGAAGAACCGATTCGCGGGCGTGGAGGAGGGCAGTGCCTGCCACGTCTCGTACTGGTCGCGCGGCCCGCAGAACATCACCACACGGTCCACGCGCTGGTGCTTGGCAAACCGGGCCGCCGTGGTCGAGCCGTGCGAAGCCCCCGCCATGATCACGCGGTCCCAACGTAGGGTCTGCTGGCCGTCCGTGAGGAAATCGTCCCAGCGCCCCGACGGGTTTTCCTTTGCCAGCCACTTCACGAACACCAGCGCACGCTCCATCATGCCGTCGGGCTTGGGGATGTTGACCGCGTCGCTGAAGTCCTCGCCGGTCGCCGCTTCGAGCCGGATCTTGCCGAGGAACTTGTCATTCTCCGGCGGCGGTTCCTTGCCGAATTGGCTGAACCAGCCGTTGGCATAATGGACTCGGATAGCGTGCAGGCCGTAGCTGTTGACGCGCTCGAACAACGGCCCGCTGTAGCCCATCAGCCAAAGGACCAGCTTGCCTTGCGGTTGGACGCGAGTGTCGACCGACGCGTGCTGCATGTCGGCCGGCTTGCCCCCTTTCTCGAACACAAAATCGATCTCCGGATGCGGCCGGGCGCGCGGATCCAGCTGACTGGCCCGCGCGGTGAACTCGTAACGCTGCGGCGCCGGGTCGGTGAACGAGAGCGGGTCCTCGGATGCCACCAGCGCGTGCAGGGGAACCAGCAGCAAGCCGGCGAGGTTGAGGACGTGCTGGAGAGCTTTTCGTGACAACATGGGCGCTCCGCGATGGTATCTTCTAAATTCAAAATCCGAAACCCGAAGCAAGAAATCCGAAACAAATCCAAAATGCCAATGTCAGAAGCTCGAAACAAAGACCTCGCTCACATCGACTTGACGCAGCCCGATCTGTCTCCATCGCCAGGCTTTTTCATCGGCCAAACTTGAATTCTGAAAGCTCGCCCCCTGGCCGGCTCACGGGCCGACCGCCTGATGCAGCAGCTTGGCCAGATCTGTGTTGTCGACGTAAGGCCCCCGCACGGGATCGGTGCCTTGGACTCGGTCTGCCAGCTGCTCGCTGCCAGGCCCTCGCGCGTACACCGGCACCAAGCTGTTCGTGTGATTCTTGCTGTTGTATTTGAATCCGGGAACGCGGCCGGGGCCGCGATCCACGAGGGGGTCAAAGGGGATGGTGTCGGATTGCGGTCCCCACAGCATCCCGGTCTCGTGATCCGCCGTGATGACGACAAGGGTCTCGTTCCAACTGCTGTGCGTCTGAACCCACGCCACGACCGCTTCCACGGCCGCGTGGAACGCAACCTGTTCTTGGATCATTCGCCCCATCTGATTGTCGTGACCGGCCCAGTCCGGCGCACCGCCTTCGACCATTAGAAAGAATCCGCCCGGGCGGTCATCCAGCACGTTCAGCGCGCCTTGGACCATTGTCGCCAGCGACGGGACGGTGGTGTTTAGCGGCGTGTCCAGCGCCGGGTCGTCCGTGCCGGCGCCTTTCCGGCGAGCCTGTTGCAGCGTCGTGCCCACCTGGGCGGTGCCCAACACCTTGGCCGGCACCGCCCCGGCGACCAAGGCCTCGAACTCGGAATTGCTCGATACCGGACGGAACCCCTGATACAAACCGCCGGGCTGGCTGCGTGCCAGTTCAATCGCCTGCCACGTCGCCTCGCCGCCGACGTACTTGTACTCCTTCTTGGCTCTTCGAGGCTCGCCGTTGTTGTCGAAATCGGGATTGCCGCCGCCCATGATCACGTCCAACACGCCTCCGGCGAGCATCTGATTGGCGAGCGATTCGTACTGGTCCCGCTCGGCCGCGCGGGCGTGGCTCAGACCGGCCGGGGTCGCATGGGACCACTGGACCGAGGTCACGATCCCCACCGCCTTGCCCGCTTGCCGAGCCACTTCGCTCACCGTAGGCCCCAACGGCTGATCGAGGTCGCTCCAATTGATTGCATTGTTGTATGTCTTCTGCCCCGTGGCCAGCGCGGTCGCCGCGGCGGCGGAATCGGTATAGGTCGCCTTGATCCAGGCGTAGCCGTCCTGGGGGTCCCATGCCTTTTTCGGATCGTACACGAGGATCGGATCTTGGGTGCCGCGCCCGGTGGGCGTCTTCATCGTGTTCAACGGAAACGTGCTGCAGGCGAGCTTCACCCATTCCGGCCCGTCGAAGATCTGCGTGCTTCGTCCCGCAGTCGCATCCCACTTGCCTTGATACATACTGGCGGCGTGGAAGGTGTTATAGCCGGCGCCGTCGGAGATCATCAAAATGACGTTCTTGGTCTCGGCCGCGGAAAGGCACGGAGACAACAGTCCGGAGGTGATGATAACGGCAAGAAAAACACGGAAGATCCGAGGCATGCAAGATTCCTTAAGAAGTAAGCACCGTTCGAGAAATAAGTGGCGTAAGCTTCCAGCTTGCGATGACACATTCTACCGCAAGCTGGAAGCTTACGCCACGGTGAGTTCACGGAAGAAGAGCGTGGGGCGATGGCGCGGGAAACATGAAGATCAAGGTGTTTTTCCAAGACCCTCACGATTCCAACAAATCCAGAGGACTGCGCACGTCCGTCGTGCCACCTTCCATGACGTGCAAGTAGATCATCGTCGTCTGAATGTCCTTGTGCCCCAACAAGTCTTGCACCTTGCGGATGTTTTCTCCGTTTTCTAAAAGATGCGTCGCAAAGCTGTGGCGGAATACGTGCGGGGTAACCCGCTTTGTCAATCCGGACTGCGTTACCGCCGCCCGGATCGCTTTCTCCAGCGAATCCACGTGCACGTGATGACGCCGCCGAACCTTCTCCTCCCGCTCCCGTGGATCGACGCTCAAACGGCTCGATGGAAACAAGTACTGCCATCCCAATTCCCGCTCGGCGTTGGAGTACTTCCGCCGCAGTGCCGGCGGCAGCCACACCCGGCCGAATCCGAGCGACAAGTCGTCCTCGTGCAGTCGCCGGACACGCTCAATCTGTTCCCGCAACCGGTCCACCAGCCGGCGCGGCAGAACGGTCACTCGGTCCTGGTCGCCCTTGCCGCCCCGCACCCCCAGTTGCAGCCGCTCTAAATCGACGTCCTTGACCCGAGTCCGGCAGCACTCCTTGACCCGCACGCCTGACCCGTACATCAGTTCTGCCATCAGCTTGTGCATGCCGCAGGCTCCTTCAATACGCTGCAGAACGCCGGGCACCTCCTTGCGAGTCAAGACCACGGGCAGCCGCTTGCCGTGCCGTCCCCGCACCGGCATCACTTTCCCAAATTCCCGGCCCAAGACAGTCCGATAGAGAAAGACCAGCGCATTGAGCGCCTGCCGCTGGGTATCTTTTGCCACCTTGCGTTTGACCGCCAAGTGCGTCAGGAACTGTTCTACCTCCAGCGCACCCATCTCCTCAGGATTTCGCGTTCCGTGGAAGAAGACGTACTGTTTTATCCAATTCACGTAAGTCTTCTCCGTCTCCAGGGCGTATTGTCCCACGCGCAAGGCGTTTCGCACCCTGTCGAGCAGTTTCACGCCTTGTTGGCGGCCGTTCAGATACACGGCATTCGGCTTTCCACCCGATCCGTGTGCGGTGCTTTCCACTGTTCCCTCCAGCACGCCGCGCGGCCAGTGTCGCTGCAGAACGGCTTCGTACAGAAACCGAATGGCAGCTGTCGCTTCGACACGCTGCGCCGCCTGCCCCAGGAATCGTTCGCTAGCCAAGAATGCCTGCACCTCAGGCACGCCCATTTCCTGGGGATGCCGTTTGCCGTGGAACAGCACGTAGTCCCGCATCCAGGAGACGTACTGCCGCGCCGTTCCTTCCGGCAGTCCTGCCGCCATCAGGGCGTCCCAGGCCCGCTCCAGGAGTTTCTTGCCATTCCCGGAAGTGGCGACAGCGGCCGCTACTTCCCCAGATTCTGACTTCTCGGTCATTGGAATCCTCCGAGCACATTGAAGATCTGGCAGCCGGTCCAGGAGCCCGGCCTTGACTGTCTATATGTACACACTTTTCGGAGAATTGCAAGCGGGGCACGCTGAAGGAATTCTGAAATTCTGATTTGGGGCGAGCGAAGGCTTTCACGGGCGCAGCGGTTTTGGCAATCCGGTCGGCCCGCTGCCGACCCGCTCCACGCGGCGTCAAACAGGACGAACGCAACCTGCACCTTCATTGGCTCCGTGCCCGTTGTCTTGAATGGTGATCGCAGGGACACTTCCGCTTCTTCGTGACGCGGCACTACTCGGGCGGAATAGACAACCCTCCACATTGGACAGAGCACATTGGACAGAGCACATTGGACAGAGGCGGGACGCGGTCGAATCCTCGCCACTGGTGGGCTGCAGCCGATTCTGAAATTGCCCCTCCAAAATCAGAAAAATTCTGATTTCGCAGGTGTTACCTCAGAATCCCTCTGGATGCGGAACTCTGCTAGCATGCCAATACCGACAAAGGTGGCGATATCTTATAGCTTAATCAGATGGAGGCCTAGCCCTCGGCTGGCGTTTATTGCCGTCGAGCCGGGCTCCCCCTATATTGACAAAATCTCCGTAACTCGCTACGTTGCATGGAGATCCTCGCTTCTCGTTGACGCGCCGTAACCCGGACTGACACACAGCCCACCACGTTGCGTACAAAAACGGGGGGGAGGCTATGACCGATTCTGAAATTGCCCCGTCAAAATCAGAATGATTCTGATTTTAGGGGTGTTACCTCAGAATTATTCTGATGACATAACTGTTCGCCGACAGAAAACGACAGTCACTCGAACCGCTTCACTTCCGCCATGAATCACACCGCGATCGAAATGTTCAGCAGTCTCGGAGTAGGCGTGCTGTGCATCGTCCTTGGCATTATGGCACTCGGGATCTTCTTCTCCGTGCTCGGCCGCATCAACCAGGGCGGTGCGAAACCGGAAACGATGTCTGTGCGCGGGGTTCTAAAGAAGGATACGTGGGCCAAGGTCTACATGTCTGGCGCGGAAACGTTTGAACGCGTACGGTTCATTGGATTCACAAACACGGAAAGCATAAAGACGCACCTTCCATACGAACTAAACGGAATGGTGATTCTCGAAGATGAACAAGGGTGTCGCTTCCTCGTGCGCGCGAAAGCGATCAGGATGATCGTCGTCGAGCCGGAGACTGCGGACACGAAGAAACACAATGAAAATTAGCGTCGCACTGAACGTCGGCGAACAATGCGGTGAACGGGAGCCGCCGATGACGCGGGTTTTGAAATCATAGTGTCTTGGCGGCGGCCCCGTTACCGCCGCCGTTCGTCCCTTCAAAATGACACCACTCGGTTACATTGCGAAAAGAATCATCCCGCGACCGGATTGGCTCAACGTTCCGCACGTTGAATCGATTTACTCCGTTGCCAATTGCATGTCCGAGGATTTCGCCGACTACATCGACTTCTGGAGGCACAACGGTCATTGGCTCTTTGATCGCCCTAGCATCATCATTGAAATCTGTGAAGAGAGCTCGATAGAAATGTCGGGGCTAACCTTCCTGTACCTGGAATCCGAGTTGGTGCAATTCGATGCAGAGCAAAAGAAATGGAAGGCGTACGAGCCGGACTCGTCATTTACCACGGATGTAACCAAGGCCATTGATGCAAGACTACTTGGCTACGACGTTACAACGAACTACTACTGTCCAACACCGGAGCACTCCCCGTTGTCGTGCAATCACATTGCGTCAGTGGTGCCGGTAAACAAGTACTGTCTGATTGACAACCTAGATGACGCTCGCAAACATATTCAGCGTGGGGCGTTTGCGAATTCGGAACCGGGGCACTTGCGGGTGATCGCCGTACACGAAATTGAAATCGGGACGAACCAAGCGTTGAACGCGAGCGGGCGATCACGCGGGTTTTGAAATCATAATCAAACGCGCCCGCCGCGTTAACGCAGTCGTTACGTGTCGCCGAAAATGTCGTACGCCAAGGGAGGGGGAGCGTGCCGTGAACAGAGTGCTGTGGTTGGTTGTGACGGGACTGGTTACAGGCTCTCCGCTGCTGGCCCAGGAACCCAAGTTGCTCATCACGCTTAAAGGGCATACCGACGGTGTCAATTCTGTAGCCTGGAGTTGCGACGGCAGAACGCTGGCATCAGGGAGCTATGACGAAACGATTACGCTGTGGGACATGGCTACGGGCAAGAGTACCGTCACCCTCAAGAGAGATGTACTTTGGGACCTTGATCCTGTCCACTCCGTAGCGTTTAGCTTCGACGGCAAGACACTTGCCTCGGGGAGCGGCAATACAGTCACTCTCTGGAACGTGGCGATGGGAAAGAGCACAGTCGTTCTCGACGGGCATACGGAGGGCGTGGAGTCTGTAGTGTGCAGTCCGGACGGCAAGATGCTGGCCTCAGGGGGCTTCGATGCAACGGTCAGATTGTGGGACCTAACCGCGGGTAAGAGCGTCACCGTGCTCAGCGGCCACACGGGGTATGTGTGGGGAGTCGCATTTAGGCCTAATGGTGCGATCCTGGCCTCGGGGGGATCCGACGGCTTGATCAACCTGTGGGACGTGGCCACACGCAAGAAGATTGCCAGCCTCAACGGGGGCGGGGGCGGGAGCGAGATCATCTTCTCTGTGGCTTTCAGCCCGGACGGCAGGACCCTGGCCTCGGGCGGTCACCATAGAATCGTGCTCTGGGACATGACTAACCGCAATCGCATCAACAGTCTCGATGGTCATTCCGCTGATCAGATCGGAGAGGTAAGTCCCGCTGTCTGCTCCGTGACATTCAGTCCGGACGGCAAGATGCTGGCATCAGGGAGCCGCGACAAGACGATTAAGCTGTGGGACGTGCGCAGCGGTAAGAACATCGCCACGCTCAAGGGGCATTTTGATGCTGTCGAATCTGTCGCGTTTAGCCCGGACGGTAGACGCTTGGCATCGGGAAGTGGCGACGGGACGATTAAGCTGTGGGACGTGAAGGCTGACATCGAACGGGACAAATAATCAGATCATCGAAATGGCCAACTGTGCCCGCATGCGAGTCGCTGCGTGAAAGGATGTGCCGCCAAATGTGCGTACCGTTCTCGTCCGACGGCCACGTAACCATCGGATGCAACCGAGCGGAGTACCGCCGGTTGATCCGGGTCGTTCGGTCCGACAAGAGAGGACGCAACTTTGGCTGTTGAACGTTACGAAAATGAGATGGACGGCGAGACCGTAGTCGTCCCTGTCGGCACGCCCCTTTCGGAAGTGCCCGACGATTTTCGCGAACTGCTGGCCCCAGACGTCGAAGCTGCGTTCATCAAGGCCCACACGTTCTTCAAGGGGCTGCCGGAACGCGCCGTTCTTCCGGAATTCAGGCAATGGCTGACGATCCTGGCGGAGGCCGGGCTCAAGGCAATGGAGTTGCATACGTCGGAATACGTTGGCAACGCAGTTCTGTTCCGTTTTGAACTGAACAACGGCATGAGCCCCGCCATTACCCTTCCCCAGTCGGCAGCCAGACTCCAACTGCCTGACACACTCCGTTCTATTTATCAGGTCATAGGCTCGACGAAGCACGCCGAACAGGAGATGGCAGGCGGGCTCCTGCCAGCGCAGGAGATCTGCACCATCGCTGAAATGGGCACTTGGTTGATTGACGAACCCGCAGACGATCCCTCCCAGTGCCATGTGTTTCACGGTACGACGCACGGAGACAATATGTGCTTCAAGCTCGACGACACGGCGGTATGGTACGCACACGAGATTGGGGATTTCATGAGGTTTGGAACCGTTCGCGACTTCCTTTCGGCGTATTTCGCTGCGCTCATGGAGGGCGAGGAACTCCAGCCGGAATACTGAGACAAGGGACCGAACCAAGCGATGAACC
>Ga0366818_10226_pt2 | contig 15585 bp, 18 predicted proteins | sample TotcelFGM3001N14_FD_207090 | JGI IMG/M metagenome (GOLD analysis project Ga0366818, IMG submission 207090) | Enriched cells from coal bed in the Powder River Basin, Montana, United States - Total cells FGM rep3 HSBNCT.FGM.300.1.N14 ...
CGTGCCTGTTCCCAGGCGAGGTACTCCTCAACCGGGATGACTGCCACCAGTGGCTTGTCTCCGCGGTTGACGATGTACCTGTCGCCCCGCAGCCTCACTTCGTCCATCAGTTCGCCGAAGTTCTGCCGGGCCTTCTGCGCCGAGATCTTCTTCAGCATCCCATTCCTCCTCGTCCGCAGGCAGTGTGTCCACTATGGACGACATGACTCAAATGGTCTGTCTGACCATAATGACCATCATGGTCATACTAGTCATAACGGTTGTGCATGTCAATAGGGCAAGATTTCCGGCAGGAGGTCACGGGTGGGTTATCGTGTAGTGCACGAATCCTGTGCCTGCAGGCTGGTGAAGGGAGAGTGACGCACGGATGCCGTCTGGAGTGCGAATCTCCTGGCGCCGCCTATGGCACTGGCTTTCGAAGTGGCTGTCTCTTTCTTTTCGCCGCTTGCCAACCCAATCAGGCAGGGCTAGAATCGAATCCGCGCTATTGTCCGGGGCGCTGCATCGCATCTGCGATGCGTAGCGGCACTGTGGTATTTGGAAGGCTGGTTGAGCGCGAGGAGGATTGGATGGCAAGGCAGAATGATACCGACAGGTTGGCGGGTGACCTGATGAAACAGTTGCTCGGCTCACTGAACAAACCGGCCCCCGGAATCGGGTCAGCCCGGCCGCAGGCACAGGTGGATGAGAACTCTATGCTGGAGACCATCAAGGGATTCTTGAATCAGTCGCTGCCCGGAACGAAAGAGAGAGAGAAGCCCGGCGCCCCTGTAGCGTCGCAGCCCGGTTCAGTTGAATCCCAGCTTTCGAGCGATGTCGCCGGGACGGGAGAGGTACGCTGGACGGTGATGTACCGCCGTCAGGAGCGGGAGCGGGAGGCGATGTACGCGCGGCAGACACAGGAACGCGAGGCCATGCACAAACGTCAGGAGCAAGAGATGGAGGCGCTGGCGGGTATCAGGCGCACGAGCGACAGCGGAGCTGCGCCGTACGTCAAACCTGCCCACGACCAGGCGGCGCACAAGCCCGTGGCGTCCTCTCGGAGGGCGGGAATCGTCCCTGGTAAGACCATCGGGGAGTGGTCGGTCGAGACGGACAACGGCTCCAAGACGTTCATGGCGGTCAGCGAGGAACAGGCATTTCGGGAGGCGCGCCGCTACGGTCTTATCCCCACTTCGGCGCGGCTCGCCAGCATTCACACGTACACGGACGAAGAGAAGCAGCGATTGATGAGCTCCTTCGGCGTGGCCGGAATGCGGGAAAGCATGAGGGCGGAGTTCGAGCAGGCCATCAAACTCGGGCTCATACCGGAGGATGCCGAATACGAGGTTCTTGCCAACCGCGAGTGGGGCTATCGCGTCGGCAGTAGTGGCGTCGTGCGCAAGGGCTCGGAGCTGATTCCCAGGCGGACCTACTGACTCCGCGTGATGGGATTGCACTCAGGGGACTGCGTTGCCGGATACCACTTTGAGCCCATGGTGTCTCACGGCTCGGATACGGGTTGGGCCGGCCGAGGCACGTTGCTGGGCGCATTGACACGTGCGGGCGGCGAGCCTAGACTCAGATGAGTCGCGGTCTGATCGTCGAACGACGGCAAGTATGTAGAACGGTTTGAAAGGAGCTTGAAGATGCCCGTATATGCGTTACTGTTGTGGCTTGTGATTGGCGCGGTGATAGGGTTCCTGGCCCGACGCATCCTCGGCAAGAGTGGCCCGTTCGGCCTGGCGGGCGATATCGTCGTCGGCATTGTGGGGGCAATCATCGGTGGTTACCTGCTTGGTCTGCTGGGCGCAACCGGCAGCACCGGTATTGTGGTTTCGCTTCTGGCCGCGCTGGTCGGCGCTCTGTTGCTGCTGTGGGTGGTGGGCAAAGTCATCAAGCGCTAGGAGGACAAAGTGGCAAACGAGAGAGATACCGACAGGTTGGCGGGCGACCTGATGAAGCAGTTGCTTGGCTCGCTGAACAAGCCCGCGCCCGGGACCGGAGCAGTTCGACCCCAACCCCAGGTGGATGAGAACTCCATGCTGGAGACTATCAAGGGGTTTCTGAACCAGTCTCTGCCCGGTACGAAAGAGCGAGAAAAGCCGAGCGCGCCCGCAGCTTCGCAGGTTGGTTCAAATGTGTTTCAATCTTCGGCCTCAGGCGAAGAGGTGGTGGGTGGCTGGGAGGGATTGTTCCGTCGCCAGGGGCAGGAGCGCGAAGCGATGCACGGACGCCACGCGCGAGAGCGCGAAGAGATGCACCAGCGCCACGTGCAGGAGATGGAGTCGGCGATGGGGGGCCGGAGCAGCAGCACCGCTGTTCCGTACGGCCAGACGGTGCGGCGAGGTGCCCGCACAATGGGGCCAACCCGGATGCCACCCGATCGCTGACGTTTCGAGGGAACCGACTCGGTCGATGTGGTATCGACCGCACCGTGCCTCTTTCATGGAGTCAGAGGCATGCAGCCTGCTGTTGCGGGCGGGGAGCGAGGGGGCCTGCGACCGCTCGCTTCCCTCCATGTGTAGAGACGGCGAGCGGTGCCGTCTGTGTCTGAGACCCGCGAGGACCGGGCACGAGGGCCGGACGTTGCGGCACGAGGATTCTGGAATAGCGGAGATGCTTACGGTGTCTCCGCACGCAGGGTCTATCTACAGTAGGTCACGCCTTCCTTGTCTCTTCCCTGGGCATACAAGACAAGGCAGTCGGCATCCCGTATGTAGTGCATAGGCACCTGTGTCACCTGCGCGCTGTCAGTATCCCCCAGTTCCATCAACCCTTCAGATTCTGATTCCATCGTCACTGTGTAGCGGTAGACGAACGTGCCTGCGAAGTCGTCAACGACCGTGAGAGTGTTGTCCTTGAATGTGAGGGTCTGCTCTGAACCGAGCACGGGCACGGTGGTTCTGTACGTCCCTGAGAGGCGCCGTGTTCGAGGGTACGCATCTGACGGCGCCGACAGTGGGATGTCGTCGAATATGGCGAGCCTCTCCTGCACTACGTCTTTGTACGTTGCGAATGGCTGGATGCCGGAGTAGGCTGCCGCTATGCCCAGGCCGAGCCCTACCCCCGCCACCACTACGACCACCCTGCCGAGCTTCTTCAGTCTCTTGTTCTCCACGGGGCTCCTGGCAGCTTTCGAGGGCTGCTGCTCCGGCGATTCTTGAAGGGGCGTGGATTCCTTGAGTTCAGTGGATTCCTGATGTCCCTGGGCTTCCTGATCTTGCGAAGATTCCATTCTCAATTCCCTTCACGCACTGCATCGGACGACACGAAGCGACATGCTCATAGCATCACGCGGCACCAGACTCCTGACTAAGACGGAGACCACGGTGTCCCGGCGTTCGCGAGACTGGCCCCTCGAGTTGCCGACCACGTGGGTGGCAACCAACTGCACACGTGAGCGCGATGTCCGCTGATGAGACCATCCGCGGCATGTGGCACGAGATTACACCCGGTGTCGGCGTTTGTAAATCACGTCTGGGGGTGGGAGTATGGGGTACGCACGGTGGGTGAGGCGCCGGGGAATTCCTTGCATCAGGCATCCGCCGCTGCGTGGGTGGGGCGCTTGATAAGGAGGACTGCGGGGATGGCGATGGCGTAGAGGACCGCGAAGGTCACGAAGGCATAGTAGTACGTGCCGGTGGCGTCGAACGTGAGCCCGGCGAAGAGCGGGCCCAGCGAGGTGCCGGCGCTCTCAAGGAAGGCGATGACGCCGAAGACCGAACCGTAGTACGCGAGGCCGAAGTTCGAGCTGACGAGCACGGACATCGTCGGCAGCCAGCTTCCGATGCCGAAGCCGAGCAGGAGCGCGTAGACCCAGATGAGCACGAGGGGCGAATCGGCGCGGATCGAGAGCAAGACGAGCACTCCGCCGAGCTGGAGTCCCAGTCCGAGTGCGGTCGCCCTTTTGGGTGACACGCGGTCGCACAGCCAGCCGAAGAAGACCTTCCCCAAGGCGCTGCCGAATCCAAGCGTGCCCAGCGCGGTTGCGGCGGTGGTGGTTGGGAATCCGATGTCCTCCAGGAACGGCACAGGGGCGTGGAGCGCGCCCGTGTTGCTGAAGCCACTCACAAAGAACGAGAGCCCGAGCAGCCAGATGGCGATGTGCTTTGAAGCCTGGCGTAAAGTGAGTCCCTCCAGGTCGGCATTGCGTGCTGCGGCAGGTTCGTTGACCTCAGCAGGTTCGGAGTCGCCGTCCGGATACAAGCCGCGGTCGGATGGTCGGGTCCGCACGAACAAGAGCGATAGTGGTATGGTCACCACGCAGATGATGATGGCCATGGTGAGGTACGTGGGACGCCAGCCGAAGCCCTGAAGCAGGTGGGCCACAACGGGAGCCATGACGAGGCCACCTGTCCCCATGCCGGCGGCCATCACGCCCAGTGCGATGCCGCGCCTGCGCCTGAACCAGTTTGAGATGAACGCGCTGCATGGAACGATGCCCATGCCCGATGAGCCCGCGCCGATAATGACATAACCCGCGTAGAACATGTAGATATCGGTGGCGCGACTGGCCAGGAGGAAGCCGAGGCCCATGGCCACCGCGCCCGCGGGAATGACGATGCGCGGTCCAAAGCGGTCGACCAGCCGCCCTACCAACGGCGAGACGAAGCCCTGGACGGAGAAGAAGAGCGTGAATCCGACCATGACCTGGCCGCGACTCCAACCGAAGGTTGATTGCAGGGGGTTGACGAAGAGGCTAAAGACGAACGAGCCGCAGCCGTACGAGAGCAGCATGAAGACGAAGGCAACGGCGACAAGCCAGTAGCCGTAGAAGATGCGGGGCCTACGGGAGGGCGTCATCGCTGTAGCAGGCCGCTTCGTGGCTGCGGCATTCTATCAGAAGCCGGTTTCTGAGTCACCCGTTCGATGGATTGCTTTGTGGACAGCGCGCAGCAGGCGTGACAGTAGGGCAGTGCGATGGGATGCCGGTGTTCCGTGAGAGTGTGAAGGGTCGTCTAGACCTGCAGTACCTTGGAGAGAAAGAGTTTCGTGCGTTCCTTCGTGGGGCACGAGAACATGAAGTCTGGCGGTCCCTCTTCGATGATCTGCCCTTCGTCCATGAAGATACAGCGGTCGGCTGTGGCGCGGGCGAAGCCCATCTCGTGAGAGACCACCACCATAGTCATGCCTTCGCGCGCCAGACCCAGCATGACATCAAGGACTTCCTTGATCATCTCCGGGTCGAGCGCGCTCGTCGGCTCGTCAAACAGCATTATCTTCGGGTTCATCGCGAGTGCCCGGGCGATTGCCACGCGCTGCTGCTGGCCACCTGATAACTCGTGCGGAAAGCAGTCCGCCTTCTCGGTGATGCCCACCTTCGCGAGGAGCGCCAAAGCCGTCTCCCTCGATTCGGCGGTGGCCCGTTTCCGCACCACCCGCTGGGCCAGCGTCAGATTGTCCATGACAGTCAGGTGCCCGAAGAGGTTGAAGGATTGAAACACCATGCCCACCTCGCGGCGCACCGCGTTGATATCGCCGGCGTCTTTGAGTTGTATGCCATCGACGACGATGGAGCCCGAATCGTTCACTTCAAGCTGATTTATGCAGCGCAGCAGGGTGGACTTGCCGGAGCCCGATGGGCCCAGTATCACCACCACCTCGCCGGCTTGAACGTCAAGGCTCACCCCTCTGAGCGCGTGGACATGGCCGAACGACTTGTGGACGTCCTTGATTCGTATGATGGGCTCGGTCACGTTGTACTCCCCGGCGTCCGCCTCTTCTCCAACCACGCGAGCAGTCTGGCCGAGAAGAGAGTCATTACGAGGTACAGCAGGGCCACCATTGTCCACACTTCGATAGGGTTGAAGTGCACGGCCATGAACTCCCGTCCGCGCCGTGTGAGGTCGGCTACGGCGACCACACTGACGAGGGAAGTGTCCTTCATGAGCATGATGAACTCGTTGCTCACCGGTGGCAGCACCACACGCATCGCCTGGGGCAGAACCACATGACGCATGGCCTGGAGATATGTCATTCCCAGGCTCCGCGCTGCCTCCATCTGGCCTCGATGGATGCTCTGGATGCCGGCACGGAATATCTCGGTCATGTAGGCCCCGTAGCAGATGACCAGCCCGATAATTGCCAGGACAATGGCATTCGCCCGATACTGGGCGAGGGAGGCGACGCCAGTGGCGACGCCGATGGCCTGGATGACCACCGGCGCGGCGAAGTACCACCACATCAGTTGGACCAGCAGCGGAATGCCGCGGACAATCTCGACGTAGAGCGAACTGATGAAGTAGATGATGCGATTCTTGGAGATGCGGCCCAGTCCGCCCAGCAATCCCAGGACGATGATCAACACGAAGGAGGCAAGCGTCAGGACGATGGTGACGACCACACCGTCCCGGACAAAGACAAGTATGTCGAGATACGGGTCGGCTCGCCAGACGATGAGGAAGATGATCAGGCCGGCAACTGCGGCCACCAGCCACCACCAAGGATCGAGACGATAACCCAGTGCCGCCCCATCAACATGACTCAACTGAGCCCGCGTACGGGCTGCTTCATCGTCCGGCGTGGGAGGCCGGGCGGTCGAACCGCCCGGCTTCCTTGTCTGGCTCATCGGTGACAATACCTACCTGCTACAGCCACTTGTCCGCAAGCTGGTCGAACGTGCCTTTGGCTTTGAGCGCCGCAATCGCCTTGTTGAGATCATCGATGAGGTCTGAGTTACGCTTCGCCACGGCGATGCCGTAATACTCATCGGTGAAGACATCGCCGACGATCTTCAACTTGGTGGGGTTCTCACCTACATATCCGAGAGCTACGGGGTTGTCGCAGACCACAGCGACAATCTGTCCGTTCATCAGGTCCTGGAAGGCGAAGCCGATGTCGTCGTAGGTCTTGAGCGTGGTACCCGAGATCTTCTCGATCTCGAACGCGCCGGTGGTGCCTATCTGTGCGCCAACGACACCCGCGAGATTGCCGGGGCCGGTGATGGTCGATTCATTGATGCCCACCACCACGATCTGGCCCGCGGCGAAATACGGGTCAGAGAAGAGCATGTCCTTCTTGCGGTCCTCGGTTATCGTGATGGACGAGATGGCCATGTCATAGGTGCCCTGCGCCACGCCGGTCAGCAATGGGTCCCAGGCCACGTTGACGAACTCGATGTCCAGCCCGGCCTCCTGCGCGATGGCCGTCATGACGTCGATGTCGAAGCCTTCGATCGCCTTCGTGTCAGTGTTGACGTACTCGAAAGGCGGCCAGGTGGCATCGGTCGCTACGGTGAGTTTCCCTGAGTCCTTACTGCACCCGGGAACGGCGAGACCGATGAGGAGCAGTCCGACGAACAGGAGCCAGGTTGCCCTCTTCATTCATATCCCCCTTGTGTAGTGCTGCTGATGCTAGGCGCTACGATGCGACGTGTGCAACGTGAGTACGCGAGACAACACGCGCACGTGAGGCGCCACGGGCAGCGTTTGATTGCGTCTACTCTAACTGTGGATGGTTGGTCGCGTCAATATCTATTGTGCGATTCTGACGTCGCGGCGGCGCCTGTCGGCGTTGAGATGCCGTGCAGCAACGGCGCCTCCGATGGGGAGAGACACAAGGTCACATGGCGGCGCCCGGGTTGAGGATGTTGTTCGGGTCGAACAGCTGCTTGATGCCGCGCATGAGACGCTTGGACGTCTCGTCCGTGTAGCGATCGAAATAGACACGGCGAGAGCGTCCGACTCCGTGCTCCGCGGTCACGATGCCGCCGAGCTTTGCGCCTTCCTCGTAGATGGCGTCTTTGACCGTCCACAATAGACCGCGCTGCTGGAGGTCCATCATCAGGTGAGGATGGAGGTTCCCGTCTGCAGCGTGCCCGTAGTTTGGAATGCGGCTTCCGTACTGTACGGCGATGCGCTCGACTGCGTCCAGAAAGTCGGCCACGCGCGCCGGGGGCACGGCAAGGTCCAGCGATTCCGCGAGGTCCGGCATCAGTACTCCGTACAGTTCGTTGCGCATCTTGAGGATATTGTCCTGTTCCTGCCTGGTCTCGGCGAACAGCGTGTCAACAGCCCCGTTCGCATCGCACACCTCGGCGATGCGCTGGCACTGCCCGTAGACCTCGTCTTCGCTGTTGCCATCCACGGTGAAGATGATGTGCGCGTCTCCGGTCTTCGCCGGCCAGGTCAGACCAAGGTGCCGGGCCGAGATTTCGATGATGTCTCTCTCTACGTACTCTATCGCGAGAGGTATGATGCCGGCCTGCAGTACGCGGGGCACAGCTGCCACCGCTGCGTGGCGTTCTTCAAATGACACGAGCAGCACGGCGGTCACTGCCGCCCTGGGGTAGAGCCGGAAAACGGCTTTCGTGATGATGCCGAGAGTGCCTTCGCTCCCGATCATCAGGTGCATGAGGTCCAGTCCAGTGTTGTTCTTGAGGAGCTTGCCCCCCATGGTGACGATCTCGCCTGTGGGCAGCACAACCTCCAGTCCCTTCACGTAGTTCCGCACGATACCGTACTTGACGGCCCGGGAGCCTCCCGCGTTGCATGCGATGACTCCTCCGACCTGTGCCCCCTCATCACCGGGGTGTGGCGGAAAGAACAACCCTGCCCCCTCCACTGCACGGAGCAGGGTCTCCATGGTCACTCCTGACTCCGCGACGACCATCATGTTCTCCATGTCGATTTCCACTACGTGGTCGAGGCGTTCGAGGGAGAGCACGATACCGTCGCTTGTCGGAATCGGGCCGCCTACCGTACTGGTTCCACCTCCCCTGGGGTACAGCGGTGTACGAGTACGATTTGCCAGCTTCAGGATATCCGAGATCTGTGCGGCAGAGGCCGGCTTCACGACGATGACGTTGTCGGCCGCCACGGGTTTGACGGCCTGAGGAGTCTCATCCAGCAGGTATTGCCCTATCTGTTCACGTTGTGTGACGACGAAGTCGGTGCCAACGATGGTGCGAAGTTCGTCTGCGAGTGCCACAGGTGCCTCCTTCGTATCAAGGCGCTGCTCCGCCCGTGGGTCGTCATGTGAGGTGAGGGCATACCCGGTGAGAGCGTGCTGCCAGGGCATTGTGTCACCTTGCGTTCGCCTGTTCAAGCGGAACAGGCGAACGCAAGACCATCCGGCTGATGTCGTTGCATGTGGACTGTGAAGCTTGAGGCGCCGGTCGTCAGAGTTTCGAGTCGATGAGAGGGCGCTTCACACGCCGGCTGGAGCGCTGCACTGCACCGCCTGCTGTGGCCTGACGGACCCGGAGGTCCGCTTCTGCATCGGCTCACCCGCGATACGTGGTTCTCACTACTCGCTGAAGTGCCGGCACAAGCCCCCTATTGTTGCCGGAGTACCGTTACTTTCGTTTGTGCGCGCGACGACCTTCGTGGGATTTCAGCCGGATACATGACGGCGTTACACGTGTATGAGCGGTCTGGTGCGAGACCGCCCGGTGAAGGCAAGAGAATTCTACTGACTGGCCGGCCGGTTTTGCGTGCCTTCACGCACCACTACGGAGCAGACCTTTGCGTGCCTCAACCCACCGCCAGCCAGCGAGAGGAGGAAGCAGGGCAATAGACTGCGGGCGACTTCCAAGAACACCATGAAAGGAGAAACTGATGAAGAGATTCCTGACTTTGCTGGCGATACCCATGGTGATTGCATTGCTCGTCACACCCGTGATGGCTCAGGAGAGTCTGCCTTTCACCACCGATCTGATAGCAGATGGTCGTGATACCGCGCTGGATGTTGGCGACCTGACGGTCAACGCCGACGGCACCATCGTCTTCCAGATTGACGAGGCTGCCACGCAATGGCGACTGGCGGAAACACATGTGTACGTTGGAGACGAGCCACCGTCCAAGAGTGCGCCAGGCAAGTTCCCGTCCAGGAATGAGGAGCTTGGCGGCGTAGCTACCGACGTGCACACTATCGACCTCGCCGCCGCCGATATCGATGGCGATGGCATCGTATATGTGGCCGTCCACGCGGGGCTTGTCATGGAGGCTGGTGTGGACCCGGAGACCGGTGAGATTGTCTATGCCTATGAGACGGCATGGGCGACCGGTGATCAGGCTATCGGTAAGGGTAGCAATTGGGCGACCTACTTCAGTGTGTCACTGAGTGATGCGGTAGCCGAGTAGACGCTACACAGCACAGAGGTGGTTGTGGGGGGCCAATCCTCTCCGCTCTCCCCCGAGATGCCGGGAGAGCGGAGAGGGACAGTCAATCGCCCGAAGTCGTCGAGTGCGCGGTCCTGTCTGACGGGCCGTCAGAAGCGGAGGTCCTGCCCCTACAAGAATCGCTCGAAGCGGTCCTTCTTCGCCTTGCAGATGGGGCAGACATCGGGTGGCTGTTCTCTGGCGCAGAGATAGCCGCACACCTTGCAGCGCCACACCGGCTGTGAGAGTTCGCCCAACTTCCCCTTGCGGGTGCTGGCTCTGGCCTTTCTCTTCGCCGGTGGGGGCCTTCGTTCCGGTATGCTGCCCACCTTCTTCTCTCCGGCCAACACGGCCTCGGAGACATACAGCGCGCAGTAGCACGCACCGAAGTCGCTGAGATCCGGGTCCCTGTAGTCGCACGGGCAGATGATGTCGAGGTCATCCTGCTTGTCACCCGATGCGAGGCGGCACGGGCAGGCCCGATAGCCGTACCGTTGCTCATTTGTGATAAGGCCTTTGACCAGCGCCTTCGTGAAGTCCGCGTCCGGATTGAGGTGGTAGCCTCCAGCCACCGCCTCCCTGTCCAGCTTTCGGTAGAGAGCGTCAATCTCGCCGGCCGTCACTGTCTGCTCATTCACTTCTTGAGCGCCTCCCTGATCTCATCCTCTTTGAAGCCGACGATAGACCTCTGGTTGTCTATGACGATTGTGGGGAAGCTGGCTGCGGGATTCCACACTGATAACTCTCGCAGAGCTGTGCGCCGTTCGTCGCCGAGGGCTTGGTCCACGTACAGGTAGTCATATTCCACCCCCAGGTCGTCCAGGAGTCTCTTGGTCTTCTGACACCAGCCGCAGGTGCTGAGGGCGTACAACATGACGGCGCCGACCTTCCTGCCGGGGACATGCACTACGGTCATCTGGTTATGCCTCCTCTCCGTGCCTGGGGATAAAGATACTACATCAAGTGAATGCAGGCACCGCTGATGCCACGGGCTGGAAGAGGGCCTCAGCAAAGACACACCGATGCCGGCGTGTTGGCGAGACTAGAGCATCGCGCGGATGCGCGAGAGGTAATCGTCGAGGGTCTTCTGCGCCGCGGCGTCGTGGCGCATGATGAAGTCGCGCCATTCGGGGCTGGACTTCAGGCTCGCCTCAAGCGTGCTGGCGGTATCCATGAGCACTCCCTGCCGCCGCGCCTGTTCGGCCGCGGCCGCCACCTGGCCCTCCATTTGCTGCCTCACCTGCTCCAGAGCCTGCTGCTTCACGTCGTTGTAGCGCTGCCGCAGCGAGACTATCGAGCCCAGAAGCAACTCCAGCGCGGAGTACTTGCCTGACTTCTTGAGCGTCTCCAATGCGAGGAGCGCGGACTTGCGCTTTTCGAGGTCTTCATGGCCCATCTGCAGGCGGAACGTGGCGGCTATCTTCTCCTGCGCCTGCCGGATGACCTCGGGACCCGCAGACCCCGACAGCGTTTTCACCTTCTGCCAGAGGTCCTCGGCGGTGGCCGTGCCGGTGAAGAACGGGGAGAGTACGACCTCCAGGTCTCTCTCTCGCTGAATCTGGCGCTGCTCCGCCTCAGATAGCGTTCCCAACCGTGCAAGACGTTCCTGTGCTCTTGGTGACAAGTCCATGTTCGACGCCGCCTCCTAGTCCAGCTTCCTGAAAGGTTCCTTGCCGGGTATCTGCAGGTTGTAGTCGATCTTGGAGGCGAAGCCGGACAGCACGCGCTCCGACTCTGTGCCGCACCTGGGACAGTCTGCTGCTCTGTTGGACTCGCTCATTGGGCGCTGTAGCGGGAACACCCGCCTGCACTTCGTGCAGTAGTATTCGTAGATAGCCACTTCACTTCCCCCTTGTCCAGCTGCGCAAAGGAACCACGCGCGAGGCTTCGCTGGCGGCCGACCTGCTGGAGTACGCCCTGCATGGTCATGCCTGTTGCGCAATGCACGACCCCCTTGCAGTCGCCGCTGCACTGGACCGGTCGCTCTTCACATTTGCCCGCGGCAACGTCTGTGTGCTGACGCGTGACGGTGACGAGCGCGGCAGAACATTGCTACACACGCTTGAGCTGTCCTCGGGCGGTCGCCCGGGCGCTCAGGTAGCGGCCACCGTCGATGGCCCGCGCTTCAAGCAGCTGTTTCTGTCAAGGATGCTGGGCAACTAGTATGGCCACCGTCCTCGTTTGCGGCGCCATCAACTGGGATACTACCTGTCTGGTTGAGCACCTCCCGTTTCCCGGCGAGGAGGTCACCTGCGACAGTGTGAGCGAAGTGCCCGGCGGAACAGCAGCAAACGTTGCCGTGGCGGCCGCGCGTATCCTTGGTCCCGGCGAAGTCGCGCTATTTGCCGCACTTGGACGCGACGATATCGCAGATATGCAACTCGCCATCCTTGACGCCGAAGGCGTGGAACATGGCCCCGTCGCTCGCATCCAGGGGCAATCCTCGGGACATGCCTACATCTTCGTCGACCACACGGGCCAGAACGTCATCGCAAGCAATCTCGGAGCGAACTCCGCCCTGAGCACCAGCCATACACGAATGGGAAGGCTGAATACGCTGCTGCAGGACTGCCATTGCGTCGCTCTGACCGACCCACCACTGCCGGTTGCCTCGTATCTACTTCGTGCTGCCGCCTCTCGTGACCTTCCTGCTCTATGGGACCCGGGCGCCCTCGCGCGGCACGGATGGGACGTGCTCGCCCCGTTGACGAGACAGGTGGATTCGCTCTTCGTCAACGAAACGGAGGCCAACTGGCTCTTCGGCACGGCGGACCCGACGCACATCGTCAGGAGTCTTGACAATCGCGGAGCGCCATCCCACCTTGTACTGAAGATGGGGGCACGTGGCTCGCTACTCATTGACGTCGACTCCGGCAGAACGACTGAGATACCGCCACTCCCCATTGTCGCCTTAGGGCTAGAGGTGGTAAGCGCGGTGGGATGCGGCGACGTCTTCCTGGGGGCCTACGCCGCGTACCTCTCACGGGGATGGGAGCGCGGCGACGCGTTGCTCGTAGCCTCCGCCGCCGCAGGACTCAATGCGGCCCGACCCGAAACGCGCGGAGGCCCAACAGAGGCACTGCTGAACAACACGATAGAACGCGCGCTACCGCTCGGATTTCCGTCACGGGACGCCGAGGGAAACGTCAGATGAGCTACTCACCGGGAACGGGCACCGCTCCCACGTCCAGCCCGACTCCCGGACGCAAAGCGCAGATCAGGCAGGGAGTCCGGCAGGGAATCCGCCGCGGCATCCACGGTTTCCTGTGGATTGCGAGGATACTCGTTCCCGTCTCACTGGCGGTCGCGCTGCTGGACTGGACCGGATGGCTCTACGCCCTCGACCCCGTATTCAGCCCCGTAATGGCACTCATCAACCTGCCGCCACAGGCGGCGCTGCCAATCATCTCGGCCCTGTTCTCAAGCTTCTATGCCGCCGTAGCTATGATGGTGGTCATCCCATTTACCCACGCCCAATTCATTCTCGTGGTCATCTTCATCTCCATCGCCCACATGGTTGTGGTGGAAGGCTTGATACAACACAAGGCGGGGATCAACGGCGTTGCCATCACTGCCGTTCGCTTGTTCGCGGCCGCGGTCGCCGTCTACATCGCGTCGCAGTTTCTCCCCGGCACCGAGATCCCGGTGGTGATGCCGGACAGCCTGGGCGAGCGACCACCCCTCACCGGCGCGCTTCTAGCGTGGACGATGAGTACCCTCAGACTGATGCTCAAGATACTCGTCATCATCGTATCCGTGATGATTGTCCTCGAGACACTGCGACAGTTGGGCTTGACCGACCGCATCGCCACAATCTTCCGTCCATTCATGGTGGTGCTCGGGCTGTCCCCGAATGTGGCAACCATGTGGGTGACCGGTGCGTTCTTCGGCATCATCTACGGCAGCGCGGTTATCGTCGAGGAGTCCGTCAGCGGGCGGTTCACACGGGACGAATTGACACGTCTCCATATTTCCCTGGCGATGAGCCATTCGATGGTCGAGGACCCCGCGCTGTTCCTCGCCCTGGGCATCGGTCTCCAGTGGACAGTTGTACCCCGACTTCTGGCGGCCGCACTGGCGGTCCAGTTCTACCGCCTGTTCCACGCGGCCAGCACGCGATTCCGGCCGCGACCACAGGAACAGGCGTTGTAGGCTACTTGTCTGGCAGTTCGATGACCTTGTGTCTCCCTGACGAGCCCGACACGAGCCTTATGTCGCGCTGAGGCACTCCGTAGTAGTCTGCGACCGCGCGCAACACCGCCTCATTCGCCTTCCCTTCCTTCGGAGGCTCCTTGACTCGCACCACGAGATGGTCCTCGACCGGCTCAACGCCGGGCGCCCTCGAATTCGGTTTCACGTCCACCCGAATCTTCATCTCACCTCCTCACCCACACGCCATCCGCATCCAGAGTGTCCAGCACCACCTCCTCCAGCACATTCTGAAGCGGCGACCGGCTGTGGCACAAGAGCCGCAGGTAATTGTCGCTGGTGCCCACGTACACACCGCTCCCCGGCCCCGTCTCCACCTCCCACAAGACTTGCTGCCTCCTGCCAAGCCACGACGAAGCGTATGCCATGCGACTTCGGCCGGCAAGCGCCTCCATGATGGCGACGCGCTGCCGCACAACGGCGGTTGACACCTGGCCTGTCATGGCGGCAGCGGGAGTACCCGGGCGGCGCGAGTACGGGAACACGTGTATGCGCGCAAACCCTGCCGTCTCGCAGAAGGACATGCCCGCGGCAAACTCCTCGTCCGTTTCGCCCGGGAACCCGACAATGACATCGGTGGTGATGGCCACACCGGGCACGGCAGCCCGGATGTGCTGAAGGGCTTCGTCATATTCTCCAGGACTGTACTGTCGACGCATACGCTCGAGCACTGTGCCGCTTCCGCTCTGCAACGAGAGATGGAAGTGCCGGCAGAGACTACTGTCCTGCCAGAGTGAGAGCAGTTCGAACGACAACTCCTGCGGCTGCAACGACGACAGTCTCACCCTGCCGAGTCCGGGCAGTCCCAGCACCTGGCGCAAGAGGCCAACCAGCGTCACCTCGCCGTCCCGATACGCCCCTATCTTGGTGCCCGTAAGGACGATCTCCTTGTATCCATCGCGTATTCGAGACCGGACCGTCGACAGTACATCTTCGATCGGCCGCGATTCCTCGCCTCTCCTGACGTACGGCACGATACAGTACGTGCATGGGGTGGCACACCCCTCCTGCACCTTGACAAGGCTCCGCGTCCGGCCTGAACGTCTTTCCTGCTCGTCGCCCAACACACCATCAAGCTGAGTCGCCAGGCGCGCTGCCACACGATCCACCATCACAGCCTTCTCTCTATTCGTGATGAGCAGGTCGGCCAGGGGTTCCAGTTGCGCGCGTCCGCTCTCTACGCCACAGCCACACGCCACCACCAGACTCTCCGGGTGGTTGCGCCGAACCGTCCTCAGCCACTGCCGAGCCTTGCGGTCGGCCTCAGCAGTCACCGTACACGTGTTGATGACAT
>Ga0366818_10059_pt2 | contig 15099 bp, 4 predicted proteins | sample TotcelFGM3001N14_FD_207090 | JGI IMG/M metagenome (GOLD analysis project Ga0366818, IMG submission 207090) | Enriched cells from coal bed in the Powder River Basin, Montana, United States - Total cells FGM rep3 HSBNCT.FGM.300.1.N14 ...
GGTTCCAGACGGTCCAAAACACCGGCGGCTAGCGCCTTGCCGCTCACGCATTTCTCCCACGATGCGAACGGGTTGCAGGCTGGTTTTACGGCCAGCGGATCTCGACGCCTTGACTTTCCAAATCGCGTTGGAAATCCACCAGCTGGGCCGCAGTTTCGTGGATGTCGTGCGGTGTGCGCTGCTGCCGCAAGGCGTGGAGCACATGGTGAACGCCTGCTGGTTGTCCGGGTCCGCCTGGTCCAGTGCGTGCAGTTCGTTCGTCTGCGCCTGGGCTTCGGCGCCCGTGACAAACTCGGTTCCGGTCAGCGGCAGGAGATCTCCCAGTTCGCTGGCGTCGAGAAAATACGGCGCGGCGAGCACGCGCTCGCGGCCGGAACGCAACGAACGGACGGTGACCGTGCGCACCGTGTCGCCCGTCACGTCGGCTTTCACCGGACGATGTTCGGCCAACAGCGTCAGCTGGGGGCCGCTGAGCCACGGGGCAAGCCAGTCGCGCAGCACGGCCAGCGCGACACGAGGTTCGTGGCACAGCCGCGAGACGCTGCCGTTGCCCGGATTGAGGTGTTCCCTGCCGCGGGCCGCATCGGTCAGCGGATAATGGTCGCGGTAGTCCGGTTTGCGGGCCGTGGTGAAGAGGGCCTCGGCTGGCTCGCAGTCAATGGCAACAAACACGCGGTTCCGTGTGGAGCTGCGGACCAGCTCGAATTACGCACATGGTGTCGAGGTAACGCTCGCCGCAGCCCAGCGCGCCCAAGTCAAGCAGCGATTTGCCGACAGTCCCGTACAAATCGTGAGCATCGCCTGCAGCGAGCGGATGGATTGGCCGGAGCCGGACAGGTTGCAGACTGCGATCGACGCGGCCAAAACGCATTTGCCGTTGAGCCACGATGTCGGCTGTGACGTCTTGCGAGTGTTTCCCAACCAGTTCCACCGCGACGTGCCGCGGGAAAAGACTATCGAGCAGATTGCGCGGGCCCTGGACGAGTTGGGCAATTTCGCCGCCGGCTTGGGCCAGGAAGTATCGCTCGAAGCCCACGGCCCGGCTGGCGAACTGCCCACGATGCGGGCCATTGTGGATCGTGTCACCCAGCCCAACGTGCGCGTCCGCTTGAACTGCGACGCCCGCGATGTGCAGGGCGAGGGCTTTGTCGCAAATTTCAACCTGGTCAAGGACTTCCTCTCGCGGATCATTCACCTGCATGACCTGAGCGACCCCAGGTATCCCTATCAGCAGATAGTCGATCTGCTGCACAAAGCGGGCTGGGAAGGCTGGGCGTTGTCGGAGCGAGGCGACACGGTTCCCGATCGCGTGCGAGCTTTGACCGCGGAGCGCCAAGCCTGGCAGGGGCTGGTCGAAAACGCGGTTGCAGCTCGCCGCCCGTTACGTGGATAACGATCGGGAGACGTGTCGACCAACCCCGGAGGTCATTGACGCCGCTTGCCAGATTTGGCTCGGGAGTCTGGATCAAGGCGTGGATCTGGTTTGGCATCCAGCAGCAGGCGAGAACAATCCCCCGCTTCGTAGTCGCACTGCGGCGCCGCGATGAAGATCGGCAGCTTTATCGAGTGTCGGCAGCAAGACGTGATCGAACGGATTCTGCGTCACAGGGCGAGCGGCAGATTCAATTGTACCCTCACCCCTGCCCGCGGAGCGGAATAGCAGGGAAGAGGGCAGGGTGAGGGGTGGTAGAATAGTATCTGCCGCTGGCCTTGCAGTCTCTGGCAGGGGCCGTTCCGCACGCTTGGCGGGCGCCCGAGGGCCGCTTACTTTGCACCCGGACATGGTGAGCCGCAAGCCGCTGGTTTCGGCGGGACAAATGGCCATGCCTTCACCGGCGGCTAGCGCCCAATGCCACTCACTTTGGGACCATTGGGGGCATTTTCATTAGCGGAACGGCGCAAGCCGCCCGGTTTTGCGACGGTAATACCGGACGGCTCGCGCCGTGCCGCTACAAAGTAAGTGGCATTGGGCTAGCGTCTTGCCGCTCAAAGTAAGTGGCATTGGGCCAGCGGCCGAGGCGGTCCAGTCAGATACGCATCGGTCGCGTGAGCAGGAAAAGGCGAAAAAAATGACAGTAAACAGGCCAGCGAAGTTCCAGGAGGGGTGCAATGTTGGCGGACGAGGTTCATGATTCTTATCCGTTTATCAGATATACTGAAACAGCCCGCAGCATGCCCTGCGCGGAATTCCCTCACCGTTGAACGCATCACAAACCGCGTATGACTAGAATCACCTGTAGCGACTATTCGCCGGACCAGTTTCAATCGGAAGAGATCGCCGACTTGGGCGAGTTCCTGGCCCGGCATCGTCCGGCGTGGTGCCGCGTCCGCTGGATCGACGTGTTGGGCCTGGAACAAGCCGAAGTCATTCGGTCTTTGGCGGAGAAATACCAACTGCATCCGCTGGCGGTCGAGGACGTCCAGCACTTGGTGCAACGGCCCAAAGCCGAGGATTATCCGGGGTCCGGCGACCAGCCCGGCCGGCTGTTCGTCGTCGCCCGGGCCGTCGATCCGGAGAACGGCCGGATGCGGACCGAGCAGGTCACGTTCTTTCTCGGCCGCACGACGCTGTTGACTTTTCAAGAAGCGCCCGGCGACATTTTCGCGGCGGTCCGGCATCGGATCGCCACGCGCGGCTCGCGAATCCGCGAGCACGACGCCAGCTTCCTCCTGTATTCGCTGCTCGACGCGGTCGTCGACGGCTACTTCCCCGAACTGGAACGATACTCGGACGAATTGGAGGACATGGAAGAAGCGTTCTTGGCCAACCCCGACCAGGGAGCCAGCCGCAAAGTCCATGCCTTGAAGCGGGATCTGCTGACGCTGCGCCGCGCCGCCTGGCCGATGCGCGAATTGGTGGCGCAGTTGCTGCGGGAAAAGCATGAGTGTGTCTCGGAGACCACGCGGACCTATTTTCGCGACGTCTACGATCACTGTGCACAGATCATCGACCTGATCGAAACGTACCGCGAAGTCGCCGCCAGTGTGATGGAGACTTACATGTCAGCCGTGTCGAACCGGATGAATGAAATCATGAAGGTGCTGACCATCATCAGCACGATCTTCATTCCCTTGTCGTTCGTCGCCGGCGTGTACGGAATGAACATGTACATTCCGGAGGCTGAGTGGCGGGGCATGTACGGCGTGTTCTGGCTGATCTGCGCCGGTATCGGAGGCGGCCTGCTGTGGTGGTTCCACCGCCGACGGTGGATCTGATACGGCGGCCGATGTCTGGCGTAGTACTTCATCGTCCAGACGCCTGCGAACGCCAAGGCAACGGCGAGTCTTGCTGGAACCGCGTGGGATTCTTCTGGTTTGAGACACCCGCGTGTTACCAATGCTCACACGCGCTGTCCAGTTTCTGTCGGACCCAGAGTGGGGGCGGCAACCGCAAAGCCTGAGCGATTTCCCTTGGGATTTCCAATGTGAGTGTGTCCATGTGCGTCATCTTACCAAGTCTCTCCGAGCGCAAAAAGACTTGAAACCCGTCTTTGTCACCACGGAGCCTGTGTCCGTCGGCGGTGTCCTGGGCCAACCGAGCCATCGCGTTCGGAGATCAAGTGGCAGAAAGAATGATGGCAGAAAGATGTTACCTGGAATGTTAGCAAGCGAACAACCAGCTCAGCTTCCAGCGTTTTTCGTTGTGCCCGTTTCTGCTTAGCCATTCGTCGGGTAGCATAAAAGGGGTCCACGCATTGGAACAAGTTGTCGCGGCTGACGACACTTCGACCACCCGATGGGAACTCGCGTCCGGCAGGTGTGAGCGATCGTCTGCTTGAACGCCGAAGAGCCGGAAGGTTGCCTGACATCGATTGATCCAAGTGGTCGATCTTGCGAGACTCGGGGACGGCCCTCCAACCACGCATCAAGGAGAAATACAATGAATCATCTTTGGCTGATCCTGGCAGCGCTGGTCGGCGCGAATCCTGGACCTGTTCCCGCAGTGGAAACGCCCGGACTGGACTACGAACCGCCCGAGTTCGTGACGGCGGCCGGCGCGCCCGTGATCTTTGCCGACACGCACGAAGCCGGGCCGGACCAGAGCTTCCTGCTGGTGGGCGAAGGGTTGGACGCGGGCGTCGAGTTAACGGCCTGGGGCGTTCATCCGGACGCGGCCGGCGGACGGGAGATCAAGCCGAAGGTGCAAACGTCTGCCAACGGTGTGCTGATCGCGACGTTGCCGGAACGAATCTGTGAAGGGCCCGTCGTGGTTTGGGCCAAGAACGCCGCGGGCTATTCCGCACCGGTCGTGCTCAACGCGCCGCAGCCCTGGTGGTGCCAACCGGACGTCGCCGCGCCCGGCGATGGGGTGCGCGTCTTCGGCCGCAGCTTGGCCCAACCGCCCGGACGAGTCCGGGCATTTGTGTACCTGGCCCGGACTCGGAAAATGGGACAGGCACCGGGCGTCCATGTCCCGGTGCCAGTTCCGGTTTCGGAGCGGATCGGCCAATGGCTGCGTGTTGTCCAGGCCGACAAGTACCAAGCAAGCGTCGTCCTGCCCGAAGATCTCGAACCGGGCGAGTACCAACTGTGGTTCCACGCTGGTAGCGGCGGAAAGTACGGCTGGGGCGAGCCGATCTCGCTGCAAGTTGCTGCGCCGCCCGCGGACTGTCCGGCGGGCACGGTCTCGTTCTCCGAAGGCAACCTTCAAGAAGCTGTCGACCGGCTGGCGGCTGCCGGGGGCGGTACGGTGCAGGTGGCTGCGGGCGAGTACCTCCTGACCGGCACCTTGGTGGTTCCCGCGGGAGTCCAAGCCACTGGCGCCGGGCACGACCGAACCGTGCTGGTCTCGCCCCCGGATCCGACGGTTCGACTCGTTCCGGTCGCCGGCGCCGCTTGGAACCAGGGCCCGAGTGCCGTTCACAGCGTGGGCGACGAGATGGCTTACCGCGTCGCGTTTCCAGCCGACGGTGCGTGGACCGTGTGGCTGCGTTACGCGACGGAGATGTCCCCGTACAATCTGCCGGGCGTCTCGAAGCACATGACACTGGCCATCGCCGACGGCGAACCGGTTCCGCTGGACAATCTGCCCAACACGGGCAGTTTCGGAACATTCCGCTGGAGCCGTTCAGCGACGGTCCGGGTCACGGCGGGAACGCACGAAGTGGTCTGGAAGAACGTCAAGGGCGGCGGGATTCATATCGACGCGTTCGCCTTTGCACGAGAGCCTCTGTTCGTTCCCTGCGAGAATACTCCGCCTGTCTCGAGCGACGAGATTGTCGTGGTCCAAGGCGAAGATCTGGTCCGGTTCCAAACCAAAGAAGGCGCATTGCCCGGCGGCGATCGGGCCGCCGTCTGGCTGGCCGGACACGGAGCAGGCATCTCGAATCTGACGGTGTGCGGCAGCCCGCGCGTCAATCTGGGCATCGCGATCCGGCACCCCGAATACCCGAAGTGGATCGAAAACTGCCGAGTGGTCCAAGTCAACGTGCGCGGCTGCGAAGGAAAACAAGCCGAGAACTGTGGCATCCGGTTGTATCACGTGGACAACGCGGTCGTGAAGAACAACGAACTGTGGGGCCGCGCTCCGCTGTTCCTGTCCGGAGTGAAACGCAGCCAGTTCATCGGCAACCGGTTGGTCTCGCAAACATTGTGGGGCGGCAATTCGGAGGGCTACATCCTGGGCCGCAACGACACCGTGCGGCAGTGCATCATCGAAGACAACGTCTGCGCCAGTCCGCCAGGGCAAGACGCCGGCGGTCCGACCGGGCGGCGGATGGTGTGGCTCTCGACCGGCCGCGGTTCGGTCGATTGGAACTGGATCGCCAACAACCGTGAGGATCGAGCACGGTTCGGCGGCGTGGCCGGGACCGATCAAAACGTGGGCGAGATGATTCTGTTCGAAGCCTGCCAACGGATCGCGTTTTACGGTCCGCTGGCCGCCGCCGACGCCCAGTCCGTCACGCTGCCGGCCACGCTGCCGCCGACGCCGGACGACCGGCTGGGCAGCGTCAAACGCGAGCAATTGGCCTACGACGAAGACGGTAACGAGACGCCCTTTTGGCCGCCGGACGTGGATCAAGGCACCGCCGAGCCGACGGCCGACGAGTATTTCGTGACCGTCTTGCGCGGCCACGGCTGGGGGCAGACGCGGCGGGTTGTCACACGCCTGGGGGAAACGTATCACTTGGACCGGCCTTGGCGAGTTGCCCCGGAACCTGGGTGCCTGGCGTTGGTTCACACCGCGTACTGGCGCAACCACATCGTCGGCAACCGCACGGTCGACGGGATGACGGGCGTGCAACTGTGGATCTCTTGCATCGAGAACATCGTCAGTGGCAACGCCATTCAGCGGATGCGCAAACCGGGGCTTTACCTGTACGGCAATTGCTCGACCTTGGCGTCGTCCATGCCGACCACCTGGAACCGCGGCATCGGTCCGTTGTACTTCAATCACATCGAAGGAACGCGGTGCGATGAAATCAGTTGCGGAGCGCTGGTGACCAGCGGCGAGATGCACCCGTTGCCTGTCGAGTTTCCGCGGTGTTTGGGCAACGTCCTGCGGCACAACTCGTTCGTCCGCAGCCGCACCGATGGAGTGCTGATCACCGGCAACCGTCCGGCGGACGAGCAGCAGCCGACTGCCGCTATTCTCGGCACGATCGCCGAATTCAACGTGGTCCGCGACGCCTCGGTCGGTTACCGCGTCGCCCGATCCGCCGAAGCCACCTTGTTACGGCGGAACCATGCGTACTTCTGGTATCCGGTCAACCAGCAGCCCGGCCCGCGGGTCGCATTCCAGGTGGACAACGAAAAAGCGGCCGTGGCCCTCGAACTCAATTCGGTCGAAGGCATCCACGGCGGCGCCGACCGGCAGATCGTCCCCGAACAACGCGGCCCTGCCACCCCGACGCAATGACAATCCTCGTCGTCTTCGAGGATCGTCAGGCCGCGGCGGAAGCGATGCGCCGTATCTTGGTCGACAATGCGCGGCGGAAGCGCAGCCTCAAACGCGGCGGGAACCTGGCGTTAGCGGAACTGGACGAATCGCGCATCGCCGCGCCATGCCCGGACGACGAGTTGTTGGCGGTCCACGAGGCGCTGGACAGGTTGGTCGCGGTGGACCCTGCGGCGGCCGTCGCTTTGCCTTCGACATCAAGGCTACGACTCCGACCATCTGGATGCTGCCGCTGGAACCGGGCAAGTCCACGGCCGAGTCGCTGCTGGAGGCATCGCCAGACAATCGCGAGTCGTCTTGATCCCGCTATTTTCCGCCAGGCTTTCCATTCTTCGTCAAGCAACCAGGTGAGCTAGGAAAAGTAGAATGTCGCCTGCATCCCACTTCAATCGGCACGGAAAGGGCTCCCGGGGAAAACTTGGCAGAATGATCACGGCAGAATGATGATGCGGAATGCAGGAATCCTGGTCTGCCATGATTCTGCCGCGATGATTCTGCCAAATCAACTCCGCCAAAAAACGGTCTCGCTATTCTAGAAGGTGGCAGTCTTCATTAGAATGCGGGGCATGGCCAACGATCCGATCGTCTATACCGATAAGATCGTCCGCAGCAGCCGTGCGGATTACGAAGCGGTGCTGAGGACCTATCGGGACGCCAGCCGCCCCGAGGCGTCCATCCGGTCGAGGAGGTTTGCTCCCGGGGCCGGAAAAAGGGCCGGAAAAGGACATTCTTCTTTTTTCGAGGACGACCGCGGGGCCGAAGCGAGGACGCCAGGCCCAACGCGGCGGCGGTAGAGGCGGCCCACTGGTCGGATCCAAAACGTGTTCCTCGGTTGACGCTTTGACGCAGACGCTGTAGCTCGCCTTCCGTCTCCGTACGGTTCACGTGCTGCAGCCACTGCCGGCCCTTGGCGACCGGAGCAAGCCTTCGGGACATTCGGGACACGACTCGGGCGACATGGGCAGACTCGACCACGGCCAGTCTTCCGCTCGGGGCGCCAAGTCTGCCCCCAACGCATTACGTTGCACGTACCGTACGTAACACGGTCAGGTAATGCTCGTCCTGCTTCCGGAACACCTTGTTCCGGGCATTCCCGCGATTGATCACATGGTACACGTACCCGCCCTGCGAGGCCCGCAATGTTCTTGGCATGAAACCAGCGCAAGACAATGCACACGCCCAAATAAACTGAATGTCCCTCTTTTTCCCTTCTCGCCCGACACAAAGACAATGCTTTGTATTGACATGCATATCCGCATCGCCTATGGTGACGAGCAAGGCAGCGCTTTTGGTGGTCATGATCTATTGCATTCGTGGGCCATGCGTTCTCGATTATTCAACTTGCATCAGGAGACGGGCCATGCGTCGTTTTGGCATCCAGAGTCGGCAAACGCGTCACTCGCATCCAAGTCGAATCAGACCGCGCAGGAGGTCAAGCGACTTTCGACACCTGTTCTATGAATTCTTGGAGGACCGCCGATTACTGACCGGAGCCACGACCGACAGCCAACTCGAAGAGTTCGTGGCATTGAACAGCAGTGACCAGGATTACGAGTTGAACCTGATGGATCCCGTCCAACTATCTGGGACAGTCGATCGTTGGGAACTAGTGGCAGGCAATAGCGATAGCGACGGCACTGTCGAACTGGCTGCAGCCAGTCCCATAAGCAGCAACGTGGCAGCCTTCGGTGATTCCCAGACTACAGATCCGCCGATGGCCGTAGCCGACGCCTATGACATGCATGTTCAGACGCTGACGATCATCAGTCCGGGCGTTCTGCAGAACGACTCGGACGCGAATGGCGACGCCTTGACAGCAATCCTCGTCGATCCGCCGTCCCACGGCGCGCTGACACTGAACCCGAATGGTTCGTTCACTTACGAAGCTGGCCCCGCTTTCGGCGGCAAGGATGCCTTCACCTACGTTGCCAGCGACGGCGTGTTGGAAAGTCAGCCAACCACGGTCACGATCACGCACATGCTGTACGTGCGCAACACCAATGATTCGGGTGAGGGTTCGCTACGGTGGACGATGGCCAACGCCAATGCCCATCCGGGACGCGATATGGTCCGATTTGCGATACCGGGCGAGGGCGTGCATACGATTCGACCGACCTCGGCCCTGCCGACCGTCACCGATCCCGTCGTACTCGATGCCTCCACACAACCCGGATATGCACATGCTCCGTTGATCGAACTGGACGGCAGTCTGGCAGGTGCCGCGGCCGCAGGTTTTGCGGTCGACTCCGGCGACAGTGTCATCCGAGGGTTTGTGATCAATCGGTTCGGCGCTCAGGGAATATTACTGCGATTCGGCGCCGACAACATCATTCAAGCGAATTACATCGGAACGGATCGAACAGGCAGCCACGCGGCGGAGAATGGTTGGAACGGTGCGACAACGGGCCACGGAATCTACATCAGCGGCGGATCGTCGAGGAATTTGATCGGCACCGATGGAGACGGTGTGAACGACCAATTCGAAGGAAATCTGGTTTCGGGAAATCGATTGGACGGAGTCGAGGTTTTCGGGGCCGGTGCGGATGATAATGTCGTCACGGGAAATTTCATTGGAACAGATCTTTCCGGGACCCAACCAATCGGGAATGGCAGGAATGGTGTTACGATCAGACATGGTGCCAAACGCAATCTTGTTGGTGGTTATCGTAGCGGGACAAGTGACGAAAACTCGCGGAATCTGATTTCTGGGAATCTTGGTGCCGGTGTCGTGTTGAACGAATCTGGCACAACCGGGAATAGGATTTCCGGAAACTATATCGGCGTCGCCGGAACAGGCATGGGATCAATTGCCAACGGTTCGGATGGTATCAGAATACAGTGGGGGCCGTCTGACAACATCATCGGCACGAATGGCGATGGCACATCCGATGAATTCGAGGGGAACGTCCTTTCTGGAAACCAACGGGCCGGCGTGTTTATTCAGAATGCGGACTCCCGCAACAACCGCGTAGCGGGTAACATCATCGGGCTCAATGCCGATGGAACTGGGAGGGTGCCAAACTCGCACGGGATTTCAATCGTAGCCAGTGCAAGTGCCAATCTCATAGGTACGAACGCGGATGGCCTGTCCGATGAACTGGAGCGAAATATCATCTCCGGAAACACGTACAACGGCATCGGGATGTCGGGCCAGACGATGGGCAATGTTGTGGCGGGCAATCTCATCGGTCTGGATGCAACCGGCAAGGTTGCGGTGGGAAACGGTTACCATGGAATCGAACTGAGCGGTGGTGCGTCGTCGAATACGATCGGCACCAATGGCGATGGCCTGGGCGATATGTGGGAAGGCAATGTCATCTCAGGAAATGGGGGACAAGGTGTCCGAATATCCGGCATAGCCACCGATAACAACATCGTGGCCGGGAATCTCGTCGGAACAAACCTCCAGGGGACGCACGCGGTCGCCAACGCCGAACAAGGAATTTTGATCGCCGACGATGCGAAACAGAATATCATTGGCACCGACGGTGATGGAGTGTCCGATGCATTCGAACGGAATATCATCTCCGGCAATGGAGTTCAGGGCGTTTTGATTTACAGGGCTGCAGCACGAAACGTAGTTGCGGGAAACTTAGTCGGGACGGACGTAACAGGAAACGTGGCTTTGGGAAATGGTCGACATGGGATCGAGTTGCATAGCGGTGCGTCGTGGAACATAATCGGTACCAATGGTGATGGCCTGGGCGATATATGGGAAGGCAACGTCATCTCAGGAAACAAGGCGCTAGGTGTCCGTATATCCGGCATAGGCACCGATAACAACATCGTGGCCGGGAATCTTGTCGGAGCAAACCTGCAGGGGACGCACGCGGTCGCCAATGCCGAACAAGGAATCCTGATCACCGACGCTGCAAAACGAAACATCATCGGCACCAACGGGGACGGGCTATCGGATGCCGAGGAAAGGAACCTAGTTTCGGGTAACGGATGGGACGGCATCGGCATCGCAGGATCGGGAACGGATGGCAACGTCGTAGCAGGCAATTTGGTTGGCACGGACAGTTCTGGCGCCGCTGCGATCGCCAATGGTCGTCACGGCATCAGCATTTGGGCGGGTGCGAAATCCAACCGTGCAGGAACGAATGGCGATGGAATCTCCGATGCTTGGGAACGCAACCTTGTCTCCGGAAACACATGGTCTGGGATCAACTTGCAAGGGGCTGGCACAGACGGCAACGTAGTATCGGGCAACTTCGTCGGAACGGATGCGACGAGCCAAGTGCCTCTACCGAATCGGCAATCCGGCGTGCGAGTGGCAGGTTGGGCCCAAGGCAATTGGATCGGCACCAATGGCGATGGTTTGGGCGATATCTGGGAAGGCAATGTCATCTCAGGAAACGGGGGACAAGGTGTCCAAATATCCGGCATAGCCACCGATAACAACATCGTGGCCGGGAATCTTGTTGGGACAAACCTGCAGGGGACGCACGCGGTCCCCAACGCCGAACAAGGAATCCTGATCACCGACGATGCGAAACAAAATATCATTGGCACGAACGGTGATGGCGTGTCCGATGCGCTCAAACGGAATATCATCTCCGGAAATGGAGTTCAGGGCGTTTTGATTTACAGGTCTGCGGCACGAAACGTAGTCGCGGGAAACTTGATCGGGACGGACGTAACAGGAAACGTGGCTTTGGGAAATGGTCGACATGGGATCGAGTTGCATAGCGGTGCGTCGTCGAACACAATCGGCACCAATGGTGATGGGCTGGGCGATATATGGGAAGGCAACGTCATCTCAGGAAACAGGGCGCTAGGTGTCCGTATATCCGGCATAGCCACCGATAACAACATCGTGGCCGGGAATCTCGTCGGAACAAACCTCCAGGGGACGCACGCGGTCGCCAACGCCGAACAAGGAATCCTGATCACCGGCGCTGCAAAACGAAACGTCATTGGCACCAACGGCGACGGCATATCGGATGCCGAGGAAAGGAACCTAGTTTCGGGTAACGGATGGGACGGCATCGGCATCGCAGGATCGGGAACGGATGGCAACGTCGTAGCAGGCAATTTGGTTGGCACGGACAGTTCTGGCGCCGCTGCGATCGCCAATGGTCGTCACGGCATCAGCATTTGGGCGGGTGCGAAATCCAACCGTGCAGGAACGAATGGCGATGGAATCTCCGATGCTTGGGAACGCAACCTTGTCTCCGGAAACACATGGTCTGGGATCAACTTGCAAGGGGCTGGCACAGACGGCAACGTAGTATCGGGCAACTTCGTCGGAACGGATGCGACGAGCCAAGTGCCTCTACCGAATCGGCAATCCGGTGTGCGAGTGGCAGGTTGGGCCCAAGGCAATTGGATCGGCACCAATGGCGATAGTCAAGGTGGCGTCGTCGAGGGGAATGTGATCTCCGGCAACGTTCTCTACGGCGTTCTGCTTTCCGGTCAGGGGACGGATCGCAACCGCGTGGCGGGAAACTTGATCGGCACGGCCGTCTCTGGTCTGACAGCCGTTCCAAATGGAAGCCAGGGTGTAAGAATCGAGACAGGTGCCTCGGATAACGTGATCGGCACGAACGGTGACGGTGTATCCGATTCACTCGAAGGCAACACGATCTCAGGAAATGGTGGCATGGGGATCATGGTGCGCGACCCAGGCACAGACGGCAACATCATCGCCGGCAACGTCATCGGCCTAGATCGTACAGGAAAGATCGCCGTACCGAATCAATGGCACGGAATCAAGGTCGAAAGTGGCGCGCAGTACACGCGGATCGGGACCAATGGCGACGGAATCAGCGACCGGGAAGAAGCGAATATCATCTCGGCCAATGCCAACAACGGAATTCTCTTCCAATTCGAAGGGACGAGCAACAATCGCGTGGCCGGCAACTTCATCGGCACGGATGCAAGCGGCACAATGGCGCTGGGAAACAACCGCAATGGCATCGAAGCTGCCGACGGGGCGCATCAAAATATCCTTGGTGGGAGCGGTTCGTTGGCAAATACCATCGCCTTCAACGCCTCATCCGGAGTCCAACTGTCTGTTAGCTCCAGCCATGGCGTTTCCATTCAAGGCAATTCGATCTATCTCAATGGCGGGTTGGGCATCGACTTGGGCAGCGATGGGCCGACGTGGAATGACCCCGGCGATGTGGATCTTGGCCCCAATCATTTCCAGAACTATCCGGTGCTTTCCACGGTCACGCCGGGAACGACGACGCGCATCAGCGGGATGTTGGATAGCTTGCCGTTGACCTCCTTTACCTTGGATTTCTACGCGAATACCGAATTGGATCCCTCGGGATTCGGCGAAGGTGAACGCTACTTGGGTGGTGCCACGGTCACTACCGATGCGGACGGTCTCGCGGTTTTCCATGTCGCCCTTGCGGCCGCAACCGAGCCGGGCGAATTCATCACTGCCACGGCGACAGCTCCCGACGGAAGCACCTCCGAGTTTTCGCGCGGCGTCGCCGCGGACGGTCTACCGGATCTGCGAATCGACTCCCGTGGCATCGTCGTGTCCCCCGTCCATCCAGCGGCGGGCGAGGCGGTTGCGATTGTCGCGACGATCGTCAATCAGGGCTTGGCCGATGCCGCAAGTGTGCTTGTCCGGTTCTACGATCTGGATGCGTTGATTGACGAAGTAACGATACCCGCTATCGCAGCGGGCTCGGCCGCATTGGCAACCGTCGAAACCTCGTTCCCCAACGACAGCTACCGGCTGATCACCGTCTTGGTCGACCCGCTCAACACAATCCTTGAGCTGGATGAAGGCAATAACCAGGCGAGCACCATCTTGCAGGTGGGACTGCCGTCGACGGAAGACGCGACCCTGGGCATCGAAATGGGGACGTTTTCCGGTTGTGCAGGCCGCGGCGTCTTGATTCACGGCAGCGCGTTCTATGACTTCGAACAACTGCCCGGGGAGCGTGATTTCCCGGTACAGGGTGGCCGGGTCACGGTCAGCCTGGCCGATCCGGGCACCGGCCAAGTTCTGACACGCTTCACGGGCGCGCATACCGACGTCAGCGGCGATTTCCGACAGGGCATCCTCGCGCCTCAGGAGGCGGGGCTTTACACAATCATCGCCGAAGTCACGGACGGCACGATTCAGGCTGTCTACGCGTCCACCCTGAGTGTGTCGGCATGTCCCACAATTCCGCCCATCACTCCGCCCACGTTGCCGGCCTTTCCTCCCGGGGACCCCGGCAATTCGCCGCCATCCGAAACGTTGACGGACGTCTTCATCGTGTCGGAGGGGATCGTCTTCAGCCATGATAATCCGGAGCTGGGTGAGGAGATTTCGCTGTTCGGGTTTGTGCAATACATCGGCCCGGATGCGGTTGAAAACGTACCGATAACCATCGTCACCCGCTTTCCTGTGGGAGGCCAGTTACGCGAGTTCCCCATCGCAAGCACGGTTGTCGACTTCCCCGCCAGCCCGGCGACCGCCACCTATGTTGTCGTGGAAGCGGCCTGGACGGGCACCGCTCGTGGCGACCATGTGATCCAGGTTGCCGCGCAACCGCCGTTTCCGCAAAACACGAGCAACGACGCTGCCACGCGGATAATCGTCGTCGGCTCCGCCGCGGATGCCTTGGCGTTTGTCAAGACGGTTGAATTGCTGGTCGACGCGGATGGCGACTCGAGGCCTTCTGCCGGAGACACGCTGCGGTATATACTGACTTACGACAACGTCGGGTCAGCGGCTGTCACCAACGCTCGCATTATCGATGATTACGACCAGCGTTTCGTGCTGACACCCGCGGAAATCACGCACGGCGGTTCTGCCGATGGTGACCTGATCGCTTGGGATCTGGGCACGATCGAGGCAGGCGCCGCCGGAGCGGTGGCTTACGAAGTGACCTTGAAGCCCTCCTCCCAGTTCCCCGGAGGCTTGAGCACCGTCGTCAACACGGCGTATCTTGATGCTGATCAGACCTCGCCCGTGGTGGCCATGGTACAGATCGGGGTATGGGGCGATGTAACACCCCCCGTCGCGACCGCGACCGTCACCCCCTCCGCAAACACGGCTGGCTGGAACAACACGGATGTGGGTGCGATCCCAAAGAATGGCGATGTCTGGCGACGGCTAATCGGTTGAAGGTCCAGGGGTTACGCTTTTCGAGGGCGGTTTGGAGTTGGAGGTTTCAACTGGTGGAAGGGTTAGGTCCGCCGCCTCCCAGTTCCAGTCCAGCCGATTATCACGAGCCATACTCGCGCTC
>Ga0366818_10265_pt1 | contig 14775 bp, 15 predicted proteins | sample TotcelFGM3001N14_FD_207090 | JGI IMG/M metagenome (GOLD analysis project Ga0366818, IMG submission 207090) | Enriched cells from coal bed in the Powder River Basin, Montana, United States - Total cells FGM rep3 HSBNCT.FGM.300.1.N14 ...
GCGCCAGCGAGGTCGACGCCGAACCTGCGCCGGTCGCCGCGACGGATCAGGAGCAGATCACGTCTGGCGATCTGTTAGTGGCGCTGGAGGCCGGCGACGAGGCTGTCCGAGCCGCAATCGCGCTGGCTCAGCATTATCTTGGATTGATGGTGGCCAACTGTGTCAACATCATCGACCCGGAAGTTGTGGTGATTGGTGGCGGCGTGCTCGAAAAGCTAGGCGACGCTTACCTGGAGCCGGTGCGCGCTGTGGCGCAACAGCACTTTATCAACAAGGACAACATCGACAGTGTGCGTATCGTGCGCGCCGAGCTGGGTGATCACTCGGGCGTCATCGGCGCGGCTGTGTTGGCCAGCCAGCGACTGGCTTAGCGCAGTAAAGAGCACTGGCGACTGACGCTGCCAAACCATCTCAGCCATTGGGCGGCGGGGCTTTCTGAGCAGGGGAGCCCCGCCTCTTTTGCGCCTCGTTGGGGGTCAATCCATAGGTCGACACCATGTCGGCCAGGCGCTCCTCGTCCGTCTCCCAGGCATAGACCACGCGCGTGGTGTCAGGATGTTGGTGCCCCAGCAGCGCGGCGACCCATTCCAGCGGCATGCCCTCGTCCAGCAGGTCTTGGGCGCGACGGTGCCGGAGAGAGTGGGGGGAGGTGTTGTCATAGAGCCCTTCGGCTTGAGCGGCCTTTTTGACGAGCTGCCAGGCGTATTGGGGTGTGATGGCGCTCGTGGGGCCGACCCCGCTCATCCTCTCGTTCAGGTTGTCATCGTCAGCGACATCTGCGGCGCCCTTGCCGCGCCCATGCGAGATGAACAGCGCGGCATAGGGGCTATCATCGCGTTCGCGGCAGTACGCTTGTAGCAACTGCTGGCTTTCCTCCGAGAGGAACACGGTGCGCGGCTTGCCGTTCTTGGTCACTGTGAGGCGCACCTTGTGCGCGCGGCCGTCCAGCACATCTTCACGGGTGAGGGCCAACGCTTCGCTGATGCGCAAGCCGGTGTCATAGAGCAGGCACATCAAGGCGCGATTCCGCAGCAGCGCCAGCCGACGCGGACCCAGCGCAGCGGGCAGGGGCTGCCGCATAAAGTGCGTGATAACGCGCGCCACGTCAGGGTCGGTGCGACGCTGTTGATAGCCGGTGCGTCGCGACCCTCGGCCGCTGTCGATGCGCCGCAGCATACGGTCATACGATACGCCGGCGGGCAGCAGGGCGTGCAGATCCAGCCAGTTAAGCAGACGCTTGGCCGCCACCAGATAGGTGCGCCCGGTGCGGGTGGCCCGCGCCTCACCGTGCGCGCGGGCGCGCAAATCAGGATAGCGGTCGCGCAACCACACGCCAAACTGCTGGAGCGTGTCCTCATCGATCAGGCTCAGATCGAGATCGCCTGTAGCCGGTTGTGCTTCTCGTATGAAGGCGAACAGGGCGTTGATGCCGCAACGGTAGGTGCGTTTGGTCAGCGGTGATAGCTCCAGCGCTCGCAGCATCTCATCGGCCTGCGTCGCGAGTGCGCCTCGTCCCTCGATGGGCGTCAGGGTAGGGGCAGCAGGTTCGGCGGTCATGGTCGGGCTCCTTATCCATTGACATGAATAGTTTATTTAATCTTTAATAAATAATATAACATAAAAGGCGCTCTGTCAAGCCTTTGGCAGGCAATCTGGGGGCTGGACCCCTGCTTTGCGACCCCTCTCGGCGCATGGAGCGCGAGAGAGGTCGCAAAGCAGGCGCAAATCGGCTTGGCGCACGCTGCGGCGGATGCTATACTGACCGTAGAGATCTTGGCCAGCGTTGTGTTTCGCGGACAGTGCTATGTGAGGAGTTGACGATGAGTTTGTGGGACACACTCAAGAGGGCTTTGGGTGGTGGATCGACCGGAAGCGGCCGCGGCCCTGCTGGCGACCCTGACGCTCTCATGCTCTATGTCAGGTGCAACAACTGTCGCGAGAACGTGGCTGTGCGCCTCAACAAGCGAAATGACCTGGTCCGCGAAGACGACGGCCCTGGCGTTTTCTTTGTGCGCAAAGAAGTCATGGACAACAAGTGTTTTCGCCTGATGCGCGCCGAGGTCTGGTACGACGCCAACTATAGCATCGTCACGGCCGACGTCGAAGGCGGTGTCCTGCTCACCCCGCAGGAATACGAGAATGCGCGCGACCCCGGCGGTGAGGTTGGCAGCTAGTCGCCGCGCCCTAGCACAATGCAAGAGACCAGCGGGCGCCCGCTGGTCTCTTCTTCTTACTAGCCCGTCATTATGTCAACTTAGGCGCCGGCTTCGTAAGTGAGGATGATCGCCTGGGCGATTTCCTTCATCGACTTGCGGGTGTTCATCGACATCTTTTGGATGCGACGGAACGCTGCCGACTCGGTCAACCCCTGCGTATCCATCAAGATGCCCTTGGCGCGATCCACCAGCTTGCGCGTCTCGAGCTGGTCTTCGAGATCATCGACATGTTTCTGTAGCTCTTTGAACTCGCCAAAGCGCTGTAACGCGATCTCAATGGCCGGCGCCAGATCAGCCTCCTGAATGGGCTTGACCAAATAGTTCACTACGCCTGCTTCCTTGGCCCGGTCGATCAGGTCTCGCTGGCTATACGCGGTGATCAACACCACCGGCGCTATGCGCTCCTCGGTGAGGTGCTTGGCGGCCGTGATTCCGTCCATGTCCGGCATCATGATGTCCATCAACACCACGTCGGGGCGCAACTCACGTGCCAGGCTCACGGCGCTACGGCCGTCGCCAGCCTCTCCGACCACCAGATAGCCCAGATTACTGAGCATCTCTCGCAGGTCCATGCAAATGACAGATTCGTCGTCAGCGATGACAACGCGAATGCGCTCCAATTCAGCACCTCCGTGGACTATTTAGCAAACTCGATGACCGCTCTGGTGATTCCCTCCGACCTTGAGATGGAGAACGTGCCGCTCAGGTCACGCTCCACCATATTGCTCACGATGCGCAGGCCGAGGTTGGCATGCATTGCCAGGTCAAACCCATCTGGCAGTCCTTGACCATCATCACTAACAATAATACTGGCTTTATCGCCGTGGTCAACTAGCTCGACGCCAATGGCGCCCTTGCTTTGAGACGCCATGCCATGCTCGATGGCATTTTGCACGAGTTCGTTGATGACCAACGTGCAACGCGTGGCCTTTTCTGCCGGCAGCCAGATGCTGGGCCCCTCGACCCTCAGCACGATCTGCTGATCGGGCGCGATTAGCCCCTGCTGCACCTGAAAGAGAATCCGATGCGCGACGTCTTCGAGATCGATGGTGCCCTTGTCGTTCTGCGACAGGAACTCGTGCACCACGGCCATACTCATGATGCGGTTGACCGTCTCGCCCAAAAGCTGGCGCGTCTCGGGGTGACTGGCGCGCCGCGCCTGCATGCGGGTGATCGACGCGATAACCTGAAGGTTATTCTTGACGCGGTGATGCACCTCTTGCAGCAGCGACATGCGGCTGGCGAGCTCGGCTTCGGTGCGCAGTCGCTCGGTGTCATCGTGCACCATGATGAACGCTCCACGCGTGCGCGAGGTGCGGTGTTTGTTGGGGGGTCTCTTCACAAAGCCATAGTAGCCCGGCTGTGAGCGAACTGGCGCCGCCTTGCGCACATAGATGCGCCCATGCTCCTGCTGTTGTAGCTCGATGCACATGCGTTCATTGATGGCCTTTAACGCCATCTGATGATCCACCGTGTCCAGCTCGCTCAGGCGGCGCCCGATCAGGCTATCGCGATAGCCTAGGTTGCGGTACAGCTCGGCAGCGATGCCGCTCATGTACTGAATGCGTCGGTCGGTGCTGACATAGATGATGCCGTCGTGCTCGCCAAAGGGCGTCAGGTTTTCGGCGCCGAGCAACTCGCCCCGAGCCACCATTTCGGTGAACAGCGTCAGGGCGTGCTGAAAGACTCGACTACGGCGCCGATGCCGCTCATGTTGCAGCCAATAGGCATCTTTGACGAGGTAGGCAATTAGCGCGCCTTGATCGTCCCAAATCGGAAAGTACTGCCGCGCCACGTTTGCCCCGCGCACCGCCACCGTGCGCACCAGATAGCGTGACACCAACACCTGCCACCAGCCTGGCTCGCGATCCTCAGCCGGAAGGGCCTGCCCCACCCTGCTCTCGGCATAGAGCGCGGTGGCTGAATGCGGCTGCGCCTGTGCGACGACAAACAGGCGCCCCTGGCGGTTGCGACAGGCCAACAGGAGATCAGCTCGCGCCAGGTCGCACAGCAAGCCAAGATCGCCGATGATTTTTACCAGTTGATGCCGCGCCGGCTGGCCGAGGTTGGCGCGATCAAGAGCATGTTCAGGTTTCATACCGCACGATTATAGCACAATGCGAGCGCGTCGCGTTCTCCCTTTGTGGCTCGTGCTGTGCTCTGCTATAATCGCAACGGTCGCTGCGATCAGACTGATGGACGACAGCACTCTAGAGCAGGCTACTGGAGAAAAGTGAGATAGAATGCGATATATCATCATCGCCCTCAAAGGCGTGGTCTATGGCATCACGCACATATTGCCCGGCCTAGGGGGCGGCATTGCCCTGCTGATGATGGGCATCTATGAGCCCTTTGTCGAAGCGGTGGGCAACTTTTTCACCGATCGCCAGAGTTGGGGCCGATACCTGCGTTTTCTGATACCCCTGGGCGTGGGCATGATCATCGGCATCGTGCTGGCTGCCAAGATTTTGGCTGGCCTGTTTGAGAGCTATCCGACGGCCACCAATGTGTTCCTCATGGGACTGCTGTTAGGTACGATTCCCGGCATTATTCGGCTACACGGCGATATGCGGCCGCGAGTCGATCGCATGGTTGCGGCTGTGGTAGGCATCGCCGTGGTGATCGGGCTCAACGTGCTCGAAGCGCGCATCTCTGATGGCAGCGGTCTAACTCTGGCAGACCTGAATCGACTGCCTGGCGCGGCGTATAACCTGCTCATCAGCGTGCTGGGCGGCGGCGCCAGCGTAACCCCTGGCCTCGATGGTTCGATGGTGCTGATCTTGGGGGGCACCTACAAGCCCATCCTCGATGTCGTCAAGCACCCTATGCAGTGGTTGGCAAACTGGATTCCCCTGACCTGCACCGCGCTGGGCGTGGTGGTAGGCATAGTCGCTTTTTCCAAGAGCATTGACGCCCTTATCAAGCGTTCGCCCAGCCTGGCCTATTACGGCGTGCTGGGGCTGGTGCTGGGCTCGGTGTGGGCGCTGAGACCCACGCAGGCGCCCAACGTGGCCTGGTGGGTGTTGGTGCTGGCGCTGCTGGCGGGCATCGCTGTGGCCGTAGCGCTCGGCGGGCGCGAACCAGAGGTAGAATAAGCGAGGGCAAGTATGACGCTGGCGCAACCCAGATTAAGCTACGACTATCCCGAGCGCTTGCCAGTGGCCGTGGTGGGTGCAGGCGATCATTGCGCCCGGCACATCCTGCCCTGTTTGCGGCACCTGCCGGTCGATCTTGTGGCGATGGCCGAGGCCGACCGCCGCCGCGGCATGAACACGGCCCGACAGTTTGGCGCGCAACGCTTTTATCCCGACTATGAGACTCTGCTCGACAAAGAAGACGTCAAAGCCGTCATCGTCTCATTGCCTGACGCTGCCAATGCGCCCTCGCCCTACCCCCCTGTGGTGGCAGCGGCCCTGGCCAGCGGCGCGCATGTGTGGGCCGATGCCCCCGCCGCAGGCGCAGCCATCGATGTTACCAAACAGTACACCGACAGCGCCATCAAGGGGCGCGTCTATCTCATGGCCGGCTTTCGCCGATCGTTCATGCCGGGCTATGAGGCGCTGCGAGCGCTGATTGAGTCGGCCAGGCTCAAACCCACCGCCTACGCGCTCTGGTCCGCTCTGCCTGATCTGGCCGTTGCGGATTCGATCGATCAGGGCGCGGATCTGGTCTCTCGGTTGATGCACCCGCTAGGGTTGCTTCTCGATCTTTTCGGTGAGCCCAAGTCCATGCAATGGGTCTGGCACCCCGAGCAGGGCGGCGTCGCGCTAATGCAGACCTATGCGTCGGGCCTGGTGGGCACGGTGCAGGGCGTATTTGCGACTGGGGCTTCGCCGCGAGAGACACTCCAGGTGCAGGCTGGCGGCGTCAGCCTGTCGGTTCTGGATGGCGTCGAGTTTGTGCAAGAAGGCGCGTCGATAGCGCTGGCAGCGGGCGCCGAGCACATTCCGCCGACCGGCATGCTGGTGCGTCGTCCTGGGGTCGCCACCGGCGCCGCCCTGGGGTTGGAGGCGAGTGGGTATTTGGGCTCTTTGCGCCTGTTCTGTGAGTCGCTGTTGGCGGGTAAGCCGGTGCCGCGCATGAACATCATGCAACTGCTGCACTTGATGAATGTGCAGGCGTCGCTCCGCGCGGGCCGTGAGCGGCAGTGGGTTACTCCCTGACAGGGTTGCTGCGATAGGAGGATCTCGCCATGAAAAGACCTTTTCCGCTGGGTGTGAGTGCGATGCCTGATCAGGTGACGTCTCTGGCAGGCTATTACGATTTCATCGAGCCGCCTGGGTCGCGGGTGCTGGCGGGCCTGGTGGGTGATGCCGGCTATGCGCCCCACAAAGCGCTTTTGGAAGCTAGCCCTCTGCCTGTAAAGGCATTCAACGTGCTCTTCCCCTCCGAGCTCAGGTTGGCGGGCGATAAAGTTGACTGGGAGCAGGTCGAGCAGTATCTCGAGCGTGTGGTGTCTCGTGCCGCCGATTTGGGCGCGCGCGTGCTCGTGTTTGGCAGTGGCGGCGCGCGCAGCGCGCCCGAGGGCTTTTCTAGGGCGACGGCGTGGGGGCAGCTCGTGCGCGTGTTGACCTTGGGGGCGCGTTTTGCCGATCCTCGCGGCATCGTCTTTGCCGTGGAGGGGTTGCGGCGCCCCGAGTCGAACATGATCAACAGCTTTACCGAGGCACTACAACTGGCTCGCGACGTGGATCGCCAGAGCGTGCGTGTGCTGGCCGACATCTTTCACTTTGTGGAAGAAGGCGAACCGCTGGCAGATATCCGTGAGGGAGCCGATTGTTTGGTGCACGTGCATTTGGCCGGCGAAGAGCGACGCTACCCAGGCTTTGGCCGATATCCCCTGCGCGAACTATTCGACGTGCTGACCGAGGTTGGCTATCAGGGCGGCGTGTCCATCGAGTGCCGCTGGGGCGACGACCTGGCCTCTGAGGCGCTCTACGCAGCCGGGTATCTAGACGCCCTGCTATCGTAGCAGCGCTATCCTACCTGACAGCTGCAGGCTGGCCCAAAACTGAGCCGCCCGCTCGCTTGAGCTGCTGATCTCAAGTGAGCGGGCGGTTTGTTGGTGGTAGCTCAGGCCAGGGCTCAGGCCCAGGGATCGATCACGTCGTCTGTCTCGTCTCTGTCGACCTCTTGGGGCTTGGGCTTGGCAAAGACGTTTTTGAAGAATGCGTTCAGTTTGGTCTCGAACTCTTGCCCGATGGTGGGCCAGTCGGCCTCAGGCGTGGCTCCGACCACCCGCGCAATGCCGCGCCGACTGGAGCGCTCTACTGCCTTGCCGATCTCGTCCCACTCAGCCTCTTCGCCCGCTCCGACGGCCTTGGCGGCGGTGCGCCGAGCGGCGTCATCCGTCTCGCGCCCAATGGTTTTCCAGTCGGCATCCTCATCGGCGCCTACCGTGCGCGCCGCCTCGCGCCGCACCTGTTCTCCCATCTGGGCAAAAAGTGCGCGCCATTCCTCGGCGCTCGTCCGTTTCTGGGTGTCCTTATCGCTCATTATGTCATCCCCTCCTGCCTGCATGCGGTTATCTATTCCCACTACGCCGGCATAGACAAAGGGTTGCACTCGGTAGTCAGGGCGCGCCATCACCGTGGGGCTCGCTGGAATTATCGACGTCCTGATCCAGTTCGCTCATCTCGCCGGTTACCGTGAACACCACTCGTTCGCAGATGTTGGTCACGCGGTCGGCAGCGCGCTCCAGATTGTGGGCCGCCCACAGCAAATAGTTGGACTGCTCCATGTTGCGCGGGTTGCTGAGGATGAGCGCTAACAGCTCGCTGTTGACCTGATTGTAGAGATTGTCCACCAGGTCGTCTTCGCGCGGGATGGCGCGCGCCAGCTCGACGTCGCGTCGCAAGAAGGCATCAATGGCGCGCTCGAGCATGCCCATCGCTAGCTCGGCCATGCGCGGAATATCCATGATGGTTTTGATATGCGGCTCCAGGCCTATCAGCATGGTGATTTTGCCGATGCCCTTGGCATAATCGCCGATTCGCTCTAGCTCGGTGACAATTTCCAGCACGGCCGCGAGAATGCGCAAGTCGCCTGCCATGGGTTGCTGGGTGGCAATCAACACCAGCACGTCAGACTCGATGGCAAAGCGCTTTTTATTGATTTCGGCATCGCTGGCGATGATGCGCTGCGCCTCTTCGATGTCGTGGCGCCTGAGGGCACTGACGCTGTCTTTGATAGCGCGCATCACCATACTGGCCATGAGAACGATCTCGTCCTGCAGCCTTTGGAGTTCTCTGTCAAGTGTTCTTCTTAGCATTGTGATCTCCGATTCCGCTCACAGGCGATAGATCTGCACGAATCCAGGGCCGGGCGGCTCAGCCGTCTCTGTTCCAGCGGGCGTATCTTCCAGTCGCGCCACCACCTCAACGAGCGGCGCCAGCGTCGAATTCTGCAGCTTGCGGCGCAGGAGCTCATCGACCTGGAAGACGCCCGCGGTGCTGTTCAGCAACACGTCGATGCGCACCGGGCGAGCTTCGCCTTTTTCGATGGACACCGCCTTGACGGCCATTGCCGAGACGGAGTGAATGTTCACTTGGCCGGCTTCGAACGGAATGCGCGAACGGCCTTCGGTCATATCGAGCGCATCCGCAACCTTGACGACGCCAGCTTCGATGGTGAGGCAACCCACATCCGAGCGGTGCGCTGAGATGCAGTGCAAGACTTCAGACGTGATGATGGTGAGTGTCGGCTCGGTATAGTGCGGAGCCAGCAATTGCCGCGCCTTGGGATAGGCCAGAATCAGACTGTGGCGCTCATGGTCATGCCGATGGATGGCGATGCCGATATCGTGCAGGCAGGCCGACAGCACCACGATCAGCTCGGCGTCCAGGTTATCCAGGCCATAGTTCGTCACCACATTGGGCGTGACGCCGGCCTCCAGCAGCAACCGCATGAGGCGCAACGCCGCATTGGCCACAATCTGAATATGAACCTCACCATGGTCATTCATGCCACCGCGATCGACGGCGTTGACGTTGGCGCATCGGTAGAGCTGCGATAGCTCTTCGTCGGCGTTGACGGCATTCATCACCGCCTGCAACCGTGAATTATGTCGAGAAGGAACGCGCAACACAGTTCTTCTACTCCTGTTGATCACATCGATGGCAGATAACCCGCTGCAGAGTCAGGTCCAAATTTCGCAAGGTGCGTAGCCGCAAGGCCGCCATCATCCAAATCGTCCTGTGATATAGTCCTCAGTGCGCTTGTCTTGAGGTTTGGTAAAGATGGTCTCGGTGGGACCATACTCGACCATGTAGCCGGTGCGACTATCGTCCGTCATAAAGAAGGCGGCCATGTCGGAAACCCGCGCGGCCTGCTGCATATTGTGGGTGACGATGATGATGGTGTATCGGCTCGCCAGGTCTTGCATGAGTTGTTCGATGCGCAAAGTGGCGATGGGGTCCAGTGCTGAGGCAGGTTCGTCCATCAAGATGATGTCGGGCCTGACGGCAATGGTGCGCGCAATGCACAGGCGCTGCTGCTGGCCGCCGGACAGAGACAGCCCACTCTGGTTCAGCTTGTCCTTGACCTCGTCCCACAGCGCGGCCTGCTCCAAAGACTCGTACACCAGCTCGTCCATCACGCCCTTGAAGCCGTTGATGCGCGCTCCCCAGGCGACATTCTCATAGATGCTCTTGGGGAACGGATTGGGCTTTTGAAACACCATGCCAATGCGCTGGCGCACGCGGACAGGGTCGACCGCTGGCTCATAGATGTTGACGCCATTGAATAGCACCTGGCCTTCGGTGCGCGCCGTTGGCACCAGCTCATTCATGCGATTGAATGAGCGCAATACAGTGCTTTTACCGCACCCTGATGGTCCGATGATCGCCGTGATCTGATGTCGCAAGATGCCCAGGTGGATATCGCGCACAGCGAGAAACCCGCCATAGTAGACGCACAGACCGCGCGCCTCGATGGCGAAATGATCGTCCCCTGCTTGGATTGTGCCGGTCATGGCATCACTTTCTGCTGTATCGATTCCGCAACAAGATGGCGGTGGTATTGAGGCTCAAGAGCATGGCCAGTAGCACCAGAATGGCTGCCGCGGCGATATTCCGAAAGACATTCTGAGGCCGCGATGTCCACTGAAAGATCTGGATTGGCAGAGTGGTGAACTTGCTAAAGGGCCCAGTCGGATCGACTGTCACAAAGGTCGAGGCGCCGACCACCACCAGCGGCGCCGTCTCCCCCATCGCTCTGGAGATCGAGAGGATCGTCCCGGTCATGATCCCCGGCAGAGCCATGGGCAACACATGATGCCAGATGGTCTGCCATTGGGTGGCCCCCAACGCCAGGCTGGCCTGGCGCAATGCGCCAGGAACCGCCCGCACAGCCTCCTGAGCGTTGATGATGATGACGGGCAACACGAGCAAGCCCAGTGTCAGGCCGGCCGATAGCACGGTGCGCCCGTTAGCCACGCCCGGATCGGCCAGGCCAAACGCGGCGCCGCTGGTGAATCGGCCCAGGAGCCGCACAAAAAGGGCCAACCCGAGCATGCCATAGATGATGGAGGGCACGCCCGCAAGGTTGTTAATGTTGACCTGGATGATGCGGTTCACAAACGAGTCGTGCGCATACTCCTCGAGATAGATGGCGGCGCCCACGCCGATGGGAAAGGCCATCAAAAACGCGATCAGCACTGTCCACAGCGATCCTAGAATGGCGGTGCGCACACCCGCCTTGGCAGGCGTGCCCGATTGCGGCGAACTGATAAAGCGGGCGCTGATCCAGCTCTGGAAAACTATTTCGGCATTCGGATAGTCGGCCGCAGCCGCACGCAAGATAGCGCGCTTGCCAAAGAGCGAGTCTATTAGCGTCCACTGCTGGACCACCGTGGGGGCCACCACCCGCTCATAGACCAGATCGAGCACGTTGGCATGGCTGCGCTCTGCAAACGGCTGATCCGCCTCCAGGCGGCGGTACAGGCCAGCCGAAACCCCTTGCTGTAGAATGGCGGTCAGCTCGTCCGTAGAGGCGTCCTCCAGCGGTCCGTCGGTGAGCGTGGCCGGGTTGACGGTGTATTCGATGGCCACATAGCCAAACGCACTGTTCAACACGGTGACCAGCAGGGCCACCAGCGCGATGATGCCAATCACCGTCGAGATTTGGAACACGAGCGTCCAGACGAGCCCGGCGCGATGGCGCCTAGCAGCCCTCGGCTCAAAGTCTGCCGTGGACAAAGTCTCGGCGGGGTTGAGCTGGGCGCCCATCACTCGTACACCTCGCGAAAGCGCCGCACGATCTGCTGGCTGACGATATTCAGCCCCAAAGTCATCAAGAACAGGAGCAAGCCGATGGCAAAGAGGCTGTTATAGTCCAGCGAGTCATAGCTCAGGTCGCCGCCGCTGATGCGCACGATGTGCCCCGTCATCGTCTCTGCTGCGCGGAAGGGGTTGAACGTAAAGTTTGATCCCGCCCCGGCCGCGATGGCGACAATCATCGTCTCGCCAATCGCGCGCGAGGCTGCCAGGATAAAGGCCGCAGTGACGCCCGAGAGCGCGGCAGGCAATACCACCTGCACGGCGGTCTCGAAACGAGTGGCCCCCAGGGCGTAGGCTGCTTCGCGCAGTGAACCGGGCACGGCAGATAGGGCATCCTCGCTCATCGAGCTCACCAGGGGGATGATGAGGATGCCGATCACCAGGCCCGCCGAGGCGGTGTTATAAATCTCCACTGTGTTCGCGCCAAAGATGCTGCGCAGCAGTGGCGTCATGAATGTGAGCGCAAAATAGCCATAGACGACGGTGGGCACGCCGGCGAGCACTTCCAAAACGGGCTTGAGAAGACGTCGCGCCCGCGCCGAGGCATACTCGCTCAGATAGATGGCCACCCCCAGGCCAACCGGCAAAGCGACCAACAGGGCCAGCAGCGAGGTCATCAGCGTGGCATTCACCAGCGCCCAAACGCCGAATTTGCCGATCTGCGGGTTCCATTCGGTTTTGCCCAGGAACTCGCGCAAGGAAACGCGCAGCGATTTGGCAATCTCTGTGCCAGCGGCATGGGCCACTGCTGCCGTGTCTTGCTGGCCACGCTGCACGCTCAAGGTGACGCCCTGCACCCTGTCCACCTGCATGACCTCGGGGCCGATGCGGATGACATCTCCCGCATAGAGGTGCGCCCCAGCCGACCCCGTCACCAGAGTCAGCGTGGCGGCATCGATTTCGCTCGCCAGCGTCCTGTTGGTCTGCTCCCACTGCTGACGCGTAAAGAGCAGTAGCGACTCGCTTCCCAATTCGTAGACGATGCCGATGGTCGTCAGGATAGACACCACGCCGCAGAGCAGCAGCAAAGCTTGGATCAGGCTTTCACGAATATGCGGCCGCTGACGCAGCGTAGCCGCCAGATCGTCGGTGCTGGCTCTCACAGTGTCCACGTGGCCGTCCTCTCGATCCACAGATGGCGATTCTAGCATAACAATATTACCCCCAACGAGGGCAGCAGGCCATTGATGCCTGCCGCCCTCTGCTCGAGTTCACGAGCTTGGCTGCTGGGTGCTATTCGATAGCATCCGCAAGGGATGCCCGCGCCGCTTCGAGAGCCTCGGCTGGCGCTGGAAAGTAACCCACTGAAACGATTTCCTCGTTGACGTGCGTCAGGAAGAAGCTGATGTAGCTTGCCACCTGGGGCTTGGCGGCCAGAATGCCCGCGTCGGCATAGAGGAACAGAGGTCGCGACAGCGGATAGCTATTATCATCCACCGTGGCATTCGTCGGCGTCACGCCCTCGATAGCCAACACGTTCAGTTTGTCGGCGTTCTCGGCATAGTAGGCGTAGCCAAAGTAGCCGATGGCATAGGGGCTGCCCTGCACGCCCTGCACCAGCACGTTGTCATCCTCGCTCAACTGCGTGTTGGCGGCGCTCAGATGCGGCGTCTTGTCCTTGGCAAAGACCTCTTCTACGAAAAAGTCGAAAGTGCCGCTGTCTGTGCCGGGAATGAACCGCTGGATGTTCTCTGCAGGCCACGCCGGGTTCACATCGGACCATTTGACGGTGGCATCCGAAAAGATGACAAAGGTGTTGGCTGTGCTGACCACGACCGCGAGCGCGTCAGTCCCTACACGAATCTCGATCGGCTCGCGGCCAATCGCGCGGCAGCTTTCGATCTCGCTATCCTTGATCCCGCGGCTCGCATTGGCCACGTCGGTCTCGCCAGCCACGCAGAAGCGCTCATAGCCCGCGCCACTGCCAATGCTATCGATGGTGATGTTGCCCGCGTAGCCCTCGTCCTGAAAGCGCTCAGCGATGCGCTCGGCCAGCGGAAAGACCGTGGAGCTGCCCGCAGTGACCACATCACCAGTCACTTTCATCGGGTCTGTCTCGATGCCGTCCACAACCGTATTGGCTGCCAGGACTGCTTTCGGTGCTGCCGTCGGGGCCAGCGTTGCCGCGGATTTGGCGGTCTCGGGCGCCGCCGTGGGCGTGGTGCTCTGGCAGCCCACCAGAACTGACGCCAACAAGGCGATGGCCAGTAACCACAAGACCAGCTTTCTCGACTTCATCATTCCTCCAGATTTGGTGCTAAAGACCTAACCTGAAAGAGTGTAGCATGGCCACATTATCGCCCGTTCAACCGGACTTTAAAGGGCTGTTAAGCAGCAGCTAATCAGGCCGCTTATCAGCGCTGAGCAGCGAAAAGTGGAACCGGCTGCCCTGGCCTTCTTCACTCTCGAACCAGATGCGCCCACCATGCGCCTGCACGATATGCTTGGCAATGGCCAGACCCAGGCCCGTGCCGCCGGTGGAACGAGAGCGATCGGCTTTGAAAAAGCGCTCAAAGATACGTGGCTGCAGCTCTGACGGGATGCCAATGCCTGTGTCGGTCACGCTGACAACCACACGCTCGGAAGCCCAGTCGGCATGCACGCGTATGGAGCCGCCGGCTGCCGTGAATTTGATAGCGTTGTGCACTAGGTTGGTCACCACCTGTTGCAGCCGCTGGACATCGCCCAACACCAGAGGCAGTGAGCCGGGGATATCGACGGCCAGATCGAGTTGGGACCGCTCGGCCTGCGGCAAGAGCCTTTCCACGGCGGGGACGACAAAGCGATCGACAGCGACCCGCTCCAGGCGTATCGGCACCTGACCCGACTCGATGCGCGATAGCTCGAGCAGTTCCTCCACCATCTGTGTGAGGGAGTCGATCTGGCCATCCATGCGGCTCAGAAAACGCGCTGCTGCCGGCGGGTCATCGAGCGCGCCATCGCGCAAGGTATCGGCAATAGCGCGCATGCTGGCCAGCGGTGTGCGCAGCTCGTGAGAGATGTTGCTCACAAACTCGCGGCGCATGCCCTCCAGTCTGCGCACTTGGCCGACGTCTTGCAGCACCACCAGGCAGGCCCCTGGCTCGATGCTGCTCAGTGGCGTGGCCACCACCTGCATCAAATCATCTCCGAGGTCCATAACCTCCAGATGCTGCTCGCCGCTGTCTACGCAGGCTCGCCAGACGCTGGTGACCTCATGCTGCCTGACAACCTGGGCAAAAGAGCGGCCCAGCGCCCCGCTCTTGCCGGTGTGCGTCAGCCGCTGCGCTGCCGGGTTGATC
>Ga0366818_10272_pt1 | contig 14297 bp, 9 predicted proteins | sample TotcelFGM3001N14_FD_207090 | JGI IMG/M metagenome (GOLD analysis project Ga0366818, IMG submission 207090) | Enriched cells from coal bed in the Powder River Basin, Montana, United States - Total cells FGM rep3 HSBNCT.FGM.300.1.N14 ...
GCAGCGGCAGCGGTTCGGGCTCCGGCAGCGGCGGTGGAACGAATGTGGCGCCCGATTTAATGGGCAGCGGTAGCGGCAGTGGTAGTGGCAATGCCATCGTGTGGAACGGCCAAACTGCCCATTTGGCATTCTGGGCGAGTGATCCGGACCACAATCTGGCCTCGGTTCAGGTTACTAGCTTCGACAGCGGAGTGGCTCTGGCGGAGATCACGTACTCGTGGATCGACGGGTCTTTCGCCTCGGGAACCTTGCATGTTACCTTCGTTTCGTCCGCAGTTGGCACGATGCAAATCGAAGTCACTGCCTACGACACCGGAGGGCTGAGCGATACGTACACCTTCAGCGTCGATACCTATGGCATTACCGGCTGGACAGTGGAAGAGAAGCCGTGGGGTGCCGAGCAATGGAGCGCTCCGGAGGACGGTAATGTGCTCTGGACCGACAATGCGTACCGCTGGCAGGTGACGACGGATGAGGCCGGGATCCTGGAGACCGGCGAAGGGCTGGAAAACCTGACCGTCGGCTGGTATGTGATGCCCTGGAGCACGTACTGCACGGCAACGCTAGAGTACCGCGCGAACATTTGGAACTGGCAACCCGGCACGCCCTGGCAGGGAGATTATGCGGTCAGGCCACGGATCGACTTTGGCGATGGGACGGTTTGGAACGGACTGCCCGCGCGTTATTTCGTAACGTCGATTTCATCCGTACAGTGGATTCCGACTGTCGAGTTTAGTGTCGTCACTGATTTGGGTACCGCAACAGAGGATGGCCACCTTCTGGCCCAACTGGATTCCGTTATCCCTCGGGTTCTTCCCTGGGAACGGGAGCCACAGCAGTTCACCACGGTTCGCGTCGAGGTGAAGATCAATCCCGCGCTGCCCGCGGACTTTCCCGGCACGCCTACTGTCCACGTCGCGTGGTATGATCCCGACAACACCGTGGCCAACGTGCCAGCCGACGCACCGGCGAATGCGGGGCACGGGTTGCGCGACAACAAGGCCGGGTCGGGGCTGAGCGTGGAGACGCCCACGCTCGAGTTCGCGGCGGCGGACAACGGCAGGAAAACTTCGTACCATAAGATCAGCGGTTCGCGGTTCGGCGACAACTTCATCGTGGCTGTTCATCCGAATCGGGGGCCACAAGATCCTGACGGACCGCCAACGACCATCGCGGAGTCGTACAAGTTCGAGTTGGCCGATGCGGGCTCCGGTTCCGGCGCTGGTTCTGGTTCCGGCGCTGGCTCCAGCTCCGGCAGCGGTTCGGGAAGTGGTGATGGCGCTGTCCAGCAGCGCGTGTTAAAGTATCGGCACTTGGTGGGATCCAGTAGCGGCAGCGGCCAAGGTGAACCGCAACACGAAGAACGCTGGGACGAATTACCCCAGCAATATCGCACGTCGATCCTAACGATCTTTCCCAGCGTGGACATCGATACGGACAGCCGCAACCAGGGTGGAATCCTTGTTCCCCGGACAATTGCCGACGAGTTGGCGGAGACGCAATATCCCGGCAAGCGGCTGTTCATCAATCACGATGACGACAATCGCAACGGGGTGCCCGATAAGGATGAAATGGACGGTCAGGTCCCGGCCGTCTACGCGTATTCCGACAATGACCTCGTCCCGGCCATCTTGGATTTTGGCCTTTCCACCTTCGAAGGCCTGGACGGGGCCAAGCTGGTCCTGTATCACCAGAACAATGTGAAAATCTATGAGTTTGCCACACGTACTGCCCTGACGAACCTGGGCGCCGACAACCCGAATCCCGGATTTTTCGTCTGGACCATTGACGAGAGCAATCCTCCGACGATGCCCATGCACGTCTACATCGAGGGAACGGCCGTTAAGTTGGACGGCGCAGGCAAACCGCAATCCACCTATGTGAACTGGATGATGACGGCCCCGCCGGACTCGAACCAGTTCTTCGGTGTCATCGATAGCATTCTTGTCACGGTCGAACCCATCGTCTGGCCCTCAAATGAGAGCGGAACACTCTGGCGGGAAAAGCCTACGACCGAATGGGACGGGTTTACATTGCCCGCTGGGTGGTGGATCGAGTATGACCTGGAGGGGTTGATCACCGGGGCGGGCAATATTGGTGCAATCAGGACTCACTATCCCCAGGTGAAAGAAGACGTAAAGCTCGGGGGCGATCCACAGGACCCGAACGATCGGTACAGCGCACCGATGGGGCAAGCGAGCCATGCCGATGAGCCAGCGACGAGCACAAGAGATTACGGCAACGGCTTCACGATGACGGTCACATTTGAGTTCGACGGACCGGAGTATATGGAAACGTGGCAACGGTACGCGTACTCGCCGGCCAACAATGACGAAAGCCCTTCCTTCTTCCGCAACAGTGGCGTTTACATCTACGACGACTACGAAGTCCAGATCTATGATACGGATGCTCTGATGAAGGCGTTGAGTGCCCAGGACTTTTCAACGTATACGGTGGACGTCGATGGAGCGACACGAGGAATCCGAGGCGATGTTCTCGCTGCGAACGTCTATTTGTACCATGAACTGAATCCGGACCAGACTCCGAAGTATTGGGATCGTCCAGAGAAGGTAAATGGCTGCGTTTCGGGCGTGCCGTATAAGCAATCCAGCCATGCCACCTTGCAGGACCTGCAAAACGCGGCGGGGTGGATTAACCAAGGAAGCAATACGATGGTGATCGCGGCGGCGCCACTCGACCCAAATGACCTTGAAGCAGGCATTAGCTTGACCGTGATTCTCAACGGATCCGAAACATGGACCGGCAACGTGACGGACAGAACCGGGCAAGGCTGGCACGAAGATAAAGCGACGAAGTTTGTATATCTCCAGAGCCACTGGGGCAGTGGCGTGAAGTTCACGTCAGCCACGATAGCGTCCAACTAGACGTCTTGTGTCAAATCGTGCGAAGCAATGTTGTTCGGAGGAATTGCAGTGCGGTACAAGAGAGAGAATTCTCACCATTCACGCATGCGCGCCGCGGTGATCGCGGGAATGCTATGTACGGCGATGATGACGGATGCGGCCCTCTTGCCTTCAGGTGCAAATGGATCGCAGCCCGGCGAAGTTCCGGCCTATCTCCCGCGAACAGCAGCAGAATTGGAGTCCGTGGGCGGCAGTCGCGACGATGTTTCGGCGCGGAAGGGCAAGGAAAGGCGCTATGTTACGAGAAAATTCGGGCTGCAATCCGCAGATGATGTCCGCTCGCTGATCAAAGCATTGCCGGAGCTGTCCAAATCCGGCGTGGGGACGCTGCATGTTGACAATGTTCAAGTCGAACGGGTTCCAGACGAACTCCTCAAAGAACTGAGCATTCACGGACAGGGGCTGCGACGGTTGGTTCTTGGCAGATGGGGACTCTCAACTTCACCCGGAGCGAGGCCTCCCGTCATATCTGACCGGGGAATGGAGCTGATTTCGCAGCTTCAGAACCTTACAACTCTCCACCTGGCATCCGGTTTTTCAGGCGAAGGGTTTCGCCACCTCGCGAAGTTGAAGAATCTGGAGGTATTGGGGATATATTACGCGAGCATTGGCCCGAGACACTTCTTCGAGACGGTGTCGCAGATGTGCAATATTCGCGGCCTAACAGTCCGCTACGCCGACTTCTGCCGCCCGATCGATAGATCCACCTACGAAGCCATTGGGTCTCTGGACGGGCGTCTGGAATCGTTGGACTTCGGCGAATGGCAAGAAACGAAGATTGACGTCTCGATGATCCCTGCCATTGCACAAATCAGGTCGCTGACGTGGCTAGAATTGGGTAACTTTGTCGCGACCTACGAAGACTTGGGTCCCATCAGAAAAAACCTCGTAAAACTCAAGCATTTTGGTCCTAACGTAAGAGAAGCGGAAGGGATACGTGGACGGTAGGAGAAGGAAAGTGCAATTATTAACAGGAGACGGCTGTTGGGGTAGTTCCGAGGAAGGAAAAGGGAGGTCCTGCGCACCAAAGTCTGGACGCAATCGCTTGATTTAGGGCGAAAGGGGGCACGATCATGAATTGTATACATACATTATGGGCAAGCAGGCACTGAGTGCATCCTCTGATTTTCCCCAATCTATGCTCCTGCTCTCTTTTTGCGTCCGCCTTTCACATCTGCCGCCCTGGATAGTGCCAATCCGGTTGACGGTGCGTCTGCCTGTTCGTGACCCTGCGGAGGTGACCTATGGACGCACTCTATGTTTTCCGGCACAGCCGGTTCAATGATATCGAGATTCGCTATTCCCTGCGGAGTATCGCGCGGCATATGCCGTGGGTCCGCAAGGTGTGGATCTTCGGCGACCGGCCGGAGTTCCTCACCGACGATACCTCGCTGGTCCAACACGTGCCCCATGAGTACGCGGCTCGAATGGGGAACTTTCGCACCCCGGTCACCAACTTGTTTCTGCAGATCTTTCTGTCCTCGCTGATCCCCGGCCTGGACCACGAGTATCTCCTGTTCTGCGACGATTTCTTCCTGCTCCACCCCTACGGCATCGGCGAAGCCCGCAAGGTCCGCTACCTGCAGGACCTGTCGCAAGTAGAAAACCGCGGCGACGGCCGGTGGCGCGACTCGCTGTGGCGAACCTACGATTTGCTGAAGCGGCTGAAATACACCGGCTACAATTTCGAGACCCACACGCCCACCTACCTCCGCCGGCGCTGGGTGTTCGAGGCGTATTGCGATTTCCGGGATTTCGTCTCCCAGGACCGCTGGTACGGCCTGTTGGGGATCACGGCCATCCTGAACCACGCCTACCGCCACCACAAGATCGACTTGGTGCATCTCGAAGCCGAGGGACTCCGGGGCGGGTTTTGGGGCGCGCCGTCACCGGATTACGACGCGGTGGTCGAAGCTTGCCGCGGCAAGGCGTTTCTGAACTTCGACGACCACGCCTTCGGCCCCGGCCTGATACAATTCTTGGCCCGGCAATTCCCCGCCCCCTGCCGCTACGAACGAGCGGATGATACCGCCACTGCCCCGCCTGCCGCCGCATTCCAAACGGTAATTCAGGTCGGGGCCTGAGTCGAAGCCGATGTTCAAAGAAGGTTACCGATGGACGCACTCTATGTCTTCCGACACAGCCGGTTCAACGATATCGAGATTCGGTATTCGCTGCGGAGTATCGCGCGGCATATGCCGTGGGTCCGCAAGGTGTGGATCTTCGGCGACCGGCCCGCCTTTCTGATCGATGACACGTCGATCGTCGAACACGTACCGCAGCGCTACGTGGCCCGAATCGGCGATTTTCAGACGCCGGTGACCAACTTCTTCCACATGCTCTTTCTGGCCTCGTTGATCCCGGAACTGGATTTCGAATTTCTGTGGTTCTGCGACGATTTCATCTTGATCGATGATTTGTCCCAGGACATGGCTCGCAAGAATCGCTGCCTGGGCGAACTTGCCCAGACTCAAAACCGTGGCAGCGGACTGTGGAAAGAGTCGCTCTGGCGGACCAGCGAGCTGCTGCAGCGGCTGCAATACCCGGTCTATAACTTTGAAACTCACGTCCCGACTTACTTCACCAGGAAACGCATCTTCGAAGCGTGGTGCGACTTCCAGGATTTCACCACCCAGGACCGCTGGTTCGGGATGCTCGGGCTCACGGCTATCCTGAACCACGCCCTGAAACACGACCAGCTCGCGTTGACGAATATCCACGACGAGGGAACGCGTCTGGGCTTTTGGGGCCAGTCGCCTGCGTACGACGAGGTCGTGCGGGCCGCGCCGGGCAAGTTATTTCTGAACTTCGACGACGCGGGCTATGGCGAAGGAATCTGCCGCTTCCTGGCCGAGCGTTTTCCTGCCAAGTCGGTCTACGAACGGACGGACATGGGCGATCAGGCGTGGAAAGATCCTGGAAAGGCGAACGCGAGACAGTCGCCGTGGTACCCGGCCGTCATCATGCCCAATCGTGACGCCTTCGGTGAATTCTTGAATCAGCAGGGCTGGACGGGGAAGGAGTGGAAGTGGGCGTCGCCCGCGGTGCATTCTCGGCGACGATCCTGGGCAAGTGGCACGGCAAACGCCTGCACGGCGTCGATCCCTGGTCGGAAATGACCGAAGACGGCAAGTACGTGGACATCGCCAACGTGCCGCAGACGCAGCACGAGCAGAATTACCAGGAAACCCAGCGGCGTCTTCACCCGTTCGGGGACCGTTGCGCGATCCATCGCCAGACTTCGCGACAAGCCGCCGCCGAGTTTCGGGATCGCAGTCTGGATTTCGTATACCTGGATGCGCGGCACTACCGCGAGGCGTTGCTGGAGGATTTGGAACTGTGGGCGCCCAAAATCCGCCCCGGCGGAATCCTCGCCGGGCACGACTACCTGGACGGGACGCTGCCGTCCGGGCGTTTTGAAGTGAAGACTACGGTCGACCAGTGGGCCGCGGCCAGGCGCTTGGCGGTCTGTTGTTCCGGTGAAAACGTGTGGCGGTCCTGGTTTATTCAAATGCCGTGACGTTGGCCTTGATGGGAGTGTTGCGCACCGCAAGCCTTTAACACCGATGTCCAGACGCTAACTCAGCTTGATCGCCGTCTGAGTGACCTCGTGTGCAGCTTGGTCAGCGAGCAATCCCGAACCTGGACCTGCCGCGACCAAGTCTGACGTCGGCGAGCCGCGCGCGAAGCGATTTCTATGGCAAAAAAATGAAGGGGCAAAAAGATAAAGCAACACGGCGAACACGTCAGCCCCCCGCGGCATCATTTTTTTGCCCCAGATGTTTTTGCCCGTGTTCTTCATGATTGCACCTTAATTCTTCAACCCACCGAATCATCCCACGACGCCAGGAACTCGTACTCATACACAACTGTCAACCCGGCATGCCTTGGCAGCGAGATTTCGCTGTCATGCCGCGGATCGACTTTGGTGATGGAACGGTCTGGGGACGAACGCCACGGCCTTGACACGCGCGGCATAGCGAGGATCTATTAGGCGGCATGTTTCTCAATACACGCTGGTCCATCGAGGCATCCTGGTCGCAGCGGAGGCTGCGCGTCTTTGAGCCGACCGTATCGGAGGTCGTGGCCGTCGCCCCGTTACTCGCGGCATTCTACAACGACAGCCATAACTCCGCGATGCTGACCAACACGCGAGAGTTGACCGTCTCTGAAGTTGTGGAAACATTCGAATCTTTGCGCGCCGCTGGAGACCGCCCGTTCTTGCTCGAACAGGATGGCGAACTGATGGGTGACGCCGACTTCCGGCACGTCGAAGGCTCGGAGGCGGAATTCGCGATCTTGGTAGGCCCTCGCGCCCAGCAGAGTCGTGGCCTCGGTACTCGCTTTGCAGCGATGATGCACGTCGCAGCCCTGCGCGTGCTCGGGTTTGAACGCGTTTACGCAACGATTATTCCGACGAACATCGCCTCGCGACGGATGCTCGAGAAGCTCGGTTACCAGGTGGACCGAAGCTCGCGCGCGGCCCGGTTTGCCGAGGCCGAGGACGACATCGTGATGTCGATCAACCCCGTCCAGTTCGAGCGGACCCACGGCGAACTCCTGATGCAAGCAGTCGTCACCGCGCAGATAACACCGCCTGGCTGATGGCCGTTTGAGCACCGTATCGGGCCTGCCGCCACAGCCATGCAGAGCCGCCGGACGCCGCAACGCTGGTCGGCGCCCATCAAACTCGGAAGACTTTGATCCGACCATGGATTTCCGCGGGTCGGGCGGGTTGTCCCTGCCAGGCATCGTCACTACGCTGTAGCGGGAGTTGACATTCCAGGGGTGCGCTCGTGAATCGGATATCCGTTGGTTCCGCAAGCGGTTTCGTGTGGCTGCTCGCGGCGCTATGGTCCTTGGCCGGCGCCGCGGACGAACCGCTGGCTGTCGAATCCGGCGCGCGTGCGTGGTCGCTCGAGGAGCTTGATTTCTTCGAAAAACGGATTCGGCCCGTACTCGCCGAGCGGTGTTACAGCTGCCATTCCAGCACCGCGAAGATCGTGCAGGCGAATTTGAAGCTGGATACGGTGGCGGGCATCAAGGCGGGCGGTGATTCGGGTCCGGTGGTTGCGGAAGGAAAGCCGGCGGAAAGTCTGCTGATCCAGGCGATCCGTTGGGAATCCTTGGAAATGCCGCCGGATGGAAAGCTGCCGGATGCTGCGATCGCGGATTTTGAGCGCTGGCTGGAGATGGGCGCGCCTGATCCACGAATCGGCGATAACAGCCTGGCGTCGGCATCATCGGGAGAAGCGGCGGACCATTGGGCTTTTCGGCCGCCGGTGGCTCATGCGCCGCCGGAGGTCAAGGACGCGACTTGGGCGACCCGCGCCATCGATCGCTTCGTCCTCGCTGCGTTGGAGCAGCACGGCCTGACGCCTTCGCCGCCCGCCGGTCCGCGGGCGCTGCTGCGGCGCGTGCATTATGACTTGACCGGATTGCCCCCCACCGCGGAACAATTGACGGACTTTGAACGCGACCCCGGTGACGAAGCATATCGCCGGGTTGTCGAAAGCTTGTTGGCGTCGCCCCAGTTCGGCGAGCGGTGGGCGCGGTATTGGTTGGACCTAGCCCGCTATGCCGATACCAAGGGCTATGTGTTCCAGGAGGACCGGAGCTATCCGAAAGCGTACACGTATCGCGACTGGGTCATTCGCGCGTTCAACGAAGACTTGCCTTACGACCGGTTTGTGATCGCGCAAATCGCGGCGGACCAGATCGGTGACGCCTCGGCCGCGCCGGCGGCAGGATTCCTGACGCTGGGCCGCCGGTTCCTCAACAACGTCCAGGAGGTCATCGACGACCGCATTGACGTCGTGTCCCGCGGCTTGTTGGGGCTGTCCGTCAGCTGCGCACGCTGTCACGATCACAAGTACGATCCGATCCCAACAGCCGATTACTATTCGCTGTACGGGGTGTTCGCCAGTTCCCGCGAGCCCAAGGAACCCGACGCACCGCTGCTGCTGGCGGACGCGGACCAGCTGGTCTCGCCAGTCGTTTTCGTGCGCGGCAATCCGGCCAGTCGCGGGCCGCAGGTGCCGCGGCAGTTTCTGGTGGTGTTGGCCGGGCCGGATCGCAAGCCCTTCGCGCGGGGCAGCGGGCGGCTGGAATTGGCCGAAGCGATCGCGAGCGAATCGAACCCGCTGACGGCGCGCGTCTGGGTCAATCGCGTGTGGGGATATCTGTTCGGCCAGGGCTTGGTCACGACGCCCAGCGACTTGGGAACCCGCAGCGATCCGCCGAGCCATCCGGAACTGTTGGACGATCTCGCCTGCCGCTTGATGCGCGAAGGATGGTCGACGAAGAGGCTGATTCGCGAGATCGTTCACTCGCGGACGTATCGGCAAGCCAGCGACGATCGCCAGGCGGGCCGTACGGTGGATCCGGAGAACCGCTTGCTCTGGCGGGCGAATCGGCGGCGGCTGGACCTGGAATCGCTCCGCGACAGCCTGCTGGCAGCCGCGGGCCGGTTGGACCTTACGCTGGGCGGGCCTTCGATCCAGATCACCGAGCCGCCGTTCGCCACGCGGCGATCGGTGTACGGATCCATCGACCGTCAGAACTTGCCCGGCTTTTTCCGTACGTTCGACTTTGCGAGTCCCGACGCCCACACGCCGCGCCGGCCGCTGACCACCGTGCCGCAGCAAGCACTGTACTTGATGAACAGTCCGTTCGTGATCGAACAGGCGACGCACTTGGCGAACCGGCCGGAGGTACAACAAGCGACTGACGACCCGCAACGCGTAGCCGCGTTGTTTCGCGCGACACTCGGCCGCGGGCCCACCGACGACGAAACGTCCTTCGCCCTAGCGTACTTGACTTGCGGTCCCCAGCCGGAGCCGCTCGCGCCGTGGATACAGCTGGCACAGGTGCTGATGATGACGAATGAGTTTGCTTATGTGGACTGAGAACTGCGCACGGTGGCGGAGACATGTCGGCGGCGATGGCGAGGTCGCGGGCTCCGCGGCGAGCGGCAAAGGATCAACCTGATGTTCGGACACGATTTTCGCTGGGACCACTTGGCTCTGACGCGCCGCGAGTTATTGGCGCGGTGCGGGATGGGGCTGGGATCGCTGGCCTTGGGACCGCTGTTGAGCGGGGCGACGCCGGCCGGTTCGCGCGGCATCAACCCGTTAGCGGCGCGGCCGCCGCATTTCGCCGCCAAGGCCAAACATGTGATCCATTTGTTTATGAACGGCGGGCCGTCGCACGTGGACACGTTCGACCCGAAACCCCTGTTGGCGCAGTACGCCGGCAAGGACTTGCCGGGCGGAAACTTGAAAACGGAACGTCCCACCGGCGCGGCGTTCCCGTCGCCGTTCAAGTTTCAAAAGTTCGGCCAGAGCGGAATCGAGGTCAGCGAGTTGTTCCCGCACACGGCCGAGTCGATCGACGAGATCGCCGTGATTCGCTCGATGTACGCCGACGTGCCGAATCACGAACCGTCGCTGTCGCTGATGAACTGCGGCACGGCTCGGCAGATTCGGCCGAGTCTGGGGTCCTGGATCACGTATGGTTTGGGCACCGATAACCAGAATCTTCCCGCGTTCGTAGCCATGTGTCCCGGAGGCTATCCGATCCAGGAGTCGCAAAACTGGCAAGCGGCCTTTTTGCCCGGCGTATTTCAAGGCACCTACTTGGACACTCAGCATACGGCGATCGAAAGGCTGATCGAACATATTCGCAACGACCGCTTGCCGCTTGATGGTCAACGCCGGCAGTTGGATTTGCTGCAGTCACTGAATCGGCGCCACCAGCAAGCTCGGCAACAGGACGCGGAACTCGAAGCCCGGATTCAATCCTTTGAATTGGCCTACCGCATGCAGTCGGAAGCGGCCGACGTGTTTGATGTCAGCCGCGAGCCGCAGCACATCCTGGACATGTATGGGCCGGGCGTTCAGTCGCGGCAGATCTTGATCGCGCGGCGGTTGGTGGAACGCGGGGTGCGGTTTGTGCAACTGTGGCACGGCGCGGGCCAACCGTGGGACAATCACGACGATATCGAAGTCCGCCACCGCGCGCTGGCCAAGGAGTGCGACCAAGCCATCGGTGCGCTGCTCAAAGATCTGAAACAGCGAGGTTTGCTGGAAGAAACGCTGGTGATTTGGGGCGGCGAGTTCGGCCGCACGCCGGCGGTCGAGATGCCCAAACAGGGCTCGAACGCCGGCAAAATCAACGGCCGCGACCACAACCACTACGGCTTTACGATGTGGTTGGCCGGCGGCGGGGTGCGCGGCGGCTACGTCCACGGAGCGACCGACGAGTTCGGATTTCGAGCCGTCGAGCGCCGCGTTCACGTGCATGACCTGCACGCCACGTTGCTGCACCTGCTGGGGTTCGACCACGAGCGGCTAACCTACCGCTACGCCGGCCGCGATTTCCGCCTGACAGACGTCCACGGCACGGTGGTTAGAGAGTTGGTGGCCTAGAACCCGCACCACAGCGAGCCGCCCCGATAATGCGGCAGAAGTACCGGGCATCTGCCCGTCAAGATGCGCCACCCGTCGGCTGGGCGGACGCGGGGGCCTGGCGATAGTCCACCTGCATCCAGCACCTGGGTAACGGCTCGCCGGAGGGAAACGCGAGTTGGTCCTTGGCATAGGGCAATGGATCCTGTTCTTCTTCCCCTGCCTGATCCCGGCCCAAAACACACTGTTGCAACGGATCGAACAGTCCGCTCAGGTCGAGAATCCTCACCAGATCGCCCGTCTTGCAGTCTTTCAAGAACATGATTCACCCCCGTTTACTCTTGTCTTGCGGTTACAGGTTCTGATCTCTTCCGCGTGTCAAAGCTTGATACGACCGGCTGCCGACGCCTTCACACTATTCTATAGAAACGCTTCCCCGAAAACGCAGCCCCGCCACCACGCTGCTTGTCAGCGTGAAGCGGTGTTCAAGAGACATTGCCGCCGCTGCCGACCGAGTGCCGCAAGAACATAGCCGGGGTGGTGGCGGGGGCGGGAGAAGGACATTCCGTCTGGTTCTAAACATGGCTACGGTGGCAAGCACCGTGGTGGCCCGCGGTAGCTTTTTCGATTTCCATCTTTGCTGCCCCCAATCTTTCTGCCCGCTCATCGAGTTTTCCAAGTCCCGTGCTGCATGACGCGGTGTTCGTTATATTGAACAAGTGGCCGGACGGTCTCCACGCGAGCTGCAGACAACCGTCGAGAATCACGTACAACTGCCGACAGCTTTTTTTTTGAGGATTCAACACATGTCAATCGGGAAGCGTATCCGCTGGTCGCTCGTGGCGTTTGTCGGCTACCTGCTCTTGTACGGTCCGGGCGCTCGGGCCGGTGAACCCGCGTTTCGTTGGGTGTACTTGCAGCAGAACTTGCAGGTGACGGAGAATCTGCCGAAGATCGAAGCCGTGTTACGACGCGCGGCCAAGGCAGGCTACAACGGGGTCGTGCTGGCGGACTATAAGCTCAATATCCTGGACCGCGTCCCCGACCATTACTTCAAAAACGCTGCTCGGTTTCAGGAATTGTGCCGCGAGCTGGATCTGGAGATCATTCCCTCCGTGTGCAGCTTCGGCTACAGTTCCGGGATCCTGGCCCACGATCCCAATCTGGCCGAGGCGTTGCCGGTGCGTCAGACGCCGTTTGTGGTTCACGACGACGCGGCGCGACCTGAAGGCGGTGTTACGCTGGTACCGGGCGAGTTCGAGGAGCGTCGCGGGCACACCTTTTCCGGCTGGAATTTCCAGGACGAGCCCGGCTCCGGGACGTTTGCGGACGACGCCGTCCGGCACGGCGGCCAATCGTCCCTGCGAGTCGAAAATCCGTCCGGCACCCGAGGCAACCGCCGGGTCAACAAGCTCGTCAAGGTTCGGCCGTGGAGCCAGTATCACGCCTCGGCGTGGATCCGCACCGCAGGCTTCGAGTCGGCCGGCAGTACGCGGATGTTTGCCATGAGCCCTGCGGGACGCGTGCTGTCGCACAGCAACCTGGGCGTGCGCCGCGACCAGGACTGGACCGAGCACCACATCGTGTTCAATAGCATGGACAACAGCGAAGTGCGGTTCTACGTCGGCGTCTGGGATTGCGGCGGCGGCAAGCTGTGGATCGACGACGTGCGGCTGGTAGAAGAACCGCTGGTCAACCTGGTGCGGCGGCCCGGCTGTCCGCTGCTGGTCCAGGACGCCGGCGGCCAAACCAACTATGTCGAAGGACGCGATTTCGCCGAGCTGCGCGACCCGCAGCTGGGCACGACGCCGTGGAAGGGCGAGTTCGACGTGTATCATCAGCCTCCGGTACTGCGGTTACTGCCCGGCTCGCGGATTCGCGACGGTCAACGCCTGTTCGTCAGCTACTACCATGCGGTGACGATCTACGATGGCCAAGTCCCCTGCTCGCTCAGCGAACCGAAGGTGTTTGAGGTGGTCGAGGATCAAGTTCGCCGCGTGGCGGAACTGTTCCGGCCGAACACGTATTTCCTCAGCCACGACGAGATTCGCGTCGCCTGTTGGAGCGAGCCCGAAAGGCAATCGGGGCGCTCGGCGGGCCAGCAACTGGCGGCGAACGTCCGACGTTGCTGCGAGATCATCCGCCAGGTCAACCCCAAAGCCGGGCTGTGCATCTGGAGCGACATGTTCGATCCGTCCCACAATGCCGTGAAGGACTTCTATCTCGTCAACGGCGACCTCGCGGGATCGTGGCAAGGCCTGCCCCAGGACATGATCATCGTCAACTGGAACAGCGGCAAGCCGGCCGAAAGCCTTCCGTTTTTCGCCCAGCGCGGTCATGTCCAAGTGTTGGCAGGCTACTACGACGGCCCGCCGGAACGTATCCGCGACTGGCTGGCCGCGGGTCGGAACCTGAACGGCATCCAAGGCGTGATGTACACGACGTGGCGAGGTGATTTTTCGCATCTCGAGGCGTTTGCCGAACACGCCTGGAGGCGCCCCATCGCGGCGGCCCGATAGAGAGCTCGCCGTCGTGGACGGGGCAGATGTTCATCTCACCTGCGCGATTTCGGCACGGATGCAGCCTACGACGAAGATCATCAAAAACGTGGTCATAGTCGACGTTGTAAGTCATGAAACGACTCTCGCAGTTTCTGCCCTGTCCGTTCACACAACTCTGAACGGCTGGGTTCGGGTCATAGAGTTTACCCCAGCAACTACTATAAGCACGTCAGCGAGGACGAGTAAGAGGGGAATTCGCCCGCAGAGCGGAATGGAAGCGGGAACACAGCATTTCTCCGACTGGATTGAAGGCCGCTTATCTTGGCGCCCCGGATCCAACGGCGCTCAAAGCTTTCTGCAAAACCGCCTCCGATACTTTCACGTTTGTCACCGGATCGAGGGCAAACCAACGCTTCGAGCCGTTGCCGAGCGACCGCACGCCGAGCGTACAGGGCCCGCCCGGA
>Ga0366818_10261_pt1 | contig 14226 bp, 19 predicted proteins | sample TotcelFGM3001N14_FD_207090 | JGI IMG/M metagenome (GOLD analysis project Ga0366818, IMG submission 207090) | Enriched cells from coal bed in the Powder River Basin, Montana, United States - Total cells FGM rep3 HSBNCT.FGM.300.1.N14 ...
CGGGATCGCCTCGGCCGCCACCAACTCGCGATCGAGGACCAATTCCAGGGCGCACCACGGTCTGAGGACTTGCGCCGGCCGAGCGCGCGGTCCGCGGGCGCTGGTCACGGAGCGGCTCCGGCCAGAGACCGCAGTGACGCAGAATCCGTTCGATCACGTCTCGCTGCCGACACTCGATGAAGCTGACGATCTTCATCGCGGCGCGACTAGGAAGCGGGTGCATTGTTCTCGCTGCTGGATGCCAAACCAGATCCAAGCCTTGCTCCAGACTTCGGAGCCAAATCTGGCAAGCGGCATGCGGCACTGGCTGCGGGGGCACCGCCGATGGTCTGGCGAAAGACAGTGCAAGAAATCGAGGCATCATTCCGCCTGAACACCGAACACAAAGCGTCACCTCGGCGAAGGGTCCGCGTTTGACTCGGCGTCAAAACCCCGGCGGTTTAAACCTTTCATCCCGACTACCTTAAGCCGTTAATACATATGGGTTTGCGGCGTTCTCTTATGTCCACCTAGCACCGCGTTCGGCGCAAATGTATAGCATAGATGCAGCAAAATCGTTGTGCGCATTTGACTTTTAGCCATCGCCCTGCCTGGGCCCGGTCGTCTCAGCCTCTAGGATCAGCGTGTGGGCGTCGTTTGCCACAATGCGAAGCTGTCGCACGACGAATCGCATCGCCTCAGATTCTGCTACGCACACCCTATCGAGGGATTCGTGACGCACGTACGGATCGGTGCTCGAGAGTTCCACCAGGAACAACCGCAATTCGAATACACGTCGCACGAGATCGTTCAAAGCCGCATTGTTACTACCAGACTTCAGATGTTCACGTAGGCAGGTGTGATGAACTTCCGACAGACCGTGTAAGGTGAAACCAACACAAGCCTCGCACACGATTTTGAGCGTGAGGAACAGGAAACGCTCAAGTCGGGCTCGTTCGCGATACGCAAAATGGGATGGCGGAGAGGAAGCAAGTTCATCAGCCATCGCTGCCAGACGCTCATGGAGCGGTGCTGGTTTTCTGAGTTTGTTCATCCGCAAAGTCCAGTAATCGACCTGTTGCTCTTATCAACTCATCCATGCCTTCCTGTGAAGGCAACCTCTCCTGTGGGGGCGCCCCTCGCTCATACGTCGACTTCCAATTCGACAGTTCCAGATATGTCGATTCGTCGAACGGTAAAGTCGGAAAATACGCGGCCGCGTCTTTGAAACAAGACAACCGCCCAAATACGGGAGCCCCAGACCAATGGGAAAGCACGATGCACGTATTCCGAACGATCGTGAATAGCAGTGACAGATCAAATTCGTTTGCCACGGGGCAGCCACAAGAATCGCGAATAAGGTCGACAAGCAGGCCGGTGTACTCCTTTACTTCCGAATTGTGTCGGCTAAACAACTGGAGTTCCTTCATCTTCGACCGCACATAAGATTCGCCGTAGACAACGCGGGCTTCGAGCTTCAGATGCCAAGCGAACAGCGAACCATGTTCCAGCATCGCCTGAAGGTCACGCTCCGTGTAGGCGACGATAGACAAAGGTTGATCCGGAAGGCAAGGTGCTAAGTTTCGTACAACATGCTCCGAAGGACGGGGTAAATCTGTGAGGAATACGCATACATCGACATCCGAAATGTGATCAGCATCCCCACGAGCCTGGGAGCCGTACAGAAGAATCGCTTTGACGTTGTTTCCAGGCACGATTTGATTCATCGGGCAATTCTGCGGTACGCGGCCGCCGCCAACAAAGCCAACAATACGGTCCCCGTAAACCGTTCGGTGACTTGCAGAACTCGGGCACCTACCGACATAGGCACGAAGGGTGTGGTCATGCTTCCAAGGGTCTCAGCGAAAGCTTGGTACATTGATTCCCAGAAAGACAAGCCTCGCGACATAAGCTCAACATCGGCAAACTGTAGCCGCAGGAAGTACCCGATGAGGGCCAGCACTGACGTAATGATGATGTACGACAAAACCAGTCTGCCGATACGGTATCCGTAGCCCCACACAAGCCCGGAAATTTTCAACCCGGCCAATTTGCCAACCGCTGCGACTCGTTCCAATGCATTGTACTTGTTTCGATAGTAGTCCGTCCGTGCCACAAACCTCGCCCAGAGTTCCATTTCTTCGGCATTGATCTCGTGCGTTAGAAAAATGTCCGCAGATTTCCTGTCTCCCTGCAATTCGAAGTTCTTGCGGAGATTTCTAGCAAGATCGCGGCGAAGGTTTGGCTCTGACGGAAGATTCGCCTCAATCTCATGTGGATCCACAGCCGTATGCTCGAACCTGCAGTACCTCAAGTTGCATCTGCGAAACGTCGCTCGCTCCAGATTGCAGTTGCGAAAAGTAGTTCCTGTAAAATCGACCTCAGTGAAGTTAGCCAGACGTAGATAAACATCAACGAACAGACACTGGGTCAAGTTGCTTCCTCTGATTACTGCCGCCTTCAGCCCCACCCTTTCGAACTGGCAAAGAGGAAGGTTCGTCCCATCCAGCTTCAAATCATCCAGGACCGCGTCACGAAAATGGAGGCTTCCCGCACCATTTCTCGGGATGTTCTCAAAGTTGCCTCGCTTCATAGCATGCCTCGATTTCCCGTTGATGACATTGGCGCTCTGCCGCCCGCGTCCGCGACGGACTGATAGGAATTTTAACTGATAACTGGTCGGAATTCTAAACCCCGACGGACGATAACGCAACCGTCTCGTTGTCAACCTTTTTCAGAATACTTCTACTCTTTTCAGAACTTCTCGTATTTTTCAGAGCTCTTTGCCATTCCCGTCCCTCCGTCTGGGGTGTTATCTGCTGTTTGAAATGTTTTGCTTGCGACTTTCGACCCTGTCTTTCTGCTCGCTCTGTCTTTCCCTCAATGCCCTTGAAGTTTTCGATGGTCGTTCACGTCATCATTGAAGACGTTGCTCCAGCTTTGCTAATTGTTGGCGTGCATCCTCAATCATCTTCAAGGCAACATCGCGACAATACCCTTTGAACTCACGGGGCGCGTCGTAAACAACCACGCACGTTTCACCTTTGGAGATCGAATCTCCAGTGAACTTGCATGTTCTCTTTCGTTGAGCTACTTCAATTTCAACACGTTTCAGGAGTGATTTTCTTTTCGGCACGGCTATCCCTTTAACTTGGCTCTGACGGAAGCCGTGAGGCTGTCAGTAATGTCCCCAGTTGCTTCCAACGCTTTTTCCAGTTGCTCGGTAGATGCATTGTTCCTGTCGCCGGATTCGACACCCATGGCCCCGTGCCAGAACAACTTGACTCGTTTGTCCTGATTTGCTATGATTTCGAAGGTGTGATAATGGAGTTATTTGTCTTGTGCAAGGATGCACGTCAATGGTCGGGATTGTTGCAGAGAAGTTCGATAGACTCAGGACTCTGATGAACGAAAAGTTGAGACGGCGCTGGGCGGCCTGTGAGGCGATGGCTATGCAACGCGGTGGGATCGCGGCAGTGTGCAAAGCCACGGGGATGTCGCCTAACACCATTCGTAAAGGAATTCGCGAGATTGAGGAAGAGTATCCTGAGTTGGTCGAGAGAGTCAGTAATGAGAGGGTTCGCCAGCCCGGCGGAGGACGACACCGTCTCTCCGAGCATGATCCAACACTTCGGGAGACTCTTGAGAAGCTGGTGGACCCGGCGACACGAGGAGATCCAATGAGCCCTTTGCTGTGGACATCCAAGAGCACACGCAATTTGGCGAAAGAACTTCAGCAGTTGGGCCACCAAGTTAGTTATCGCACGGTGGCACGGATGCTCGGAGATATCGGATTTAGCCTCCAAGCGAATTCGAGGACGCGCGAAGGAAAGCAGCATCCCGACCGCGACGCCCAGTTTCAGTACATTAACAAGACGGTCCGTAGCTTCCAGCGGCGAGGTCTTCCGGTGATCTCCGTGGACGCAAAAAAGCAGGAAATCGTGGGGAATTTCCAGAACCGCGGACGGGAATGGCAACCGAAGGGAAAGCCGGAGAAAGTACGAACTCACAACTTCGCCGACAAAGACCTGGGTAAGGTAATCCCGTATGGAGTCTACGACCAGACGCAGAACAACGGTTGGGTGAGTGTGGGTATCGACCATAACACGGCCACCTTTGCGACGGCCACGATCGGGGAGTGGTGGCGTCGTATGGGAGCGACGACGTATCCCTCGGCCGATGAGCTCTTGGTCACCGCCGATGCAGGCGGCAGCAACGGCATTCGCTGCAGGCTATGGAAGAAAGGGTTACAGGATTTGGCGAACGAACTTAACCTTAAGCTGACGGTATGCCACTTCCCGCCAGGCACGAGCAAATGGAACAAGATCGAGCACCGCATGTTTTGCCACATTACCGAGAATTGGAGAGGAAGGCCGCTGATCAGCCGCGCGGTGATAATAAACCTCATTGGCAGCACGACGACAGAGACAGGATTGACTATCAACGCCGACCTTGACACCAATAGCTACCCAACAGGCATCAAAGTATCAGATCAAGAGATGGCTGCCATCCGTATTACGGCGCACAAGTTTCACGGCGACTGGAACTACACGGTTACACCGGATCGTTAGTCCACAATCATCTACGAAATGGTCAAGTTAGTTTGGCACAGTTCCATGATCCGGTTCTGGGCGCCGGATGCCAACGCGATCAGAATCGCTGCGTTATGTTGTCCACGCCCCGGAAAATGACGAACCAAGTCCCGCCCTGTATGTTTTAGGTTAACGCGATTGGCAACAACATCCGCCAACGATCTGGCCTCTTGAGCAAGTCGTGGCTTCAGTGCCTCTCGTCGTTGCTGTGGCTGGACCGGGCGGTCCGTCGCTTGAAGCTCACGTTCCCCTCTGGCGGCCATCTCCAATCGTCGTCGCATCATTTGTTCGTCGAGTCCGAACTCGGATGGGTCAAAACCGGCATTGCGAATCGTGGTCATGACCTCCGTGATCATGGCCTCGTCAATTTCTCGGAGAAAGGTCTTCTGGACATACTTGCGAACTGTCTCGTTCAAGATTCGCATGAAAGGCCGCAGCGTCATTCGCGGACTGCGTTCACCGCTGCCCTCTTCCGATTCATCCCCACCAGCTCCAAGCTCCTCGAAGAACTGCTGATCCTCTTTGTCAAACTGGCGGAAGTCATCCCACCAGCGTTCATCATTCAGTCCGACGTGTGACACGATGTAAACATGATTACCCGGTGATTCAGGTACGTCCGGCACCGCCAGTCGCAAAATGCGACCGAGGAACTGGATGTAAGGCGAGAGACTCCGGTAAGGGCGAAATACGGCAGCGACGGATAATGAACCAAGATCGTAGCCTTCGGCAAGAATGTTGACTTGCACGACGGCGTCTAGCTGCCCGTTTCGCAGAGCCGCCTCAATGCGTTCTCTCTCCTCGTTGGACAAGTTGCTGTGAAGAACGGCTGCTTTCAGGCCATACTCAGAATAGAGCGAAGCGACTTGCTTGGCATGTCGTATTGAACAAGCCACGGCGATGATTTGACGCGGCGTTCCGTGTGCTCTGACCTCTTCCAGCTTCTTGATCGATGCTTGGACAATATGCCGATTGCACTTTTCAGACATCGCAACGCCTTTGCTGAACCAGTCGTGCTCACGCATCGACCGTACTTCATCAAGAGTAAGAGTCTTTGTCTCACCTTGCACGGTGAACGTGACTTCTTCGGGCGACACATAGACGGCATCCACCGTCGAAATGAATCGCATCATCATTGATCGGGCATAGCTGAACGAATAGACGCGTTCGCCAGTCGCAACTTGGCCATCTGATCGCATGGGCGTGGCCGTGTACGAAATCACCTTAGCCTGATTGAAATACTCGAAGAGACGTTGCCACGTTTCAGCGACGTTGTGGTGCCCCTCATCGACCAGAATCATTCGGAAGTAGTCGCGATCAAATTTCTCGTACCAACGATTGGTTTCCCCAGCGAACTGCTGAATGTTACCGACGACGATGTGCGCATTGTCGCAATCGTGATGGTTCGCACCTGTTTTCAGTTCAGACAGATAAGGCCCCTTCTCTGGGACGAAGACACCCCGTTTGTTGTAGAAGTTGTTTGAGTCCGAAATGTTCAACTCGCGGACAATATTGTCACGGATCGTCAAGTTTGGGGCGACGATCAGAACTCGCCCGTCGGCGATTCCAAAAGGAGTCAAACCCATCAAGCCGGTTTTGCCACAGCCAACCGGCAACTGCACATAACACGATGTGTCCTTCTCCTCGAAGTGCTGTACAATGGCGGTATAGCCCTCCTGTTGTGGGTATCGCAATGCAGTGTTGTTGAAGACATTGATCTTCGTGTTCGCGAAGAACTCGGCAATTTCCTGATTATGCATTATTGGCTCCGTTTGCTGTGCGGCCACTACCAAATGAATCGATCAACCGGTCGTAGGTCATGATGCGAGTGTTGCTTGTGTTGATCTCTCGCCACTTCTTGGCGTGTTTGGTGGCAACTGCCGATCTGCGGCCAATTACGATGATCGCTTGTGCTTCAGCTGTGAGACCTTGGAATCCGAGTTGTGTCTGTGCATATGCGATGTTGTCGCGAAGCCAGATTCGCCAGTCTTGAACTTGCCCCTGTGCCTCTCTTAGCTTGGCCGTGGGAAGCCCAGCCTGAGTCAAGGGGGAAACTGAAGGACTTTCCAGCTCGACCATGACCCACTCAAACCCGGCTGAATTGCGAGTGCATAGAAGGAAGTCAGGTATGGACTCCGAACCGAAACGAGGACGATCCCAGCACCAAGCGTCTCTTCCGGGTAGGAGCAGGCACTCAAGCAAGTGTGGATGACACGCCAAGAACGTCTGCATTGGTCTCTCATCGGCCGCATCACCGAGCGTTTTGCGAAACAGCGTCAGCGACGGTTCGACCGAGCCATTGGGTGTGATTCGTTGAGCTGCCCAGCTGACCGAAACAGGCGGTAGGGTGGAATTAGCTTTCGGCATCAGAACTCCCTCGTGAAAGCACGCCATCCCGCCCGCCTTCGGCGCACAGGTCGTAAGATCATCACTGTCTCAAGGCCGACTGATATAATTGACAAAGTGACAAGAATTTTGAACCTCGTCCGCCAAGATTGCAACCGTCCTGGAACTTCGCCGGACCGTTTTCTGCCATTTTTCGCCTTTTCCCGCTGGTTTATCCCGCCATTTGTGGATAAGTGGACCTGTGTGTCCGTATATCGGTGCGTTCATGCGGTGATCATCGTCGGGGACGGGGAGTGCGGATGGCCCGATGGATTTTATCATACGGGACGGACTGCCGTTGATACCGTCGAGGAAAAAAGCCGCCTTGAAGCCCCTCCGCGGGGGCGTTTCTTGCGACGAACGCGCGAAAATGCTGTGATCTGGGCGCACAGCGCGAACGCTTTGCTCGGTTCGCGGCGAAAGAATGACAACGACCCGCCAAACCGCCAAACAAGACTCAGGTAGCGCCATACCGTCCAAGGAACTTGGAACACTGATCTTCGCTAGTTTCCACGAATGAATTCACGCCAATTCGTGTTCATTGGCGAAGATTCGTGTTCCGTTGTCCTTGTTGCGAGGTCATGTTTCGTTATTTGGCGGGCCGTTCCAGAAACAGAGCACATCCGGCGGAACCGCACGCGGTCGGATTTTCCGAGGAACCGTGCCGTCGAGGGCCGATTTCCTGGACACGCGGAGCACCGCCCCGAAGGGGCCGAACAAATCAGCCTGGGGCAGAGCGACGCGGCACGAGCCGCGAGCGACGCCCCAGGTGGTGAATCCACAAAGGCGCAAAGCCCTGAAAGGGCGGAACAAACGCCCAGCGAGTCCTGTTTCGCCCTTTCAGGGCTGGTACGTTCCGGATCCTGCCTACCCGGGGCGACGTTCGCGGGTATCCCCGCTTCACTCTGCCCCGGGCTGGCATGTTCCGCCCCGTTGGGGCAAAGAACCGCCTTGCGCGCGCTCGTTCCGGATGAACCAAAAAGAAAGACCGCATCGCCCCTGTACACGAACGGAAATCCGCTGGCCTCGTTTCGAGGAACTGGCTGTTCGAGTACCAACCGTTGGTCGCATGGTTCGTCGGGGATTTGGGGCACGTGAGCGGGCGGTTCGCGGCCATTGGCCCAAGTCTGCCCGGCACCGATCGTGTCTCCAACCTTGTTCGCCGAGCGGAGCACCGCCGCCGCCAATCGTCTGGCTGGCAAAAGACAGTGCAAGAAATCGAAGCATCACTCCGCCTGAACACCGAACACAAGGCGTGATCCCTGCGAAGCCATCCGAAGAAGTGGTACTTTAGATTGGTCGTATCTCCCCGTTTAAGACGGTGCAAGGAAAGGCGAGCGTCATTGCCCCGTAGGGACAGCCGTGTACAATCGTAAGCGTGCGGAAAGCTGTGTCGATTGGAACCCTGTAACAGTTTACGCCCAGCGAGGAAGGCTTGATGTCTGTTACCATTACGCTTCGCGAAGAGTTGGCTGACGGTCTAGCCCGGCAAGCGCAGGGCCGTCGCATGTCGCTTGAAGAATGGGCGACAAGGATTCTGGAGACGGCGGTGAGCGATGATCGCGGCAAGATCGCGTGGCTTGAGCTGAATTCCCGTCGTTTGGCGCTGATTTCGAAGGAGTACGAAACAGGTTTGACAGACGCCGAAGCAGCGGAACTCGCCGTGCTGCAAGATGCCGCAGCCAAAGCGTGCGAGCCCGAGGACTGGAAGCTATTGGGACGTTTGAGTGCCTGCGAAGAACAGGCGGACTATCCGTCCGCCCGGACCCATGACTGACGCAATCATCCAGGCCGGTCGCACCGTTTTCGCGTATGCTTCGACGGAGCATCAGCGGCGGCATGGTCCGCGAGGCTACACCAACTACCGTGCCTACAATCCAGGCTTTGACCCGCGAGGGACGATGGCTCGAAAGAACCTGCCATCTGAATCGCCCGCTGCTCGTGTCCTTTCGTAAACGGATGCTCGGATTGATCGAATTTCTAACGGCCCGTGGCCAGTCGGATGACAAGGCGATCCTCTACGACCTGCTCGGCTTTCCAGACAGCCTCCCAGACCTTGCCGCCAGACGCGCTCCGGCCGGCAATACGCGGCCGGAAGGAATCGTCCATAGCCATTTCGCAAGACGCCAACGCAGTGAACTGCCCCGCGCGTATTGATCGTGGCAGGCGAAAGAGGATCAGCTTAGGTTTCGCGGGCGGGGGTCGCAAGGGTCAGGCCTTGGGGGCTCGCAAGGGTCATGCCTTGTGGGGGGCTCGCAAGGGTCAGGCCTTGTGTCGGGGGGAGAGCAAGGGTCAGTGTCGGGGGGCTCGCAGGGGTCAGGCCTTGTGTTCGGTCTTCAAGGCTTGTAAACACATTATGGGGGTAGGGGCACCGAGTCGCCAACGCTGCGCCCGATGTTGGTGCCGCTATCGCCCGCTCCAATGCTCGGGCGGACGGAGGACAGACGATCCACTGAGTCCGCTTCAACATCAAAATGCCAACGGCTCAACTCTCGGGAAGGCGGAGGTAGCCGGTTGTTTCCGGCCCGTGACCGTCGAGCACGAGCCGGATGTCGTTGTCGCCGAGATGTGCCCAAGTCACATGGGACGCCTTGCCACAGCATTCCTTCCGTTGCCGGCCTCCCTGCTCGCATCAAATGTGTTCCCAAGGCTGTCCAACGAATTCGGCGTCCGTGCCACAGCGAGTACGGGATCACACTGAACGGCGCCCCAGGATCAACAAAAGCCTGGAAACCAACCAGCAGGCCATTCAGGCCCACAAACCGAACTCGGGCAAACGCACGCCACGCCCGAACCGTCACGTCTTGATCCGTCACGGTGACAGGCACCTTCGCAACCACTGGTTTTCCGGGGTTTCGCGGTTCCCGCTCGGAGCCCGTCCCATTTTTTCACAGCCGCTCAGTGCGGCAGGTCCAGGAGCGGATCGTCGATGCCACAGATGGGAAGCCGTTCGGGATTGCGACCGGTCAGTCGGGCTGCTTCTGTGAGCACCGATTCGATGTCCTGTCCGTGGGCAACAATGCGTCGGTCGACAGGCACAACAAACTCGCCGACGTAGTTGGCGAGGACATTCGGATCGTGCAGCGCCCACCGGACATCCTCCTCCTGCTGACGTTCCTCGGCAGTGAGAGCATAGATGCCCGCTGCTTTTCGCTCCACGACATACGAAGACGGCATTCGACTCACCTTTCCGCATCAGCGCCACCTTGACTGGACCAACGGCGATCATCGCGATCGGTTCTTGGGCTCAGCGTCATCGTGGCTCATGTCTAATTATCCCCCGTAGCTTGCGTACGTCAACAGCCAAACAAGAGCCCTACGGGCTCAGCGAGTCCGTTCCGGGGGGAAATGGGGGTCGGGTCTCATTTGGGTCGATTTGGCGCGTCGTGCGACCGTTCACCGATCGAGACGGCGGCCTTTTTTGGGCAGATCGGAGCATCTCCGTGTGTTTGTTTTCCGGAGGGCGGTTGGGTCTGAAGGAGGAAGCACTGCGAAGCGGGTGGATTGTTCTGGCCCACTGCTGGATGCCAAACCAGATCCATGCCTTGATCCAGACTCCCGAGCCAAATCTGGCAAACAGCATGCAGCACTGGCTGACCGGCACCGATCGTGTCGCCAACCTTGTTCGCCGAGCAGACCGGCGCCGCCGCCAATCGTCTGGCTGGCGAAAGACAGTGCAAGAAATCGAAGCATCACTCCGCCTGAACACCGAACACAAGGCGTGAGGCCGGCGAAGCCCGCCTTGTTGCGGATTCGTGCGCTGCGCCGGCCTTCCAAACGCCAACATCGAATCGCCATATGGCCCTGCGAGCGGCCGCGCTGGAGTTCACGGTTCACCGTGCGGTTTTCGGTTGCCTGTCAGGGCCGAGCAGTACGCCACAGGGCGCGCGACACGCTGAAAGCGTGAACTCCAGCGCAGAGAGCCGTAGCTCGTTGGGATCGACTTCTCGGATGGTCTGGCTCATCTAGCCTGCGCAGGTGGACTGGGTGGTGAATGTCCATGACCCAAGGCCACCCGCTTCACTCTGCCCCAGGCTGGCATGTTCCACCCCGTTGGGGCAAAGAACGGCCCGGAGCGCGCTCGTTCCGGATGAACCAAAAAAGACCGCATCGCCCCGGCGAACGAACGGAAATCCGCTGGTCTGGCGTCGAGGAACTCGCTCTTCGAGTACCAAAGCCAACCGCTCCGCAACCCTCATCAACCCACCGCCAACCACTCCTGCCGTCTCGCCCACAACCGAACGAATCAACAGCGACCCGAGCGGAATGGCCAGTTTGTCGATAAGCAGTTGTGTCAGATTCATCGTACTACCGGCGATAGGAATGGGTGAGGGCGGTATTTTCGATCTGCGTGCGGAATTCGTCCATCATCGCAATGGTTTCCCCAGGCGACCGGCTGGAAACGGCCCACACAACGAAGCAAATAGCGTCGGACGGGCAATTCGGCGTGCCGTGCCGCCACGCCCCCGCACCGAACGCGAAAATTCGTGGAAACACAGAGGCACAGAGAGCACGGAGGGAACGTTGCCGGTTCTTTGGCCCAACTCCGTGACCTCTGTGTCTCTGTGTTTAAGTGCCTTCGATCACACTGGGCCTGGAAACGCACCCATTGCGGCCCGGCAGCGTGGCCGTGATCCCGGCCGGGGTGCTGCACTCGCTGGAGGCCATGCCGGGAGAACAACTTGCGTTGGTGTTCTTCGGGACACCGCCGATGGCAATGGATGACAAGTGGGCGAGGCCGGTGAAGCCGGAGGGTTGACCGGTTTCAGACCACCGGCAACCGGCAACGGGCAACGCAGCCACGCCTCCACGATGTCGAACGTGTTGAACGACTCGCCATCCCAGCGGCCGAAGCCCTGTTCGTTCACGCTGATTTCGTCCCGCAGTTGCCAGCCTTGTTCCTCGGCCTCCAGTATGTGGTCCAGCGGGGACACAGCTTCCGCCAACATCTCAATCATCCAACAGCCCACGCACGACCAGTTTGCGGCGCAATCCTGGCGCGTCCCGTTGCAGGATGGCTTCCATGCCAACGGCACGCGCGGCGTCAACGTTCACGCGCCGGTCATCGATGAACAGGCATCGTTGCGGTTCGACGCCCAGCGTGCTGGCGGCCCGCAGGTACGCGTCCGGAGCGGGCTTGCGGACACCGGTCAGGCAGGAAACGAAGGTCCAATCCAGGAACCGAGACAGTTGCAGAGACTCGTCGATCAGCTGATACCAGACCGGGTAATTTGACAAGGCGTGCATCTGAAATCCCGCCTGCTTCAGCTCGGCCAGCAGTTCTTCCATGCCTTCGAGCCACCGGTAGGCGTTGCGGACACAGGATCGCAGCAACTGGCCGTCCACAGCCCGCCGGTCGGCGAACAGACGCCCTACGTACTCCACCTCGCTGATCCGGCCCTCCTCGAACTCCAGCCAGGCATCCAAGTCGAGGGTCGCCAGCAATTCCTCGGACGACATGCCGAACAGAGCTGGAATCTCCGCCCGAAACGGTTCGGTGACCAGGGTCTCCATTACGTCGAGCAGCAGAATTGGGCGAACGGACATGGTGGTGCTCCGATTTCTTGGTGTGTGCTCAATGATTTCAGATTACGGCCTGCAGGGCAATCCCGCGATTATTCTCGGGCGGGACCATCCGTGTCACGGAGTTGGCGATGTAATCCATGTCGAGAACAACAAAGGACTGCCCAAGACCCCGAAAGGAATCCACCATGCCCAAATTCTACGTTGAATCCGGACCGATCCAACTGATCTTTGATGCCTCCACCGCCGAACAAGCCGCCGTCATGGCGTTTCAGTGGACCTGCGACAAACAGGCGGAGATCGAGGCGGTGACGCCCCTGGACCACTTGTTGGAAGCCGAGGACCGCGGTTGCCAGCTAGGGGATGAAGTCGCTGTGAACGAACAGGGTTTCGGCCGCTGGGATGGCGAGGTGTTCGAGACGTTGGACATTTTCGAGGCTTGGCTGCGATCCCCGGTGCCGGTGCCCTGAGCCGAACGGCCGTCGCGTTCCGCCGACGGCATCTTCAAGATGCCGCCAGCGTACTGGAGGGCGACATGGAGTTCGAGGTGGAAGGCCAAGTGCATCAGCCGCAGCCGGGCCAGGAATTGCTGATCCCGGTCGCCGCGGTCCACTCGGCCCGAAACATCGGCAGCACGACAGCCCGCTGGCTGTATGGTTAAGGACGAGGATCGGGTTGCTGAAGGTGAAGTGCCAACCTCAATCCGCTATGCCAACAACATGACTCGTGCCTTCGGGAATTGGACCGAGTCCAATTCGCCCGAGGGGCCAAGGTTTCGGAAGCTATCCAATAATTCGCGCAAGGATGAGATTCGCCGTTGGCCATCGGCGGTCTGGGCGATCAGTTCGCAGACTCCACCGTCCTCGGACTGGACAAGCCAGAAATGGCCCTGAGCCCGTTCGGTCACATCCTCGCCGTCGGCGCCGGCCTGGTCGGCCAACTGCTCGAAGAACCAGCCTCCTGGTGAAAGGAACACGTGGCTGTCGCAATGGTCGTCGAACACTTCAGCGCGGGGCGTAGCTCGTACCGGCTCCAGCATGCCGGGCAACTGCGCGCGGTACGAGCCGGCATCCAAGGGCTTCCAATCCACACCCGGTGGCAGGACAGCGTCCGCGTTCAAGACGGCCTCGATCTGGTCGAGCATCATTGCCGGATTGGGCAGATCGGGAGCCGCACGCCTTTTCCCTTGGAATCCAGCTTCCAGTTCGGCGACAACGGCACCAACCCGTTGCAGTATGGGCAGGTGATCGTGCGAGCCCAGAGATAGCCGTCACAGACGCAGTTTTCCTCCGGCTCTGGCGGATATAACGATTCCAGTTGCTCGCGGACTCGTTTGACGAGAGTGTCGCCCAATTGGCGATACCGCGTCAGTAGTTGTTGACCGTATTTCGCCGGAAACTCGACAGTCGCCTTGAGGATCAGCCAAGCGACAGGGTTCAGGTCGTTGGCGACTACGTTGAGCCCCAGTCTCGCTGCCTCGAACGGGATACTCCCGCCGCCTGCCGTCGGATCGAGCACCACGATTTCGTCGCTGTAACCGGCCTCCTTCTGCTTGCCTTTCAGCCACGCGATCTCGTCCTCGTCCGGCGTGTAGATGAAAGCTCGGGAGTAGCCATAGGCGTCCTTTCCCAGTCGCACGCCGTCGCGTGTCGCCTCAGCAATTCTGACCCTTGCTGCAACTGGAATCGTTATATCCGCCAGAGCCGGAGGAAAACTGCGTCTGTGACGGCTATCTCTGGGCTCGCACGAT
>Ga0366818_10279_pt1 | contig 13873 bp, 8 predicted proteins | sample TotcelFGM3001N14_FD_207090 | JGI IMG/M metagenome (GOLD analysis project Ga0366818, IMG submission 207090) | Enriched cells from coal bed in the Powder River Basin, Montana, United States - Total cells FGM rep3 HSBNCT.FGM.300.1.N14 ...
GCCGAAAGCGAAGATGTGGACTTCCAAACTCCCAGAGGGCTCAAGAAATCTTTCTTCCTGGAGTTGGCTGGCTGTTCTTGGTTAACCCAGGGACATAACCTGATTATTACCGGCCCTACGGGGGTGGGTAAAACTTATCTGGCCAGCGCCTTGGCGCGCAAGGCCTGTCGAGAAGGATACCGCAGTGTTTACTATCACTTACCGGATCTCGTCTCCGAACTTAGCCTCGCCAAAGCCGATGGCTCTTATCCGTCTTTAGTGGCCAAACTAGCTAAACGCCGTCTCTTGATTATTGATGATTGGCTGCGGGATCCACTGACTCCGGAGCAGTCTCGACTAATATTGGACCTGATCGACGACCGCTTCCGTCAGCGATCCTCCCTGCTGACCAGTCAGTTGCCGGTAGCAGCCTGGCATGAACAGTTCAAGGATGAAACCGTTGCCGATGCCATCCTGGACCGTCTGGTCCATGACTCTTATCGTTTAGAATTAGAAGGAGGTTCTATGAGAAAAATTACTTCGCCCTTGACTTAATCGGCCACTTTTATCAAGATAAGATCTCCAGTATCGTTTTCCCTCTTGGTGGCCGATTTAAATTGTATTGGCTAGCCGATTTGATTGAAATACGCAGCAGGGACTCTATCGAACTTACCGGCAGTTGTTTCTATTTCTTTTAATGAGATTAAAAAATCTTCTAATTGGTGGGTTGTAGCCTCAAGAGAATTTCCGCATAAAGGGCATTCATGGTTTGCATCATGTATTTCTTTCAACCATTCTGACACCTTAAGCCTGTCGTGCTGAATTTGTAAGGCTCCTCGAAATTGGTTTATACTTTCCCGCAATGTGGACATTTCGGCCAATCTTCTTCGGAGACCCAATAGCTCATTCGAAATAATAGATTCTTCCTCGCGCAATTTAGTTAATTCGAGAACAGCCTCATCTACTGTTTCCTCTGTAACATTAATTTCGGGGAAAGAAGTTAATGTTATTTTTCTTAGAATATCGATCAGATTTTCGCGCGATGCATTTGGTAAAATTTCTTCCTTAATCAAGCCAAGTTCTTTGGCATCAGAAATTTTTGCACGGATTTCAGCAACCCATTTCTCGGAAACCTGCCGTAAGTTTTCATATTCATTCTTTTTTTTCGATAAATCTCTTCTTAATTGTTTGATCGCATGCTTTTTTGCCATGATTTTCGGAGTGATAGCATTAAGGACAAATGGAAAAATAGTTCGAAGTTTTTCTCGATGCTCGTAAGTATCACTCTTATAAAAGAAAACATCCTGATTGGCTATAATATTCTGTGGTTGAAAGATAAAAGCTGTTAAATCTCGAAAGCTAGAACGCCCTTTAAAGCCGGACCCTGTCTGGTCGAAATCAAAGTCCAGAGCAGTAAGTCCTGCCAGTTCATCGAGTGACCGTTTGACTTTATCTGCGGTAGTATTCTTAGTCTCTATCTGCTTAGGAATACCTATCTCTTTTGCTTCAAGGACAAACATGTCACCAGTAGCTTTTTGAAAGCCCGGCTCTCGTCTAGCAAATAGTTTTTGTCCCATGTCTGTCTCGACAATGATGCCAAACCAGTCACAAGCGTCTCGGATGGTATTAACAGGGATTCTGCATTTCCCAGAACCAAGGCAGTAATCAATAATTGGTATTATCGCTGATTTACCTGTTCGTGAAGCGCCGCTAATGACATTTACTTTACCAAGTTCAAACTCCAATGGTCTTGGTTTGAATTTCCGATTCTTAGGCCAGAGAATAATCTTTTTTATTTGAAATAACATATTAGAAACTCACTTTCAATATCGCAGAAACCTCATGTAACGAGAGAAGTGAACACCAAAATCCAAATTTTTCTGCCCCTGTTAACATCTCTCTTATGGATTTTGGAATTCCAGATTTAGGTGGAGTTTTGGATATAGGGATGGCAAATCCTTTTTTGTAATCAAGAGCTATAAGGCTTGAACTAATGGCTAACTTTATTGAGTCCATTGTCAGATTTCTCATTCTTAATGAGCGTGATTGGATAGTTAAGATTTGATCGTTTGCCAATGCCTTTGATTCAGAGAACTTACCCACAAAGATTCTCAACCCAGATGGCTTTCTGGTTGATAATAAATATTTCAAGGTATCTTCATAATAAATGATTGGAAGAACTAAAAACAAAAGAAGTATTGGAGAGGGATCTCTCGATTGACTTCCTTCTTCATAACCGACGGCAAATCGCCACAACAGCATCGCCCCTAATGCAGGATTCTGAACTAATTTAGTCTCTCGATTTAAGACAGTCATTATACCTTTTCGTCCATATCATCTTTTAAAAGCAATTCAAAATTAGGATGCCAACCAATTACTGAGTTATCAGAGAGTGTATGAAAACTACCGGGAGTAAAATGCGATGGAACATTAAGACCTTCTAATGTGGTTTGATGCATTTCACATTCGGAACATAAATATTGTCCTCTCTCGACCTCACTATTATTAGAGAGAGAAATATTAGTTTTCTTCTTTAAATTTTTCCAGGTTCTTATAAGTCCCTCTTCAAAGTCATCGAAACTTGATTCATCTACCCAGCCCTTTGCAGACCATTGAGTCCGATCAGCCTCAGCCTTAATGAAGTCAATAATTGCATGTATTTTGTGGTCATCGTCCTCTTCGATGATTTCCAGCTGTCTTACATAGGTTCTCAGCCTTTGAGATTCAATTTCCTTTAGGCTAGGAGATTCGGCAAAAGTTGCAAGGATAGTACGGCGATCAATTCTTCTTACGAAGCTTTTAAGATTTCTTCTAAAAGTATCAACCTTTATAGACGCAATTTTGCTTTCCTCTAATAAAATATCAATTTCTCTTTTAACCCATCCCAAAGCATATTTTATAACATCTTCTAAAATTTCCTCTGAAACTAAAGCCTTATCAAGTAGAATTCTAAGATCAGTTTGAGGTCTGCCACTTCCACATTTTAAACTAAAGTTTTTAATTATTTTTGAAACCAGCCGTTCATCTGCTTGGAGAACATCTAAAACATAAGATTTTATTGTGTTAGGTAATCGATCTTTGTGTGGAAAGCGTGGTTGAGGTCCCCATAGAGTAGTTTTAGCTTTTGTTAATGAATCCAAAGAATCATTTAGAGTGGAAGCCTCAGAGAATCTTTCGACTATCTCACCTTTTCTCGGATGGGAAATATAAATCTCAAAAATGGTTCTTTCCGGATCAAGCTGCCCCGATTGGACCGCTCGTACCCAGTTGCTGAAGGTTTTCCATAAATCAACTGCATGATTCGAAACCGGGTTACTATGGGGTGCACTTTTATCCTGTTCAGCAATCCTAAAACCATTCGGAGTTTCAACACCTACATCTTCGAAGGCTTCCAGGCTTACATTCCAATTTGGATCGCCTTCCAATAATCGCACTAAGAAACGGGTTGTTTGAAGGGAATATCCGTAATACTGACCCCGTACTTGACTTGATTTCTTAACCTTAACTGGGCGAGTTTTCATCTTTGCCCCTATATTAACCATTTAATTATTGAATAAAAAATCTATTAGCAGAAAATTGCATAGAAGTCAAATTTTCTGGTTATTGGATGGGATAGGTAAGGATGGTGTTGAAGCAAGACATTAAATGAAATAGCTCCTATTATCTATGTCCTATCGATATCTTTTCCTGATTTGGAGGATTCCACAAGATAGCTATTGCATTGATCGAGCACAGATTAAATGCCCTATATTCTAACCGTTATTGGTTTAAAGAAAATTGCTTGGCTCTTAATGATCATGAAAAATGAGAGTTAAAAACTAATGGCTGCGGATTTTAATTGCAAAAAAGGTTCAGTGATTCATTTGCTTAATTTCATGTTGAAAGTCCAAGAGGCATATGGATAAAAATCTGGTAATTAGCTGATAATCTGTTAATTTTTAAAATAGTGATGCGCAATGAACGGGAACAACTCTTGATTCAGATCTGCACCTGCGAAAGGCAAGAGACCAGATTGAGGTGTCAACCAGAATCACCGCCTTTTCCATTTTGATCAGGCGCTTGATTAGCCAATCGATAGAACTAGTTACCTCTTCGCCCCCGACCTAGAACTGCCGGATCATCTGGAGGAGGTTGTAAACCAGTCCTTCATGTTCCAGAGGAACAACCAAAACCATGAAAGGAAGATGTGTTCTGAAGGTGGGATGCGCTTCGCTTTTCCACCCTACAATGCTTTTCCGAGCAGAACCCCCATCTTCAGCCTGGCTTGATTGGCCTCGAAACGCCGGCAGCCGGTTTTGTCCCCGCGTAAAGTATTCTTACCCTCCTTAATCCCCGTCTTTTCTTGAAGCAGTCCAGCACAAACAAGAATAGTCCACGATATTCTTTCAAATCAAAACCAAATCAAGTCCGGGAATGTCTTCGAAATCTTTTTTATTGTGGGTAAGCAAATAGAAGCCATGCTGTATCGCTTGACTGGCAAGCCATAAATCTTGCAACCGGAATTTATGGCCTCGCCCTGTGGATCTGAGTTGGGCGGCCAAGCTGCAAAAATATCACCGGTAACTTCATCAATGCGTAATAGTGGCTTTCGTTTTAACCTGTTGAGAGCAGCCAGCCGTTTTTGGCGAATACTCGGGTCCATGGCTATTTCAGCCCCGAATTTTAATTCCGCAATAGTAATGGGAGAGATATAGACTGGCGAAAGGTCAGTGACTTGAGCAACGTCTGGCGGCGATAATTTGCCCCGTTCGACATCTACCCAAATGCAGGTATCGATCAAGAATCCCATGGATCTACGACCGTATCCGTACCTTCATTTTGTTGGACGTGAGAATCCCTTCTTTTACAAGGTCTCCAGCGACTCACGGACAGGCTCTTGATTCAGATTAATATTTGCTAATATCGGTAAATCATGTCCCATCTTAAGGCCCAGGAGAATCCAATCTTCCAAGGTGGACTGTAATTCCTGTTCACATTGACGTAAGGAGCCGGCAAACGCCAAAACACCCGGGCAGGGAGGGATATGACCACTGTAGGTACCGTCTTCCAGTTTATCATAAACTGCCTGGGCCATGGCCATTTCGATATATCCGCTCAAGACTTTGGTGACAGGCATTATTTAAATCTCCTCGAAAAAATCAGTGAAACACCTAAAAAGAAGCAATGACCGACAATGAATTTATTATAACACGCCAGAATATTTGAGGTCAATTATGCGGAAAAAGGTGGTAAGCTTACTTTCTCGAGTTGGCAAACCCTCTGGAAGAAAAGAGAGGCTATCTTCTCGATATCCTTCGGATCTACCCGGTCCCACTTATCCCAACTGGCGAGAACTGCTATAATGGATGGAAACAGATCAGAGAGGGACACACAATATCGGGCAGGGAAGCAAGCGCACCACCTTTTCGGCAGTGGAGCCGAAAAAGACCTGTTCGATCTCTTCTCGACCTTTTTTGCCATAACCTCCCATCACCACTAGATCAACTGCCAAATCACGAGCCAAGACCGCGACTTCCTGGAAAGGAATACCTACCGCGACGATAGTGTCAATTTCTAATTCCGCTGACTTCCATTTTTCCTGAAAAAGGTTCAGATCTTTTTCTGCCTGCCGCCGCAACTGCTGTTCTAGATCTGCCGTCTTGGCCGACAGGTGGCGGGCAAGCTTGTCCAGAAAGGCGCGGTCAATGACATGCAATAAAATCAGTTTGGCGTCAAAGGGAGTTCCCAGGGACTGGGCGGCCTTAAAAGCGCTACCGGAACAGTCGGAGAAATCAGTAGCTATCAGAATAGAATTAAGTTCCATAGTTATGAACCGAAGAAATTAAGTTTGATGTTTTCGTAAAAAGTTTTTTTCACCGCGCTGGTAATTATGGGGGGCGCCACTGGGCAGGGCGCCCCGAAAACAAAGCGTTTAGAGTTTGAGTTTGGATTTAACTTGTTTGAGGAACTCGTCGGGGTTTTCAAAGGCGCCGACATGAACGAGCACTACCTTGCCGCTCTTATCCAGAATGACCGTAGTAGGAGTTCCGGGAATATCAAACTTTTTGGTGATACTGCCATCTTCATCAGCGACCGCGGGAAACGGCATCTTATTTGTCTTGCGAAACATAGTAGTGGCAATGGGGTTGTCGTTTGATCCCAAGGCGATAAATTTCAATTTGCCGGCTAATTTGGCGTCTTGAGAGACCAGATTATAGAATTTATTCATGGTGGGGGCTTGGGCCATACAATGGGTACACATGGAGCCGAAGATCTCCACCAACACATAAGGGGCATTCACCTGGCTGAGGGTAAAAGGGCCATCCGAGCTCAGGCCGAGATATTTCTGGTCGTCGGCAGAAAGCGGTTTACTGAATTGCACATTACCTAGTTGGGCCCCCTCCTTAATTTCTCCCCAGGCCAAAGGCAAATTGATTGCATAAAGAACAATCAACACTCCCATTAATGACAGACTTAATTTTTTTACCATAGTATCCAATCCTTTCTTGAGAAATATATTTTCTAGCCATTGGTAATGTTAGAATAAAAGCTGATAAATGGCAAAGGAAAATTCGGGTTTGCGGTTTTCGGTTTGCGGTTTTCGGCAAAAGACAGTAACAACAGTTCTTTTCCTAAACCCGTTACCCTTTTTGTCCCTTGACCATTTGTTCCTTTCCAGCTTCTTTTCCTGACCCCTCAAAAAGCTTACCCTGGGACCAATCCACCGGGACTCGCACCAAGGCCCCTTGCCGGTGTTGATAGATCAGATGCCCCTGATTGACGCCGAATTCAAAGAGTTGGCGAGTAATCTGGACATCATGGCGGCAGTAGGAGATCAACTCGGACATCCGCCCTTCTTGATAAAGCTTCAGGGCCTGCAAGCCGTCCCCGGTTTTGCCCACTCCCAGGGTTTTTTCCGCCAGATGTCCCAAAGAGAGGCGGAATCCTAATATCCGGTGCACCTCCTCCAGGATATCCAGGGTGGGCAAGGATTGCAGGTCAAGCGAGGTGTAGGGCTGCAACACCTGATAATCGAAGCGCTTAATGTTAAAGCCCACGACCAGATCGGCGGCCTGGAGTTGTTGGAAAAGTCGGTCCAGATCTGATTCGAGAAAGACCTCGGAGAGGGCCTCGCGCGATTTATCTAAAACTAATACCGAGACCTTCATCAGCCGGCATTTAGACCATCCCCCCACCTCCTCGGCGGAGAATTGAGTTTCCAGGTCCAACCAGGCTACCTGATAGGTCTGTCCCCAGGGCAGATTAACCTCCAGGGGCACTAAGGACGGAGCTTCAACTATTTCCACCAGTTCCACCGGCGCGGCAACGGCGGTGGGTGGAGGGCCCATTGATTCCATATCCAGCATTAATTCGGTCACCTGCAAGGCCGCGGCCTTATCCAGGGGTTTATTGCCGGAGCCGCATTTAGGGGAATGAATACAGGAAGGGCAGCCGTCCTCGCAGGGGCAGGCCGCAATTAATTCTCTGGTCTTGCGCAGCAGGGATTCGGCCTGCTCATAAGCTCGAACGGCCAGACCCACGCCGCCGGGATAGCCGTCATAGATAAAGACGGCCGCTCGGCCCACCTGAGGATGCAGGGCATGGGCAATGCCGCCGATATCGTAGCGATCGGCCAGGGCGAACAGCGGGAACATACTGATCATGGCATGCTCCAGGGCATGGATGCCCCCCATGAAATGAGCGCCCGACTGCTGGATGGTGTTTTTGATGGGATCGCTGACCTCCACCCACATACCCACGGTCTCGAAAATCTGAGGGGGCAATTCCAGAGGCAGGACGCCGATGAGCTCCTGGCCTTGCAGACGCCGTTTTTCATAAGAAAGAATGCGTTCCGTAACCTTGAGGCGACCGGTAGAAACGGTAAAATTGGCCAGGGTGCGGCTGTCGTGGACCTCCAGAATCTCGGTTTCCTTGTCGGTGAGGATGCGGGTGAAATATTGGGGCTCCACCTCGGACACCCAGATATTGCGCCGCTCTAAATCTAGACGCTCCACCAGATAGGAAGTGGCCTTATGGAGGTAAATGGCGCCTGGATGGCATTCTTTCAGGGCGCGGTGGCCGTCGATACTGCCGATGGCCCGCTTGGTCCCGGACTTGAAGATGGCATAGCTTTCGCCCATGCCCCGGATATTAACTTCTTTTTGGGGATAGCGGGACCGGGCGTACCAACTGTCGCCCACGGCGCTGCGCAGTAAGTGATGCTGTTTTTCCAATTCCAGGATGGAGTCCTGGAGGGCCGGGATATCATAGATCGTTTCCCTAGTCAGGCGCAAGGGCAGTTCCTGAGCGGCACAGGTAAGATGAGATCTTACCACGTAGGGATTGTCTGGATCCAGGATGGCCGCTTCAATGCCCCGGGAAAAGAATTCCTCGGGGTATTTCATGAAATATTGATCCAGGGCATCGGGTTGGGCGAGGAGAATAACCAGGGAATCGCGGTCTAACCGGCCCACCCGGCCGCTGCGCTGCCAGGCCGTGACCATGGTGCCGGGGTAGCCCAACAACAAGCAGACGTCCAACCCGCCGATATCGATGCCCATTTCCAGGGCGCTGGTGGAGATCACCCCCAGCATGGCCCCGGAAGACAATTGCTGTTCGATTTCCCGGCGTTCTTCCGGGAGGAATCCGGCCCGGTAGGAACTGATGCGGCGCTTTAACTCGGGTGCCGAGCGAATGGCCCAGAGATGCAAGAGTTCGGTAAGCTTACGGGCCTGGGTAAAACAGATGGTAGCCAGCCCATATTGCAGGGCCCGGACAAAGATCCGGGATGCCACCTGGGCGGAGCTGGTGTCAGGGTTGAGAAACAAAAAGTGCCGTCCCGAATGGGGGGCGCCGTTCTCCTCGATAACCTTCACTTCCATCCCGGTCAACAGCCGGGCTAATTCACCCGGATTGGCAATAGTGGCGGAAGCCAAAATATACTGGGGCTCAGAGCCATAGTGCCGGCAGAGGCGACGCAGCCGTCGCAGCACCTGGGCCATGTGGCTGCCCATAATCCCTCATTTCATTGGCGCCAGTCCGGGATCCACGGATATTCACACTACCCTGCGGCGCTTCTGCCATGAGATCTATCATTATAATGATTTTGAGTCACAGAAACAGGCCCGTCTCAGTCAAGTAAATGATAATGACGAGAAAAGCCAGGAGAACCGGAAGACAATAGAAGAAGAATTTTCTATTTCACAGGATATTCAGGAACTGCATCAACAATTTTGTTACTTTTTAAAACAGGCCGCAACTACTAGCCGGGTGGTGCTTCTCATTGATGCTCTTAATCAGTTAAATCCCCCAGGGGACACTAATGTCATTAATTGGCTGCCTTATAACTTTCCTGCCAATGTACGGGTGATCATCACTTCCTTGGCAAATCATGCGGCTCTAGATTCCTTGCGCCACAGAGGCAAAGGACAGATCAGGGAGAGATGGCTCGGGGAATTGGCGACGGAAGACCGGCACGCTATTATAACCGGTTTTCTTTACCGGTACCGCAAGCAGATGGAAAGGGAACAGACTGACAACCTGCTTGGAAAGGCAGAGAGCGGCAATCCATTATACCTGCTTACTGCTCTAGAAGAGCTGCGAACTTTGAGCTCATATGAAAAAATTTCTCAGCATCTTAAGAGCATGCCTGATGGTGTGCAAGATCTGTTTGTTTTTATCTTTAAAAGGTTGGAAAACGATCCTATTTTTCAGGACCGGGAGGGGCAGCCCCTCGGTAAAAAACTAATAAGCAGCTTTGCCTCCCTATTGGGGGTTAGCCGTTTCGGCCTCTCCGAAACAGAGGTCGTGGAACTCCTGGCCCCGGGAGATCCTGAGGCCGAACCGCCCATTCCTGATGACTCTCAGGGGAATGTGGCTGCACTGGTTCGTTTGCTCAGGCCTTACCTCATGTCTAGAGGAGAGCTTATTGATTTTTATCATGAGGAATTTCGCCGGGCGGCAGAATCCACCTTTTTAACTGAGGAAGATGCTCGTCGTGAGGCTCATGGTCATCTTGCCAAATATTTCCAGCACAAAGCCGACCCAGTTGGAGACCACACCTGGCTTGGCGATTACCCCCGAGCTCTGGCGGAGTTCCCTTATCACCTGGCCCACGGTCTACAATCAGGCCCCTTTCAGGAAACCCTTACTGATTTCCGTTTCCTGCAGGCCAAGATAAAGGCTTTTGGGGTTTACCCGCTCATTGCCGACTATGACCTGGCCACCATTAGCGGTATCAACCTTAACGTCGATAATCAAGCAGCCTTGGGACTCATTCAAGAAGCTTTACGGCTCTCGGCCCATATCGTGGTCCATGATCCCAATCAACTGGCCGGACAGCTCACGGGAAGGCTGCTGTGGCAGAAATCCCAAGAGATTCAAACCTTTCTGAAAAATATTAGCCTTGCCAAAACGGAATCCTGGCTCCGCCCCCTCTCCCCCACACTGACCCCTGCCGGAGGGATTTTACTTCGCACCCTCACCGGTCACACCGGTTTCGTTTATAACGTGGCACTGTGGCCAGAGCGCGGCTGGGCGGTGTCGGCGTCGCAAGATTGCACTCTCAAGGTGTGGGACCTGGAGACGGGACAGGAAATCCATACTCTCGCCGGCCACAACGGTTCGGTCATTTACGTACTTCTGTGGCCCGAACAGGGCTGGGCCGTGTCGGCCTCTGTAGACCAGACGCTTAAAGTCTGGGACTTGGAGACTGGCCAGGAGATCCGCACCCTCGACAGCGGTCCTATTTCTACCTTAACCCTGTGGCCGGAGCGGGGTCGGGCTGTAGCAGTATCGGAAAAAAATAACCTCAAAGTGTGGGATCTGGAGACGGGGCAGGAGCTCCATACCCTCATCGGTCATACCGATTCCATCTCTGCCCTATCCCTCTGGCCAGAGCGTGGTTGGGCTGTGTCGGCGTCATATGATAAGACCCTGAAGGTGTGGGATCTGGAGACGGGGCAGGAGATCCATACCCTCATCGGCCACAACGGTTTTATCTCTACCCTCGCCCTTAAGCCAGAGCGTGGTTGGGCCGTATCGAGGTCCTTTGATAAGATACTGAAAGTGTGGGACTTAGAGCGATGGCAAGAAATAAATAATTTTCTTTTGGCTGATGATCGGCATCTTAGGCATGATGCTGTAGCCCTATGGCCGAGTCGGGGCATGGCAGTGTGGGCCTCGCCTAATAATGCTCTCAAAGTCTGGTCTCTGGAACGAGGGCAGGATATTCTAACCCTCACCGGCCACAATAGCACTGTCAATGCCGTAGCTCTGTGGCCCGAGCGGAACTGGGCGGTATCGGCCTCAGAGGATTGCACTCTCAAGGTGTGGGACCTGGACCAGGAGCAGGAAGTTCATACTCTCACTGGGCATGACGGTCCGGTCACTAAGGTGGCCCTGTGCCCGGAGCATGGCCTAGCCGTGTCGGGCTCGAGGGATACCCTCAAGGTCTGGGATCTGGAGTCGGGGCAGGAGCTTCACCACCTCACGGGCCACAATGGTGATATCCGTGACTTGGCCCTGTGGAAGGAACGTAGTTGGGCCGTGTCGGCCTCAGAGGATTGTACTCTCAGGGTGTGGGACCTGGAGTCGGGGCAGGAGATCCATACACTTACCGGTCACGATGCAATAGTCGATGCAGTGGCTCTCTGGCCGGAGCGTGGTTGGGCCGTGTCGTCTTCATTTGATAAAACTCTTAGGGTGTGGGATCTGGAGTCCGGACAGGAGCTCCATAAACTTATGGATCCCGGAGATCATATCATTAACATTAGCGTTTTTGCCCTTTGGGAGGAGCGTGGTTGGGTTGTTTTCACCTTTATAGGCCAGACAACGCTTAAAGTCTGGGATTTGGAGACCGGCCGGGAAGTCCGTAGCCTCAACAGCGGTCCTGTTTCTGCTTTGGCCCTGTGGCCGGAGCGCGGTTGGATCATGTCGGCTTCTGGTAAAACCCTCAAGGTGTGGGATCTGGAATCCGGGCAGGAACTCTATACCTATACCGGCCATACCGGTGAATTCCGGGCTCTGAGGCAGGAGCAAGGCTGGGCTGCATTAAGTTCATATGAGCATAACATTAAGGTGTGGGACCTGGAGTCGGGGCAGGAAATACGCAGGTTTTCCATAAGTAATGAAATAAAACAGGATATCACCCAATGGCCGGAGCAGGGTCTAGGTGTGTCAGACTCGGAAGATTACAGCCTCAAAGTGTGGGACCTGGAGACTGGACATGAAATCCATACTCTCACCGGCCACACCAGTCTAATTAATGCGGTGGCGCAGTGGTCGAAGAGGAACTGGCTTGTATCGGCTTCAAACGATTACACCCTCAAGGTGTGGGACCTGAATCGGGACCAAGAGGTGCAGACCCCCATCGGCCACAACGGTAGTGTCAATGCCTTGGCTCTGTGGCACGAGCGGGGATGGGCCTTGTCAGCTTCAAAAGATCACACCCTCAGGCTATGGGACATAAAGATGGGGCAAGAGTTTTATAGCCTCACCGAACACACCGATTCTGTCACTGCCCTAGCCCTGTGGCAGGCTCGAGGCTGGGCCGTTGTGGCTTTCAAAAATTATACCTGTAAAGTATTAGACTTGAACCGGAGGCAAGAGCTATATACCTTTACCCAATCTCACGGTTGGATTACTGACATAACCCTGTGGCCGGAGCGGGGCTGGGCCATCTTGAGCTCGACGATGGATGGGACCCTCAAGGTGTGGGACCTGGTAAGAAGACAGGAGGTCCGTACCCTTGAGATGGTCCTTTATAACGCCCTGGCCAAACCTGTCCTGTGGCCGGAGCGAGGGTGGGCCATCTTGGGCTCTGCTTGGGGAACGGTCGATGTGTGGGATTTGGAGCAGGGGCAAAAAGTATGCACCTTCACCGGCGACAGCGGTACTGCTACTGCCATGGGTCATGTCCTCGCTGGATGGGTGAGGAGCATGGAAGAAGCTTTCGATGGCCTCCTTGGTCCTGTTACTGCCGTGGCCTTATGGCCGGCCCGTGGCTGGGTCGTCTCGGCCTTTTGGAATGGCACCCTTAAGGTGTGGGACCTGAAGCGGGGGCAGGAGGTTTGGACCCTCCCCGGCCATAACGGTCGGGTCACTCCCTTGGCCCTGTGGCCGGAGCATGGCCTAGCCGTTTCAGCCTCGGGAGACACCCTCAAGGTGTGGGACCTGGAGCAGGGGCAGGAGGTCCATACCCTCACTGGCCATCAAGGTCCGGTCACTGACGTGGCCCTATGGCCGGAGCGGGGTTTAGCTGTGTCGACCTCAAGAGATACCCTCAAGGTGTGGGACCTGTGGCGCGGGGGATGTCTATCCACCTTCATGGGTGAAAGTGACATTACTGTTTGCAAGGCAGTGGCGGGAGGCCAGATTCTTGTAATTGGAGAAGAAAAAGGCCGAGTGCATTTTTTTAAGCTGGAGAATTATGAGGAGACCCCTGAAAAACCACCCCAAGGCTCGTTCCGGAAGTGGATTCGTAGAGTAATCTCCAGTTTCTCTGGCGCATAATCATATGCTCATACGGCTCACGATTTTCATATAAAACCTCCAACAAAGTCAGCTTGTTGGATGAAGGCTAGCATATTACCCTAGTTAACACAAATAGAGCCACGGAACCGAACCCTGCCGGCGCCTCCCTTTGAGGGTGGTATTTGCGGTATCAGGGTAACCGTTGACAGCAATGCAACATTACCGTAAAATTGACCTATGCAACTCTTTTGGAATCGACCCCGCCTTGACTGCTCCACCCAATAACCCCAGACTATCCGAATTTCTGGTAGAACTGCGCGGCTCCCCTGATCTCCAGGGACTTATCAGCCACTATCATTATTTGCCTCAACAACCCCCCGATTATCGCCGGCCGGAACCGGAAATTCATCCGCTGCTCCGGACGGCCCTGCAACAGTTGGGA
>Ga0366818_10281_pt1 | contig 13742 bp, 10 predicted proteins | sample TotcelFGM3001N14_FD_207090 | JGI IMG/M metagenome (GOLD analysis project Ga0366818, IMG submission 207090) | Enriched cells from coal bed in the Powder River Basin, Montana, United States - Total cells FGM rep3 HSBNCT.FGM.300.1.N14 ...
ATGACGGTTCGGTTCAAGGCCGAAACCACCTGGTTCTTGATGGCCTTGTCGACCTCATTCAGACCGTCGAAGACGCCGTTGCAAAGGAAGACGTCCCGGCTGGAGGGCTTAGGGATGGAAACGGTCTGGCTTCCGGTAAGGGTCAACACGTTGCCGGACACCCCGCCGGTCCACGTGGTGCCCAAGGGGTATTCAAACGTCAGGGGGTTCTCCATCCAGTGCTGCCAGCAATAATCGATATAATGGTTAAAGTAATCCCCAGGGAAGTCCAAGGGAGGATTCAAATAACCCGCCTGCCCGGGGCAGACGACGCGGGTCGGCGTCACCAGGGCCTTGAATACGGGGTCGCTCAAAAAGGCCTGGCGCAGCTCCCACACCGGCCGGTTGAAGCCCTTGATCCCGATGGAGGTGCCGTTATTTTTCAATTCATAGAGCATGGACATGGCGACCATGTCGACATTGGTGGTATCCGCGTGCACGTGGCCGCCGACCCCCACTTCAGGTTCAAAAAAGTCGAACACGGTGCCGAAGTTGGCGTCACCCTCGTTGCTGATGGAGGGTTGGGCGTAACTGCCGGCGCTGTTAACGTGAAAATAGGCGGGCTTCTTAAAGGAGATCCAGAGCCGCCCGTGACAACCCTGATCGTCACCCGCGCTTACCCCCTGGGGCAGGCGAAAATAATGGTTGCCAGCCGCGTCTCTGCTAAGACGGTCCAGGGTAGTGGAATAATCGGCATAGGGATTATTGTTGGCCCCCGGAACGTTGACGGTGTTGTCGTCCGGGCCTATTGGGGGGAAGGTTGCCAGAAATTCATCGTGTGGCCATAAGATGCGATGGTAATTGGGGTCATCGGAATAAGGGATGGCCAGAAATACCAGGTAAACCTGGTTGGCCGGGTAGCCGGAGTTATTGATGATGGTCAACCGGGGCCCCGGCGCATATTGGGCCCACAGGGGATTGGCCCCGGCCAGGACCAACTGGATGAACAGCAACCCGATGAGCCCGGCCGCAACCAACCAGGATTTTCTGCCCATTACATCCTCCCGAAATTTTTGATACGCATTGTTAAGCCAGGGCCTGATGAGGGGAATCCATCCGAAATTATCTGCAATCTTGCCACCACAGCCCGAATGTCAGAAATTTTAGCATAATTTTCAGAGTCTTGAACATAAAGTCATAAAATCTTGCCACCATGCCTAAAAATAAAGAGATAGTTTTCGAGGTCGTCATTTATCTCCCCCGGCCGGTTGGCATGTAAAGTATACCGTACCCTTGATGGCGAATAATTATAGCAGCAGCCGCTGAAACAGGGTAAAATTAATATTTGCGTCTCAAGGCCATCCGGCCGCATCGGTTCGCAGGCCGGTGGGTTGGGTGTCCTGGTTTACTTTACCGTGAAAGTCCCACCGTAGGGGCGGTTCGCGAACCGCCCCTACAATGGATTTCATGATTGGGGTGGCCCCAAACGGCCATGGCGGTTTACCCCAGCAAGGAATGAATCATGTCCAGAGCCAAAGAACGCCCCGAAATGGGGTTAAAGTTAGAAGTGACCGTGATCCCCTCCAAGTACCTGGATTGGACCCTGGCCGATATCGCCCGCCATTTCGGCAACGGCCCGCTGTTGTGGCCGGGCGGGGCCGGGCGCGCCCAGGGCCTCAAGTTCGTGCCGTATGAACTCAAGAAAAAACGGGGGCGCAAACCGAAACCGAAAGCGCCAACCGCCCGGCCGCCGGAACCCGGCGCTGACAACAAAACTACGACCTGAGCAGCCTCTTTTAGCTATCCGACGATAATCAGCCATGCCCGTCCATAAGATCATTATCCGGGGCGCCCGGGAACACAACCTCAAAAATATCGATCTGGAACTGCCCCGCAACCGGTTCATCGTCATCACCGGGGTAAGCGGTTCGGGCAAATCCACCCTGGCCTTCGACATCCTCTATGCCGAAGGCCAGCGGCGCTACGTGGAGTCCCTGTCGGCCTACGCCCGGCAATTCCTGGAACTCATGGACAAGCCCGACGTGGAGTATATCGAAGGGCTGTCCCCGTCCATCGCCATCGAACAGCGCACCGCCTCCCGGAACCCCCGCTCCACCGTGGCCACCTCCACCGAAATCTACGATTACCTCCGGGTGCTGTTTGCCCGGGTGGGCACCCCTTACTGTTACCAGTGCGGGCGGCCCATCTCGGCCTTGAGCGTGCCCCAGATGGCGGACCAGGTTATGGGGCTGGCGCCGGGCAGCCGCATCACCATCCTGGCCCCGGTGGTGGTGAATCGCAAAGGCGAGCATACCAAGCTCCTGGAACGGCTGCGAGCCGAGGGCTATAGCCGCATCCGCCTCAACGGCGAGGTGATGGAGTTGGAGGAATTGCCCGCCATCGACAAGAACAAACGCAATACCATCGAGGCGGTGGTGGACCGGCTGGTCATCAAACCCGACCTGGGGGCGCGTCTCACCGATTCCCTGGAACTGGCCCTGAAGCTGGCCGACGGGGTGGTGCGGGTGGCGGTGGTGGACGGCGAAGAACTGCTGTTCTCGGAGCGCTTTGCCTGCGATCACTGCGGCGTTTCTTTGCCTGAACTGACGCCCCGATTGTTTTCCTTCAACAGCCCCCAGGGGGCCTGCAAGGCCTGCAGCGGCCTGGGCACCCGGCTGATCATCGTCCCCGGCCTGGTGGTCCCCAACCCCGCCCTCAATCTACGGGAAGGGGCGCTGCGGCCCTGGGCCCACCGCCATTCCCTCCGGCACCAGCAGATGATGGAAGCCCTGGAGCAGCATTTCCATTTTTCCATCCACACCCCGTTTAAGGATTTGCCTAAGGAGGTCCAGGAGGCGCTGCTCTCCGGTTCCCAGGGGCACCCGATAAATTTTTTCTATGAGCAGGACGGCCGCCGCTTCTATAGCCCCAGGCCCTTTCCCGGCGTGGTAACCCTCCTCAAGGAACGCTATGAGGAGACCGACTCGGCCCAGGTGCGGGAGGATATCGAACAATACATGAGCCTGAGGCCCTGCCCCGACTGCGGCGGCGCCCGGCTGCGCAAAGAGGCCCTGGCCGTCAAGATCAACGGGGCCAACATCAGCGAAGTAACCGCCTTCACCGTCACCCATGCATTGGTGTGGTTCGGCGGCCTGGAACTTTCTCCCCGCCAGCAGGAAATCGCCCGGCGGATTTTGAAGGAAATTACCGAACGCCTGGGGTTTCTGTCGGAAGTGGGGCTGGATTACCTCAGCCTGGACCGGGCCACCGGCACCCTGGCCGGGGGAGAGGCCCAACGTATCCGCCTGGCCACCCAGATCGGCTCCAAACTCTCCGGCGTCCTCTACATCCTGGACGAGCCCAGCATCGGCCTCCACCCCCGGGATACCCAGAAACTCCTCCATACCCTGAAGAACCTCCGGGACCTGGGCAACACCGTGATCGTGGTGGAGCACGACCCGGAGACCATCCGCCAGGCCGACTTTGTAGTGGACATGGGGCCGGGCGCGGGCCGTCAAGGAGGCGAAGTGGTATTCGCCGGCACCCCGGCGGAACTGGTGCGCCACGCCCACTCCCTCACCGGGCTCTTCCTGTCCGGGAAACGGTCCATCCACCTGCCCCGGGGCCGGCGCCACCCCCAGGGATTTTTGCGCCTGCAGGGCGCCCGGGGCCACAACCTCAAAGACCTGGAAATCGACATCCCCTTAGGCGTGCTGACTTGCGTCACCGGGGTCTCCGGCTCGGGGAAGAGCACCCTGATCATGGACACCCTTTATCTGGCCCTGCGCCAAAAACTTTTCCAGGCCAAGGTTGCCGCGGCCCCCTACGACCGGATTGCCGGGCTCACGGCCCTGGACAAGGTGATCAACATCGATCAGAGCCCCATCGGCCGCACCCCCCGCTCCAACCCCGCCACCTACTCCGGGCTGTTCACCATCGTCCGGGAGCTCTTTTCCCAGGTGCCCGAGGCCCGGCTCCGGGGCTATAAGCCCGGGCGCTTCAGCTTCAACGTCAAGGGCGGGCGCTGCGAGGCCTGCCGGGGCGAGGGGATCAACAAGATCGAGATGCACTTTTTGCCCGATGTCTACGTGCGCTGCGAGGTCTGCCGGGGCCTGCGCTACAACGCCTCCAGCTTGGAGATTCGCTACAAGGGCAAGTCCATTGCCGAGGTCCTGGACATGACCGTGGACCAGGCCCTGGAGTTCTTCGGGCCGGTGCCGGCCCTCAGAGACCGGCTCCAGACCCTGGCGGACGTGGGCCTGGGGTACGTGCAACTGGGGCAGTCGGCCACCACCCTTTCCGGCGGCGAGGCCCAGCGATTGAAACTCTCCCGGGAGCTGGCCAAACGGGCCACCGGCCGCACCCTCTACATCCTGGACGAGCCCACCACCGGGCTCCACCTGGCGGACATCGAAAAGCTGCTCCTGGTGCTCAACCGCCTGGTGGACGAAGGCAACACCGTCATCGTCATCGAACACAACCTGGAGGTCATCAAGACCGCGGACCACCTCATCGACCTGGGCCCGGAAGGCGGCGACGGCGGCGGCCGTCTCGTGGCCGCCGGCCCCCCGGAAGAGGTGGCGCAACACCCGGATTCGCATACGGGGCGGTTTCTGCGGGAGTTGTTGCATTAGAGATTTGACACCAAGTTGAGACCTCTGCGAAAGTCTCTTGAAAAATAGTTTTAAAAACAAGTAAAAAGTAGTTCAACATATTGAAATATCGTGCTAATCTGCGATTAACGCTAGATATCGGAGGTCGCAGATGGTGGGAAAACAATCGGGGCAGATGGGATTTGGGGACTTGGAGGCCACGGGTCGGGTTCCGGAAGGCCACTTTCTGAAGAAGATCGACCGCCAGATTGACTGGCGGGCCTTCCAGAAGATCTTGGAATCTCTGTATCACCCCACGCAGGGACGTCCCAGCCATCCGCCAGTGATGATGTTTAAAGCCCTGCTGTTGCAGCAGTGGTACGGCTTGTCCGATCCCGGCCTGGAAGAGGCCATCTGCGATCGCCTGTCGTTCCAGCGTTTTCTGGGGCTTTCCCTTACCGACCCGGTTCCGGATGAAACCAGGATTTGCCGGTTCCGTAACCGGTTGGCCCAAGCGGGGTTGGGAGAATCCCTGTTTGCCTTGCTGGAGGAGCAACTCCAGGCCAAGGGGTTGATCGTGCGGCGGGGTTCTTTGATCGACGCCACTTTGGTCAAGGCCCAGCCCCACCCGCCTCGCCGGGGAGAGGCCAGTCCCGACCCCGACGCGGATTGGACCCGCCGAGGCAAAGACGGGCACTTTGGTTACAAGGTCCACCTCACCGTGGATCAAGGCAGCGGCCTGATCCGGCATCTGGCGCTGACTTCGGCCAGCGTCTCCGAATCGCATCGGTTCGAAGAGATGGTCAGAGGCGATGAAGCTGCGGTGTTTGCCGATGGAGCCTATGCCAAGGACGCCCGCAAGAAGGCGTTGCGAAGCCGGGGGATATTCTGTGGCATCATCAATCGGCCCTGGCGTTATCGACCCATAACCGAGAACCAAAAGAGGCGGAATAAATTCTATTCCCGGGTTCGCCGGGCCGTGGAACGGGTTTTCGGCACTTTGAAGCGCCACTATGGGATGGAACGCTGCCGTTATGTGGGTGGGGTGCGCAATCGATGTCACTTCTGGCTGAAGGGGATATGTTTCAACCTGAAAAAGATGTTGGTGCTGCAAGGGACTACCTGAGCCGCGATTAGAGCAGGATGGACCGGAAAGATGACCAAAGGCCTGAAAGGGGCCTCTGGGACCTTCCCCGAGGGATAGGTGGGTGGACTCAGAAGGGGGCATCGCTTCCCTTTATGCGCAAAAAAGCCCTGTATCACAGCATCCGTTGATAACCTTTTGTTTAGCAGAGGTCTCAAGTTGCTATCAAAGAGATATTATTTGGTAGCACAGGCGTCTCGCCTGTGCAGGCGCAGGCTCAAGCACCATGGCCGTTTGGGGCCACCCCCAATCATGAAATTCCTTGTAGGGGCGGTTCGCGAACCGCCCCTACGGGTGGACTGTCAAGGTAAAGCCTGCGGCTACCATGAATTGTTTTTTGATTGCAACTCGATATGAAGCGGGGGTCTCCGGGATGTTCGCCGGGCAATTCCAGTTATACAATATTGTAAAACAAAATAAGATACCAAACCCTTGCTTTTTCATTTATGCAAGTTATACTATTGATAACGAAATCTTTTCTATAAAGCGGAGTGGATAAGACAATGGAATTTATGGCGCAAATCGGCTACTTCGGCGAACCTAACCTCCAGGCCTGCACTTTGTACGGTCTGGTTTTGATGGTAGTGAGCGTTTGGCTGGCAATCAATACGCACAAGCCTGAGAAAGATGATTAACCCGGCGGGAATGGTCCCAAGAAAACTTACGGGGCGGACCCTCAGGTCCGCCCTGATGCATTATGGGCTCTGGCGACCGAACCTGCCGTAAGGCAGAGGTGCGACGCCGGTACGACCAATGCTTCCCCTTCTCCCGCCTGATTTCTGAGTGTTGGCCTCTTCGAACCCCTTCACCGTCTCACCCTCAGAGCGCTGGCGACGGCCTCAGGAGTCGTGAACCTCGCTTTCGGATGGTTCACCTTTTTTAGGGTTAGCCTTACGGAACTCCTGTATTACCGTCTCAACCGAGTGATAAAGATTGAAGCCGACGCGGCGGGTCAGATGGGTATTAAAAAGTACTCTCTGAAAATGGCCTTTGACCCCACAAATGCCCAGGACTATTCCTCTACTCTTAAGGTCGCTGTAAAGCTCTTCCAGCATCTCGACGGCATTCACGTCCATATCCACGATCGCCTCGGCATTGATGAGGAAAAAAGTGACCTGGGGCCTGGCGGAATTGATCAAATCATGAACGCGGTTGGAGAAATAGGCGGCATTAAAAAAGAAGAGGGGCCCGCCAAACCGGTAGATCAATAAACTCGGCGCAACCGGCGGCCGGGTGATGATTTCATGAGGCCGGGCCAGTCGGTGCAGCACCAGGATAATGGCCAGGGCCACCGCTACCAATATGCCGGTCATGAGGCCGGTGACCAGGACCGCGATTGTGGTGATCACACTGATAAAAGCCGAAGCCGACCGTGTTTGCCATGCTTTTATCACTTCTTTGGGGTTAAAAAGTTTGATTGCCGCCACAATGATAATCGCCGTAAGGGCCACGACTGGGATATCTTTGAGGCCTTGCGTGGAGTAGAGCAAAAAAAGCGCTACGATGCCGGCAGCGAATAACCCGGCCAGTTGGGTTCGACCACCGTACATAACATTAACCACGGTACGCGACTGGCTGCACCCTATCGCGAATCCCTGGCACAAACCACTGCCCAGGTTGGCCAACCCTAAAGCAACCATTTCTTGATCCGGATCTATCTGCTGACCGCCCTTCACGGCAAAAGCCCGCCCGGTGGTTATGACATCCACATAAGAAACCAGGGCTATGCCCGCCGATAGAGGCAACAGGTCCAGAATATCGGCAAACCCCACATTCGGCATCGCCGGCTTCGGCAGTCCGGCTGGAAGTAAGCCCACCAGCTCGATTCCCCGTTCCCCCAAGTTCCACCAGATCACCGCGATGGTTGCCAGAACCGCTACCAGGAGAGCCTCAGGGATCTTGGGGACCAGGCGAAACAGGAACAATCCCAGGAGGCAGGATAACCCGATATACAGGGTGAGGAAATGCGTTTCGTGGATCTTGGTATAAAGTTCCCACAAGCGGGGAAAGAATTCGTTCTGGGTTAATTGGATGCCGGTAATCTTTCCCAGTTGGGCCAATATGATGATCAGAGCCATGCCGTTAAGAAAGCCGATGACCACTGATTTAGGGATGAAGTCGGAAATGAATCCGATCCGAAACACCCCGGCGATTAACAGAATAGCTCCGGCAATGATGGCTTGCAACGTGGCCAGGGCAAGGTAACGGGCCGGATCACCGCCCGCGGCAAACAAGGCCAGCGATGAACTCACCATAATCGCCATCGTGGCTTCAGAGTCAGGAATCATATGCCGGGAGGTGCCGAACAGGGCATAGATCCCCATGGATAACAGGGATGAATAAAAGCCTTGGATGGGCTGGAGACCGGCCAATAAGGCATACGCTACCGACGCAGGGATGGAAACGGCGAAAATAAGCACTCCGGCTATCAGGTCATTTAGCAACCAGGCCGGTTGATACCCTTTCAGCAGGTCTAGTTTAATTATCGCTTGGGTGGGTTCCGCCGAATCGGCGCCCTTTGCCGAATTTTCTTTTCCTTTCATCCCCTCACCTTCCCGGGCGCGGTTGCCTGCCAAATATATAAGCACTATGCCGAAGAAAATCCAAGATGATACCATCTGGAAAGCTTTTTTTTTGAGTTCTTATAATATCCTTTGCTTGGAGCCTGAGTGCAATCAGCCCCTACACCAACCAATCAAAAGACTATCTTTTAAATTATGAGCCTTGCGGCGCATTGCCCCATACCAGGTTTCTGTCAATCAAGTAATTATCCGAATTGTAGGGGCGGTTCGCGAACCGCCCCTACGGGGGTTGCGATCATAAAATCAGTATTACCTTTATGACGGCAACTTGGTACCAAAGAGCCGATACACAGATCGGTCCGCGACAAGTTAACGGGCACAGACAAAATGACGGTGCCGCCAAAAAATATCTCTGATTAAAATCGAAAACTGGTTGTGGGCTGCAGATAATTGCGAGCTGGGTCTTACTGGCTGACTGCTGAAAGCTGCCCTTAGCCTTCGCCCATGGTGAGGTTGTAGGCCAGGTTATCCAGCTTGACGGTGAAATCGACGTTTTCCACTGCCATGCCTTCGGGCACCTGAAGTTGGATGGGGGCAAAATTGAGGATGGCTTTAACTCCCGAGCCGATGAGGCGCAAGGCCGCCATTTGCGCCTTGGGGGCCGGGGTGGCGATGACCCCGATCTCCACGCCCTTGTCCTTGACCACCGTCTCCAGGTCGTCCACTGAGTAGATGGTCTGGCCGCTGGGCAACCGCCGGCCCACCTTGGCTGGATCGACGTCGAAGACCGCCACGAACTCGTAGCCCTGGCGGATAAAATTCTGATGGGCTAAGAGCGCCGAGCCCAGGTTCCCGATCCCCACCAGAGCCATCTTCCAGATCTTGTTGAGGCCCAGGATGCGCCTGATTTCGAAGAGCAACTCCTTGACGAAATAGCCTACTCCCCGGATGCCGAACTCCCCGAAATAGGCCAGGTCCTTGCGGATCTGGGCCGGGTTGATGCCGCACTTCTGGGCCAGCTTGTCCGAGGCGATGATTTTCACCCCTTCCTGGGCCAGGGCCTCAAGATAGCGGGAGTAAATGGACAAACGGGTGATGGTGGCGGTGGGAATCTTGGAGAATTTCATGGCTGAGCGCATTAATTAACCACTATGAGGGTAAGTCATAAAATACATTGTACAAATTTACACAAACATCCTGAATAAAAAGGGGGGCATAGCGCCCCCCTTCCGGCTTTCAGGTTCTTACATCTTGAAGCCCAGGGCCGTAGCAATGGGCTTGGCCATGGGGTACGCGTACAGGATGATCAGGGCGACGACCAGAGCGTAAATACAAAGAGACTCGATCATAGCCAGACCGATCAGCATGGTGACGGTGATTTTTCCGGAAGCCTCGGGGTTACGGGCGATGCCTTCCACCGAGCTCTTCACGGCCATGCCCTGGCCGATGCCGGTACCGAAAGCGGCGATGCCGATGCCGAAGCCGGCGGCCATAACCGCATAGCTGAAAAAGGTGCCCAAGCCGGCGGAAGCGCCGCCCGCAGCCGGTTCAGCCGCGAAAGCCAGGGAAGCCCAAAGCAGGGTTACCAGCATGCTCAGTCCAAGAACCAGGGATTTTCTCATTTCCTAAAACCTCCTTAAACGATGGTGAGATATGTGTATTGGCCTTCTTCCGAATTTTAGGTGTCAGCTATCAGCGGTCAGTTAAAGCTCTGGGCTGAAAGCTGACAGCTTCTTTTAATGCGCGTGCTCCATGGACCCGGCAAAGTACATCATGGACAGCAGGGTGAACACAAAGGCCTGCACCACGCTGGTGAACACCGCCAGGAACATCATGGGCAGCGGCGCCAGGAACATCCCGGCCAGGAACAAGAGGATGGCCAGGACCAGATCTTCCCCCATAATATTGCCGAAAAGACGCAAAGTCAGGGAGAGCACCCGGGCGAAGTGGCCGATCACCTCAATGATAAAAAACAGGGGCGCCAGGGCCGGGATAGGTCCCATGAAGTGCTTGACATACTTAGCCCCGTGATACTTGACCCCTAAGTAGTGCGTATAGACGAAGGTGCACAGGGCCAGTGACAGGGTGATGTTGATATTGGACGTCGGAGACAGAAAACCGGGAACCAAGCCGATCAAGTTACAGAACGCGATGAACAGAAAAAAGGTGGCGATGAACGGAAAGAAGCCCCGCCCTTCTTCACCGGTTACATCCACCATGAACTCTTCCAGGCCGCCGATGATCAGCTCAAAGACATTCTGGGCGCCCGTGGGAACCAGGGTTGTCTGACGGCCGGCCAGCCAGCCTAACCCCAACAGAATGACAGAGACCAACACGGCATACGTGAGGTGCGGCGGAATGTGCAGGCCGAACTTTCCAAAAAGTAAATCAAGAAATAGAATGGGGTGTTCCATGGGACGGGTTTGCCTCCTTATTCTTGAGCTTGATCGTTTCGTAAAGCGCGGCCAGCATCAGGGTCAGGACTACGGTGGACAACCCCAGCAGCAATCCGAAGATATTGACCCAGCCTTGGCCGACTAAGAGAAAAATAATGGCCAGCAGCACAAAAAAGCGCAGCAGTTGCCGGAAGGCGAACCAGGCCTTGGCCTGCCCGGCGCCCTCCCGGGGGTTATTGCCCAGTTGCCCGAAGGTGCCGCGCAGGGCCTGATGCAGCAGGTGGAAATTGATGACCACCACCAGGCCTCCCACCAGGACTCCCAGGGCGAATTCCTGGCCCAGCCAGAGGTATCCGGCCACCACCAGCACCGTCATGACCGACCAGTTGGCGATTTTCAAGTGGCGGGGTGAGGTAATTTCCATCGACCCCCTCACTTCTTATCCTGGTACTTTTTGCCCATTATGTAGACATTCCGGAACCCGGCAATGATGCCGACAATCAACCCGATGATCTTGAATAAATAACCGGTCTCAAAGTAATTGTCCAGTAAGTAACCCAGGAAGGCGCCGATAAAGATGGCGAACACCAGGGCCAGACCGATGGAACTTGCCCGGTAGCCCCCGGAAAAAAGCTCTTTTAAAAAAATTTTGGTGTCTTGTCTCAACGCCTGTCCGCCTGGGTACGCCCCCCAAAGAAAATGATTCTTTTCACATGTGCCTACCTATCATACCCCCACCTTATAGTCAATATTTTTTGGCAAAAAGGTGGGGAGAAAATCTTGAACCGGATTGCCCATATATTTGTGCTGGTTATATCTAAGCCCCCGCCGGGCGGCGGTCTCCAGGGCCGAGATCGGCTTCACAATTTGTGCTTTTTTTCTCTAAGTCTGGTGCGCCCCCGCGGACTCAGTCGATTCCCGGTGGACCGGAAGTTCAATGACAAAGACCGTCCCCTCGGTCCCGGTCCGTTCCACGTAAATCCGCCCCATGTGTTTCTGAATGATGCCATAGCTGATGGACAAGCCCAGGCCCACGCCCTTGCCCACTTCTTTGGTGGTGAAGAACGGGTCGAAGAGGCGGCTGAGCAGGTGTTCCGGGATGCCGGGGCCGGTGTCCGAAAAGCGGATGAGCACCAGGTCGCCGCCTTGGGCCGCCTCGGTTTTGACCGTGAGCCGGCCCTCCCCCTGGATGGACTCCCCACTGTTCATCAACAGATTGATGAACACCTGCTCCAGTTTGCTCTTGTCCCCGTAGACCGCCGGAAGCTGCGGATCGAGTTCCCGGATCAGCTGGATGCTCTGAAACATGAGATGATCCTCCACCAGGGAGATGGCCTCGTCCAGGATGGCGTTGATGGAAAGGGGCATCATCTTGGAGGGCATATGCCGGGAGAACTCCAGCAGTCCCTGGACGATCTCCTTGCAGCGGGTGGCCTCCCGGACAATCTTCTCCACCTGGGTCCTCTCCGGCGCCGCCGGGTCCAGGTCCTCCAGGAGCAGGTAGCTGTAAACCAGAATGCCCCCCAGGGGATTGTTGATTTCATGGGCCACCCCCGCGGCCAGTTGCCCCAGGGCCGCCAGCTTTTCCGTGCGGCTCAGGTGCTCCTCCAGGTGCTTCTTGTGGGTGATGTCCCGGATGTGGGTCTGGATGGCGGGCCGGCCTTCGTAGGTGGTGGGAAACGAGACGCCCTCCAGATCGAATTTGCTACCGTCCTGTTTGACCCCCTTCATTTCAAAGATCCGCGGGGTGGCAGCCCCGCGCTGGATTTGCGTCTGCCACCGCTCCACCACCAAACGGTACTGGGGGTCCACAAACTGGACCAGCGAGCGGTTCAGCATCTGGGCGGGTTCCTGGTAATGGAACATCTCCAGGCAGGCCCGGTTCACGTACAGGAGCTTCAGGTTGCGGTGCAGGACGATGCCGTCCAGGGAGGTTTCCACCAGGCTGCGGAACTTATCTTCGGAATCCGTCAGTTCCCGGGCCAACTGTTCCCGCTTGGTCATGTCCAGGATGACCTGCACCGCCCCCTGGATGCGGTTTTCATCATCATAGATGGGAGAGGCGGTGTGATAGAGATAACGCTCCCGGCCCCGGAAATTGGGAAAATACTCGTAGGCCTCATAGGCCCCCGGCAGGTTGGGGGAGGGTTTGAGATTCTTGTCCCCGAAAAACTTCTCCAGGGCCTTGATGTTTTGTTCCACCACCAGCGAGGCCATGGACGGCCGCTCGTGGGTATAGAACGGCAGCCAGTAGCGGTAGGTCCCCACCATTTCATGCCGGGAAAACCCGGTCAACTCCTCGCAGGCCCGGTTCCAGTAGATAATGCGGTGGGTCCGGTCAATGACGAAGGTCGGCACCGGCAGGCCTTCCAGAATGCCTTCGGTGGTTTTCTTCTCCCGCAAAAGCTCCCACTCCTTGTGCTTGCGCTCGCTGATATTCTTCAAGATGCCTTCGTAACCGGTGATGCGGCCCTCTTTATTTCGCCGCACAATGCCGGTCAGCAGGGCATAAACCTGACCCCCGTTCTGAGGTTTTAACGTGAGTTCCAGGTCCCGGATGTAGTCCTCCACCTCCACCTTGAGCTGAAACCGCTCCCAATCCCGGGGGTCTTGAAAGATTTCCCGCAGATGCGGCAGACTGAGGGCCTCGGCCTTGGAGGAAAATTTAAGGAGTTCCACCCCCGCCGGGTTGAGGTCCAGGATACGGCCCTCCACGTCGGTGACGAAAATCATGTCCTTGGAACCTTCAAAGATGCGGCGGTAGCGCCGTTCCGAGCGCCGCATCTGGTGATAGAGGCGGGCGTTTTCAATGGCCAGACCGATCTGGTTCCCCAGGATGCCGAGGAAATACTTCTGGCGCCGGGATGACCGGAAGGTTCGGGTGCTTTTCGCCGCCAGATTGAGAAACCCGATGATATCGTCCCGGTATCTCAAGGGGATGCTGGCCACCGCCCTAAACCCCGGGTCTTCCCGGATCAGATCGCTAAAGGTGGAAGAAACCAGGCGCGGGTCGTTGTGGATATCCTTGATGACTAAGGGCTTGACGGCTCGGGACCGGTTAGACTCCATCAGGCCTTCCGGGGTCCCGCCGGAGAGTTGGGCCAGGTAC
>Ga0366818_10283_pt1 | contig 13591 bp, 8 predicted proteins | sample TotcelFGM3001N14_FD_207090 | JGI IMG/M metagenome (GOLD analysis project Ga0366818, IMG submission 207090) | Enriched cells from coal bed in the Powder River Basin, Montana, United States - Total cells FGM rep3 HSBNCT.FGM.300.1.N14 ...
GTTGGGCGGGATGCCGAAATAGGTGGTGACATTCCAGGCGTTCCTGGAGAGAAAGGCGAACAGCCCCTTACGCCAGGAGGACATCTTGGCCTCACCGGTGCTTAGGAGCGTTTCCCGGTTCACGTAAAAGGTGGTGGAAAAGGCGTCCATCTCCAGGCCCTGCGCCGTGGCGATCTCCAGGATTTCCGGAACGCTGGGGGTTTCCATGAAGCCATAGGTGGCCACCACCCGATGAAAACCCTGGCCCAGGTCGGCGATGGTCAACCGTTTCTCCCGGGAGACTAAGGGGGTTTTGGCGGAGACGATGGACATCAGGATCACCCGCTTGGGCAGAGATTCGGTGTGTTTCAAAAGATGCAGCAGGGTGATGGGGATACCCATTGGAGAGATAGTGAGGAAGGCGCCGGTTCCGGGAGTGCGGACGAGTTTGTAATGCTTGATGTCCTTCAAGATAACATCCACGGGAACCCTGACATCCTCATAACGCTTGGCCAGGAGGGCTCGGCCGTCCCGCCAGGTGACCATAATGACGGTGAGGATCACCGCCACGGTAATGGCAAACCAGCCGCCGTCCACAAACTTGAGAAGGTTGGCGCCGAAATAGGCGAGATCGAAAAACAGGAAGACGCCGGCCAGCAGCATAGCCTTCCAGGCAGGCCAACCCCAGTTGTAGCGGGTGACGTAGTAGTAGATCAGGGTGGTGATGGCCATAGTGCCGGTTACCGCGATGCCGTAGGCTGAAGCTAGGCGGCTGGACTCCTTGAAGGCCAGGGCCAGCCCCAGGCAGCCGATCATCATCATGTTGTTTATCCAGGGCATATAGATCTGCCCTTTGGTTTCGCCGGAAGTATGGACGATGTGGAGCCGGGGGCAGTAGCCGAGTTGGATAGCTTGTTGGGTGAGGGAGTACACTCCGGAGATCATGGCCTGGGAGGCGATGACCGTGGCCGTGGTGGCCAGGGCCACCATGGGATAGAGGAGCAACCGGGGCACCAGTCCATAAAAAGGGTGGAAGGCCGCCTCGGCGTTTTCCAACAGCAGGGCCGTTTGGCCGAAGTAGTTAAACAGCAGGGCCGGAAAGACCAGAATGATCCAGGATATCCGGATGGGACCCCGGCCGAAATGACCCAGGTCGGCGTAGAGGGCCTCGCCCCCGGTGAGACAGAGCACTACCGCGCCCAGGACCACGATGCCGTGGAGACGATTGGCGGCAAAAAAGGCCACGGCGTAGCGCGGGTCCAGGGCCGCCAGGATTTCGGGTTTTCTCAGCACCTGCGCCAAACCGAGGATGGCCAGGGAAAAAAACCAAAACAACATGATGGGGCCGAAGACCTTGCCGATGCGTTCGGTGCCCAGGCTCTGAAACAGGAACAGACCAAACAGGACGCCGCAGGAAATGGGCAAGACAAAGGGATCCGCGGCCTGGGTGGCCACGTTGAGGCCCTCCACCGCCGAGAGCACCGAGATCACCGGGGTGATGAGGCCGTCGCCATAGAGCAGGGCAGCGCCGAAGATGCCCAGGAGGACGAGACGCTTCACGGTCCTTTCCGAAACCTGTTGGGCTCCTTTCCCCAGGAACAAGGCGGCCAGGGCATAGATGCCCCCCTCCCCCTCGTTGTCCGCCTTCAGGATAAAGGTTACGTATTTGATGGTGACCACCACCGTCAAGGACCAGAAGATTAGGGACATGACGCCCAGGAGGTTGCCCGGGGTGAGGGCGATGGCATGGGGGCCGTGGAAGCATTCCTTGACGGTATACAAGGGGCTGGTGCCGATGTCGCCGTAGACCACGCCCAAGGCGCCCAGCGCCATGATCAGCGTTTTCCGGAGGTTTTTATTTTCGGGGTTTGGATCTTTGGGGTGAGATGGCGAAGAAATCCGGATAATAGGCGGAGGCATGCCCCCCCCCTTGCTGGACAAACCTGTACTCATAGAACCCCCTGGACCATTTTGTGGGAGGACGCGCCTCCTTACAATGGCTGGAGGGTTCTCCCCATCAACGTCTACGGGGTTAGCTGACGGGCTCGAACCGATGAGGTTGTTCTACGCCTAACGGCGATACGCCCCTACTGCTCGGGTCCCCCGTTTCCGCTTTGCAACGGAATTTGACGATTTATTATCTATACACAATATAAGATGTGGTCTGCAAGTTTTTTAAACACCGGGTTGGCAAAAAATGAATTTGTACTCTTGCTTTCAATCCCATATCAAGCACATATGTCATCTTTTCATTAAAAATCTTATGCACTGCGATAAAAGTACATGCTATAATGCACATCATATATCAAGCCCTATTTATCCTTTGGCTCTTCAATTCAGGAGTTTAATTATGACTCTCCTCCCTTATCCTGTTACAAAAATCCTTCTGCCTTACGATGGCAGCCCGTCAGCCGGGAATGCCTTGAAACTGGCCGCCCAACTCAGTATCGCCGGCCAGGACGCGGTAACCGGTTTGACCCTGTTGCAGGTCATCGGGGGAAGTTACCTGGCCCGGCATGTCCATAATGTGGACCTGCGGGTCAACCGGATGGACCAGGAAAAGGATTGGCAAAGGATTCGCAAACGCTACATGGAAAAGGAAGTTCTACCGGTGCTGGAGGAAGGTAAAAAAATACTCCAGTCTTTAGGGGTGCAGGCCCCCATCGAAGTTCGCATCCTCGAAGGCAAGGTCAGCGACGAGATCATCCGCTTGACCCAGGAAGAAGCCTTTTCCACCCTGATCATGGGTCGGCGAGGCCTGTCGCCGATCAAAGCCATGCTCCTGGGGAGCGTCACCAGTAGCGTCTTAGCGCAGGCCCAGGGAGTAACCGTCTATATAGCCCCCCAAGAGGGGCCTCCCAAGTCCGGTGGCGGCATTTCCCCCTTGTTGCTTCCTGTAGACGGCTCCGAGTCCAGCTTAGCCGCAGTCAGTCAGGCCGCGGCCCTGGCTCAAGCCTTCCGACCGCTAGAGCCCTCTCTGACCCTTTTCCATGTCATTGATATTGCCCTGATGGGTATGGAAATCCATGAAGGAGGCGATTCTCTGGTGAAAGAAGGAGAGGGTATCCTGGCCGCCTCCCGGCGTCTTCTCCAGGAAGCCGGGTTGGAGGGATGTTGGAAGGAAAAGATGGTCAGCGGGGAACCAGCCCAGGCCATCGTCCAGCAAGCCCAAGAAGGGGGATATCCCCTCATCATGATGGGGAGCAGAGGACACTCGGCCCTGGCCAAATTTCTCTTGGGCAGCGTCACCAGCAGCGTGGTGCACACCGCATCCGGCGCCGCGGTGGCAGTTGTCTATTCCTGAGTTTGGCGACCCGGCGCTGATCAGATAACCGGGCCCAGGATCAACCTAAAATAATATGGTGTTAACGTTGTTAAAGAAAACAGCTGGCACGGCAGATAAATTCTGTCTGGTCCTGCTGATCGGACTGGTTCTGGCCCTCCTGGTTACCGATACCCAGGCGGAAGACCGTCTCAGTCTGGCGGGAACGGTGTACAATGCCCAGGGGAAAGGCATTAAAGATGTGGCGCTGGAGGTGACGTTGAACGGTCAGCCCCTGCAACCTCGGGGACAAGAAGCTGACATCCGCACCGGGAACCGGGGCAGCTTCGCGGCGGATTTTATCCTGCCCACCGGTGCCCTCGACGGGGCGAAGGTGGCGGTGCGGACCTCCAAACCCGCTTGGCGGACACTCGGGCCCCTGGAGGTGAGGCTGGTAGGCGGCGAAGCCAATGAGGCCGGCCACCAGCTTTTTTATGCAATGAAAAATTTCACTCTGGAACGCCAGGTGGCCCCGGCCTTTTGGCTGGCCACCCTAATCCTGCTGCTGGTATATCTGATCATTGCCCTGGAATGGCTGCACCGCACCCTGGCCGCCCTGCTGGGCGCCACCCTGATGTTGTTCATCTCCTACACCCTGGGCGTCTACGATTCGGCCTATTTCATTCTTTCTTTTGAAGACGCTATGCATGCCATGGACATGAATGTGGTTTTTCTTTTACTGGCCATGATGATCATCGTCGGGGTCATTAAAAAAACCGGCATGTTCCAGTGGTTGGCCTATAAAAGTTACGCCCTGGCCCGGGGCAATGTCTTTATCCTGGCAGTTCTTTTTATGTGGATTACCGCAGTGATATCGGCCTTTCTGGACAATGTCACCACCATGCTGCTCATGATCCCGGTAACCATAGAAATTGCCTTGACCTTGAAAGTCAACCCCATGACCTTCTTGATTCCCGAGGTTTTCGCCTCCAATGTGGGCGGGACGGCCACTCTGATCGGGGATCCGCCCAATATCCTCATCGGCTCGTACGCCAACCTCAGTTTTGGCCAGTTTGTGATCAATCTGGCAGGAATTTGCTTTATCTGTATGATCGTTACGGCGGTTTATTATGCCTTCTGGTATAAAAAAGAATATCTTGAGGCCGAAGTCAAAGATGTCCAAAGCACCATCGGTTATCTACGGGAAGAATACCGCATCACCGACCCCAAGCTTATGACCCTATGTCTGGTGCTCCTGGGCTTGACGATTTTTTTGTTCGTCATTCACGGCATGCTCCATATGCCGCCATCGGTGGCCGCCCTGACCGGGGCCATGTTCCTGTTGGTCCTTTCCCGGGTGGATATCGTGGAGATGCTGGAACATGAAGTGGAATGGCCCACCCTGGTCTTTTTTATGGCTTTGTTTATCGTCATTGCCGGGGCGGAGGAGACCGGTTTGATTCAGTTTATCGCCGAGGGGGTGAGAAATGCTTCCGGCGGCTCCCTCACTACGGCCATTATCATGGTTCTGTGGGTCTCCGCCATTGCCTCGGCCTTTATCGACAACATCCCCTTCACTGCCACCATGCTCCCGGTTATCGCTTTCCTGAACCAGACCATACCGGGCGCTGAGAGCGGCGTCTTGTGGTGGTCCCTGGCTCTGGGGGCCTGCCTGGGCGGCAACGGCACCATGATCGGGGCCTCGGCCAACGTGGTGACCGTGGGCATGGCGGAAAAGGCCGGTTACCAGATTTCTTTCCTGGCTTACCTGAAGGCCTGCTTTGTGCCTATGCTCATCACGGTTACCCTATGCATGATTTATTTGCTACTGGCTTATTAAGAAGGGTCAGGATTGTCCCCTTCATTATTGGGGTTGAAAGCCCCAGACAATCCCAAATTTACTATACGGCCTGCCCGTCACCCGTTCATAATTCTGCTGGGCCGGCCTGTAGTTAGCATCGATTTTCCTAGCCACTTGGTAATTGGTCACTGCCTCTTTCCGCTGGTCCCGGGTCTCGTATAACCCCCCTAACAGATTGAAAGCCTCTGGTCGGTGGGCATTCACAAACACCGCCTTGTGGGCATAGACGAAGGCGGCGCTGAACTCCTTGGCCGAGATACTTTTTCTGGCCAGATTGAGATAGTCTTCATAGGTAAAGGCGGTGGGGCCGCCTGCAGGCAGCGCCAGCACCCTACCGACGATTTCCCGCACTTCCATAGGCTCGAAGGGTTTTTGCAAGAAATCCACCGCCCCCAGTTTCATGGCCTCCACCACCGCCTCCACGGTTCCGTAGGCCGTAATAATAATCACCTTAGTCCCGGGAAACCGCTCGGCCACCTGCCCCAGCACTGCCAGTCCGTCCATGCCCGGCAAACGCAAATCCAGAACCATGACGTCATAGGTTTTTTCTTGCAGCTTTTGGAGAGCTTCCTCTCCCTGAAATACAGCATCCGCTTTCAGGCCAATGCCCTCCAGGGCGTACTTAAGAGTGAGCCGGATATTTCGCTCATCATCCACAATGAGAATACGCGGGGTTTCCATTTTTGATCTTATCTCCTCTTCATCTTGACAGGGGCAGGGTGAATGTAAACGTGCTGCCCTGGCCAGGCAGTGACTCCAGCCAAATGATGCCCCGGTGGGCCCGGATGATCTCTTTGCTGATGGCCAGCCCCAGGCCGCTGCCGCTGGTGGCTTCCCCTTGATCCATTCGGACGAATTTATCAAAAATACGGGATTGCAATTCCCGGGGAATGCCAGGCCCATTGTCCTGAACTCTAAAATGGACCATCTCACCCACTTTTTCCCCCTGGAGCCAGACATGGCCGCCTTGGGCAGTATAACGGACGGCATTGGCCAAAAGATTAACCAATACCCAGACGATCTTATTGGCATCGGCCAACACCTCCGGCAGGTCTGCTGGAAGCTCCACCGTCAAAGTTATACTTTTGACCTCTGCCTGGTTTTTAATAATCGTACTTGCCTGCCGGGCTAAGAAATCGGGCGCCACCTTTTCCACATTTAGCTCCAGTTTGCCGGCCTCGATTTTAGCCAGATCCAGCAAGTCATTAACCAAAGCCTTCAGGCGATTTATTTCTTCGTGACAGACTTCCAGATATTCGCGTTCCTGGTCGGTAAGCTTGGCCGCCGCCGACTCTTTGAGCATAATCACCGACATGCCGATACTAGTCAACGGCGTACGCAACTCGTGGGACGCCGTCATGACAAACTCGCTCTTCAAGCGGTCCAGTTCCTTGAGCCGAGTGACGTCCCGCAATACTAATATCGCTCCCGGAATGCCCCCGGCCCGGGAGCGCATCGGCAGAACGGCCGTTTGAAAATGCTGCGCCTGTTCTCCGTGCTGGATTGTCAAAATGTCCTCTCCCTCTTCTATGCGGGGCGACTGCCCTGTTTCTAAGGAGTATTTTATACCTTGAAAAATCCGGTCGTCACGCACCACTTCCAGAACATGCTTGCCCTGGGCCTCTTCATCCTCAACCTGGAAAACTGCTTTAGCCTTAGGGTTGATATTGGTAATCAGAAGGTTTTCGTCTACCACCACCAGCCCGTCGTCCACACTGCGGATGATGGCTTCGCTCTTACGCTTCTCGACCAAAATCTGGTCAATATCCATTTCATGAAAATGTCGTAACTTTTCAGCCATCACATTGAAAGCCTCGGCCAACAGCGCCAGCTCGCCTTCTCCCCGCACCGGCACCTGAACGGTGTAATCTCCCTGGGCCAGGTTCAAGACGGCATTTTTAAGCTCGGTGACCGGGCGGGTAATGAAATGGGCCAACAGCAGACTGAAAGACAGTCCACCTATAATGGTCACTCCACCTATAAGCGAGATAAACAGCACCGCCTGCTCTGCCAACTGCCGGGCCTGTTTGCTGGCAGCATACATCACCTCATGATTCAAGTTCCGAAGCTTGATACAGGTGTCCCGGATTGTCCGGAAGCGCGGCAGCACCTTATCATAATAAATGCTGATGGTTTGATTGAGATTAGAGTTACTGCCGAGCTGGAGTTGGGAGATATCTTGCAGATAGAGGGTATAATTCTTCTCAATGGCCTCCACCACCTCTTTCTCCCCCGGGATGGTGATATTGTCCTTGGCCCGGCCCAGCCACTGCAGAAAACTGACCTCACTTTCCCGAAACTCCTTAAAACCCATTTCCTTAAAATTGAGGAGAACGAGGAGCACTCCCGAATCCTGCCGTTCAATATCGTTGATCATATTTTCCGCGGCCAGCGTACTGACGTAATTTTCCTGCAGGATTGCATCGGAGGCCCGTCCCAACCTTAAGAGCAGAATGATAGCCAGGATCAGTATGACCGCCACAAGAAACAGGCTGGCGCCAAAGCCTAAGAGTATTTTCGCACGTAAGGTCTTCATAATGTTCTCAATCGATTAGGGCCGTTTGCTGAGGCCCAACAATCCGGGCAGGCGTCGATAAAGGCGGCACCGGCCTCTTGCATGAGGGCCCTAAATTTCCACCTGACTGCCTAACTCCACCACTCGGCCCGGTGGGATACCGAAAAAGTTGGAAACATTCCAGGCGTTCCGGGACAAATAAGCAAATAACCCCTTGCGCCAACGGGCCATTTTGCTGGTGCCGGTGGTGAGTAGGGATTCGCGGCCCAGGTAAAAAGAGGTGGAAAATATGTCAATATCCAGGCCGCGCTCATCCGCCAGGTTAATGATTTCTGGGATGTTGGGGGTTTCCATAAATCCAAAGGAAGCCACGATGCGATAGAAACCATGTCCTTTTTCGGTTATCTCAAGTCGTTGCTCCGGGGGGACGTGGGGAGTGTCGGTGGATACCATAGACAAGATGAACACCCTTTCCGGCAAAGATTCAGTGTGTTTTAACAGGTGGAGCAGCACAATCGGGGTCCCTGTCGGCGTTAAAGCCAGAAAAAAACCGGTGCCGGGGGTGCGCACCAGTTTATAGTGGGTTATGTCGCTCGTTAAGACATCGAGTGGCACTTGGGATTCTTCAAAGCGTTTTCGCAGGGAGGCCCGGCCGTCTCGCCAGGTAACCATGATGATGAAGAGAAATATAGCGACGCTTACCGCAAACCAACCGCCGTCAAAAAACTTGAGGAGGTTAGCGCCGAAATAAGAAACATCGAAGCATAAGAACATGCCAGCCAGCAGCAAGGACTTCCAGAGCGGCCAACCCCAGTTATATCGAGTGACGTAAAAGTAAATAATGGTACTGATGCACATTGTACCGGTAACTGCAATACCGTAAGCCGCAGCTAGATTGCTGGATTCCTTAAAGGCCAGGGCTAAACCCAGGCAGCCTATCATCATCGTATAGTTGATCCAGGGCATGTAGATTTGGCCCTTGGTTTCGCCGGAGGTGTGGACAATACGGAGCCGGGGGGCGTAGCCGATCTGAATGGCCTGCTGCATCAGGGAAAACACCCCCGATATCATGGCTTGGGAGGCAATGACCGTGGCTGTCGTAGCCAGGGCCACCATGGGATATAACAGCATCCGAGGTACCAGCCCGTAAAAGGGATGGACTGCGGCCTGGGGATTTTCCAATAATAGGGCGGTTTGCCCGAAATAATTAAGCAGCAGCGCGGGAAAGACCAGGATGATCCAGGAGAGGCGGATGGGGCCGCTCCCGAAATGGCCCATGTCAGCATACAAGGCCTCACATCCTGTAATGCAAAGGACCACGGAGCCCAGTACTAATAACCCATGCAGATGATTGACCGCAAAAAAATTTACGGCATACCGTGGGTCCAGGGCCGCAAGAATTCCTGGTAACCGCAATATCTGCATCAGGCCCAGAAGGGCCAGGGACAGAAACCAAAAGATCATGATGGGGCCGAAAATCTTACCGATGCGCTCCGTGCCCAGTCTCTGGACGAGGAAGAGGCCTAGCAGTACGGCGCAAGAAAGCGGTAAAACAAAAGGCTGAGCCGCGGTGGTGGCCACATTGAGACCCTCCATGGCGGAGAGCACGGAGATGACTGGCGTAATCAGGGCTTCACCGCACAATAGCGAGGCGCCAAAGATGGCTAGAAGGATGAGCTGGTTTACCCGCTTGGGGGCAACGCGTTGCCGACCCTTGCTTAAAAACAACGCCGCCAGGGCATAAATGCCGCCTTCTCCATGGTTGTCGGCCCTTAAAATGAACATGACGTATTTGACGGTCACTACCATGGTCAGTGACCAGAAAATCAGGGACATGACCCCAAGAATGTTGTCCAACGAAATAGTCATGGCGTGCGGGCCGTGAAAGCATTCTTTGACGGTGTACAGCGGGCTGGTGCCGATGTCGCCGTATACCACTCCCAGCGCTCCCAGGGCTAGAATCAATTTTTTTTTAGTATCTGATTGAGAATTTGGGAGGCCGTGGCTAGGTGATGAGATAACTGGATATGAAGCTAACTCGGGCCGGTGCTCGGATCCTGAACTAGAAGATGAACTCATGCATTGTCCTTTAAATGAATTTTTGGAAGACTAGGCCTTCGTTATGAAGAACGGAAGGTTTTTTTTCCATCGACTGCAGCGAGGTATGGCACGGGACCTGGAATGATAAGCCGTCTAACCCCTGATGAGCAATACCTTCCTGATACCCGGTCCCTGCTCTCGCCATCGGCGACGGTAATAAGCATAAGCCGATGGTTATTCTATCTTATTTTTTTCTCAGACCACGGCGAAGTAGGTATTTAAGATCTCGGGGATAACAGAAACTTTGAGACGAAAATCCTGTCAACTGCTTCGATTTCTGGTCCAATATAAAAAATCTGTTTCAATTGAAATTAATTTTCTGAGGGGCATAGAGGAAGGATAAAAAAGGCCGCCAGCAAGGTGGCGAAAAATTCCAGGCTCTTGCCCTTCCAAACGCCTACGAGGTTAGCTGACGGGCTCGGCCTTGGAAGTGCCCTATCCGGTTAAGGAACACGCCCCAAAATCTCGGGTCCCCCGTATCCATGCGGTTGCATGATTTTCGGCTGCAAATGTAGATATTACTATAAACCAGGCAATTAAACAGTCAATGAAAAAGTTAACTATCGCCTCAGCGGCCTCTGAAACATGGCTACCGGGAGCTTATCCACCTCATTTATACCCGGGTGGCGGTGCGTCTGAAGATGAGGAAGCAGGCTATCCCCCCGAACCAGGCTGGCGCCATACCCCAGGAGAATTTTTTTCCGTAGAGTCCGCATTAAAGCTTTTGTGCCCCCTTATCCCAGAGGCGGATCAGATCTTCCTCTTTGCCGATAATCACCAGGATGTCACTGGGTTTGATAACGAATTCCGGAGGGGGAAGAAAGACAAAGCGAGTGGGGATGAGCTCCTTGATAGCCAGGACAAAGATCCCTAATCTTTTCCTCAGGTTTAGTTCTATCAGCGAATGGCCGTAAAAGCTGTTCGGCGGGGCTACGTCCATAACGCGATAGTCTTCCTCTAAAGGGATGAAGTCCAGAAGATTGGGATTGGTAAGCTGAGCTGCCAGCCGGCGGGCGGTCTCCCGTTCGGGAAAGATGATCTCGTTGGCGCCGACGGATCGGAGGATAGTCGCATGGTCTTCAGAGGTGGCTTTGGCCCAAATATGCTTCACCCCGATTTTTTTCAGATGCAACGTGGTCAGGATGCTGGATTCCAGACTTTCTCCCATACTGACTATGGCCTCATCGAACTCCTTGGTAACAACCGAGCTCAGACTGTGAAAATCACGGACATCTAAAATCAGAGCCCGCTGCACCTGGTCGAGAATGGCCTCTATCATGGCCTCCTCCTTATCCAGGGCCAGCACCTCGCAATCTTTGGCCAGTTGCCTGGCCAATTCCTGACCAAACTCCCCCAAACCGATGACGACAATATGTTTTTTTTCTTTCATCCGATCATTATCCTGCCTTGGGGATATTTTACATGAATATGTTTGGCCGGCAGCAGCCCCATGGCTATGGTCAACGGACCAAGCCGGCCCACAAACATGGTGGCGGTAATCCAGAGGCGGCCGACCATCGACAGCTTATCCGTCAACCCGGTGGATAGTCCCACCGTGCCGAAGGCGGAGATTTGCTCAAAGAGCACGTCATGGAACCCCACTCCGGGACGGCCCGATTCAGTAACTAACAAGAGAAAGACGCCGAGAAGATTCCACATGATGGACAGGCGGATCAACACCATGGTGCGATCTAAAATTACTTTAGGTAAACGGCGCTCCATGATGACCACCTGCTCCACACCTTTCAGCTTGGCCCTGAACTCGGCGATGGAAATGGCCAGGGCGGTGGTTTTGACGCCGCCGGCGCAGGAACCCGGCGACCCTCCGATAAACATGAGAAGTACAAGGAGAAAAAGGGAACCCAATGGCATGAAGCCGATTTCTACTGAATTGAAACCCGCGGTGCGGGCGGAGATGGATTGAAAAAGGGCACTGGAAAGTTTCAGGCTCCAGGTAGTCTCGGCCGAAGTTAAACCCAGAAAAAAAATGCCCAGCCAGCCGATAATAATTAGCGCCAGGCTTGTTTTCAGGACCACCCGGGTATGGATGGAGAAGAAGCGCGAGGCAGGGGGCATGGATTTGACCAGGCGGCTAAGGCCATGACGCCACAATTCGGCAAGCACCATATGGCCCAGCCCGCCCAAGACAATGAGGGACATTATCGTGGTCATGATCACCGGGCTATCCCGCCATCCTATGAGGTTATCCTTATAGATGGAAAAGCCGGCATTACAGAAGGCCGAGATGGAGTGGAAAAAGGCGGAAAACAAGGCCGGCCCCACCGGGACCTGGCGCCACAGCAGGGCCAGAAAGATAAAGAGAATGCCGGCCAGTTCAATGCCGGCTGTGAGGATTAAAATCTGGTGGAATTTTTTCCTGAATTCCATGCCCAAATCCTCTTGAAAAAAGGCGTCATGCAAGGCCGCCTGGGAGGCCAGGGACAACCGCCTCCCCAGCATGAGATAAGCCAGCGCCGCAAAGGTCATGATGCCCAAACCGCCGATTTGGATCAGGAAAACGATCATGGTTTGTCCGAACAGAGTGAAAGCCGTACCGGTGTCCACTACCACCAAACCAGTGACGCAGACCGCCGAGGTCACCGTAAAGAGGGCGTCGACGAATCCCACTTCGCCTTGGGTCTGGGACCACGGCAGCAAGAGTATAAGAGTCCCCACCAGAATGGCTCCGGCAAACCCCCCAATTAAGAGGGTCTGGGGCATTTTTCCATAAGGCAACAGACGTCTAAAAATGGGCTCTTTCCCCATGTTTATATAATTTTAAGAGAAGTGCATTTGGGACATGTGAAATTCAGTTCTTTCTATATATAATATTTACCAGCGAAGAAGAAACAGGATTTTGTAAGAAATATTTCTTGTTGAGTTTTTTTGGGTGGAGGGTAGGGGTCTGGTAGCACCGGCGTCCCCGCCGGCGGAAACCCCTTCCTCCTCCCTGAACCCCACCATCAACCCTTGTGAACTGGTAACTGCTCTTGCGAACTACTATAAATGCTGTTAAAGCGAGGTCGTGGCGATGAAAATTGTCATTGTGGGCGCGGGTGAAGTGGGCTATCACTTCGCGGAATGGCTGGCCCAGGAAAAAAAGGAAGTGGTAATCATCGACATCGATCCCGAAGCTCTCCGGCGAGTCAGTGATAATCTGGATGTGCAGATCATCCATGGTTCTGGCTCTAACCCCAGGATCCTGGAAGAGTCGGGGCTGAAGAATGCCGATACCATTCTGGCGGTCACCGAGCGCGACGAAGTCAACCTGGTCGCCTGCTTCTTCGCCAACGTCATCGCCCCGTCCATTCAAAAGGTCGCCCTCATCCGCAACCCGGACTACATCAACTACCAGGAGGCTCTCAGCCGGGACATCCTTAACATCGGCCTGGTCATCAACCCTGAAATGGAAGTAGTCAACTCGATCCTGCGCATCATGAGTGCCCCGGAAGTAGAGGAGGTCAACGACTTCGTGGGCGGTCGCATCAAGATGCTCGGCAAACACTTGCCGCCCAACAGTCCCTTAAACGGCTTAAAGCTGGCGCAACTCCCGGACAAAATCGAGCGTAACCGCATGATCATCGCCGCCCTGGTACGGGATGGAGCTCTCATCATTCCCAAGGGCAAAGACACCCTGCGGTCCGGCGATTTCGTTTATTTTGTCTGCCGGACCCAGGACAGCGAAGAAATCATCCGGCTTTTCGGCAAGCATCCCACCCCCCTGAAAAACATCCTGGTGGTGGGCGGCGGCAATATCGGCTTTCCCTTAGCCAGGGAACTGGAATCCCGGCGTCTCAATGTCAAGCTCATCGAAAAAGACCTGCAGCGCTGTCAGAGGATCTCCGCCCGGCTCAACCGCACCATCGTCCTCCAT
>Ga0366818_10284_pt1 | contig 13570 bp, 11 predicted proteins | sample TotcelFGM3001N14_FD_207090 | JGI IMG/M metagenome (GOLD analysis project Ga0366818, IMG submission 207090) | Enriched cells from coal bed in the Powder River Basin, Montana, United States - Total cells FGM rep3 HSBNCT.FGM.300.1.N14 ...
CAGCTCATGGGGGCGGTCGATAAGTTCCCGGATCAGGGCGTCGATAATTGCCGGCGGCAGGTCCAGGCAGTCCTCCAAATAGAAGGTGGTGATGTGCTCGTAGCGGAGGTGGTGCCCCTGGTCATAGCGCTCCCGGGCCAGGGCCAGAAAGGTGGTCATGATGTCGGCCACCACCCCGTCGATGTCGAAGGCCAGTTGATCCTTGGGAAGCAAGCGGGTTGATCGGTTCATTTTGACGATAACCGTAAGAATGACTACAGATGTGGTCTGGCTGGTTGTAGCCTCGCCCTAATGCACCTGCAAGCTGCGTTGTTTGATCCGGGTACTCACCACCGGTTGCAGCCGCCCACTGATGATGTCGGCGACTTTCCTGGCCCCCTTATCAGTATAGTGGACGATATCATACATAAATTCATTTTCCTGGGGAATTTCTTTGGATAGGTCTATCACCATAATATTGTTTTCCTGTGCCTTCTTAAGAATAGATTTATTGAATAGATCAAATATTTGCTTAAATTGAAAATAATCTAAAGGCGGGTTATTAAAGGCATCCAAAATAATTTTGTCAGGTTTTTCTTTAAATCTACTAGGCATAGTCATGATAACCGGAATAATATTTCTCGCCTTACATAGATATATAAATGACTGCAGGTTCATTTCGAATTGCTCAACCATGGCAGATTCATCATATACTACATGCTTGCCTCTTATGTGGGCGAATTCATCTCTGCTTTTCTTCTTTGACTTCCATAATAATCTTAGCGAACTATCGAAATTACGCATTGCCATGGCCAGATTGGGAATATATCTATCCCGGATCAACTTAAAATAATTAGCATCCATCTCTTTATTAATATCGAATATAACCGATCTCGATGAATCACGGTTCCAATAAGATGATTCATAAAGCAATATTGTTAGATCATTGATGTTCTCGAGCATGACTACGATATCAGGCTTAATGGGAAATACTTTATTAAGCAAAATATCCAGGGAGTTGAGCGAGTGATTCCCACTTCTCGCGGCATTATAAGAGTTTATTTTAATTCCCGTTTGCTGTTCCAGCAATACGCCGACTAAATAAGGAAACCGATGCTCTTCATCAATATAGCGGCATTCAGTAGTAGACCCCCCTATGAAGACGAGAGACATATCCGGATTAGTATATTTCTTGGAAGGCTCAATAAAACCATCAGCATCTATTCTCATAAGATATTTTTTAGCGACTAAAGTATCATAATGTTCATCTTGTCTCCCCGCTTCAAACCATTCCTTCATTAATGGTCGATACTCCCGCAACATTATGGCTCGATGAGGCAGATTAAAGTGAAATCCTATTCCTTGATTTTTATAATGAAGTATTTTTTCGGCGCCATAAGTTATCAAGACAAGCAAGACTAACACTGTGATAACGAGAGTTTTTATCGGATTTTTATTGAACCAATTACTCGACATGGTGAATTTTTCCGGAGGCAATCGTGCGATAGGTGCAGGTGATTAAGGTTGGCTGCAATGGCTAAGGGTCACGAATCTCTGGCTAGGATGGAGTCTCGGCCCTGGCCTGAGGTTACTGTAATGGTCAAGATTCCTTCGGTGACAAGTAGGCCTTGACTTCCTCATCGGTTAAATCATACCAGTTTTCATAGGCGTCGGCCACGGCAAAGGAAAAGCCGCCCCGGACATTGAGGCAGTAAAGCTCGTCCACCAGGGGGAGCAGGTCCCAAACGGTGCGCTCGGAGCCGGTGGGCACCGCCGCGATGAGCTTTCCGGCCCCCTGGCCCCGCAAGAACTGGAGCGCCGCCCGCATGGTGTAGCCCGAGGCCAGGCCGTCATCCACCACCAGGGCCGTCTGCCCGTCCAGGCGGGCATAGGGCTTGCCGCCCCGGAAGCGCTTTTCCCGCTGCCGCATAGCCGCCGCAGTCTTTTTCACCTGGGCCTCGATGTCCTCGGGAGACAGGGGCATACGGCGCAGCAGGTCCTGGTTAAAAATGGCCTGGCCGCCGGGATCCAGGGCGCCGAAGCCCGCTTCCGTGGTCCAGGGGAGCTGGATTTTGCGGACAATGATGAGATCCAGGGGAATCGACAGGGCGCGACCGATCTCCGCCGCCACCGGCACGCCCCCGGCCGGAATGGCGAAGAGGTGGATCTCCTGGCCGCGATACCCGCTGAGGCGGGCCGCCAACTGCTGGCCGGCGCTGGTCCGATCGGCAAAGACGTGGATGCGGTCCCTTAAGGCCGGGTCTTCGATGAGGTTTCCCATTGGTGAATAAAATCCTCCTCCAGGGCGGCAACGCGGCGGTGGAACTCGGCCTGGGAGAGAAGTGCCCCGGTCAATCCTCCCTTGAAGCTGATTTCCGAAAGATAAGGATGGCCATCCCGGGAATCCAGGAGCAGGTCCAGAATCGCATAAGGAAACCCTCCCCGGGCCATCACCTGCCGGCAGAAATCCTGCTGGGCCGGGGTGAGGGCGGCGGGTCGGGATGACCCCCCTTGAAAGAGATTCTTGCGAAAGCTGTGGGGGTTAACCCGTTCATAGGCCTCGAGGTAGCCGCCCAGCGCCACCACCCGCAAGTCCCGGGCGCCGTCCAGGAAAGGCTGTACCACCAGCGGATAGGTGAGCCCCTGGAGGCCCGCCAGGCTGTAGAGGGTTTCCAGGGAGGGCCAGAGACTGACCCCCAGCCCCAGGTGGGCCCGGTCCCGCTTGGCGACCACCGCCCCCAGAGCCTGAAATTCGGGGAGCTTCCCGGCCAGGTCCGCCAGGGAGTAAGCGACGAAAGTCCCGGGAACCATATATTCCCCCAGGACTTCGGCCTGGGCCACCTTGGAGCGGCCGACGAGTTGAGCCAAAACCGGGGGAAAGAAGACGACGCCGCGCTCCGCCAGGTCCAGGGCCTTGATCTCTTCGCCCGGCCGCAAGGCGAGAACGCCGATGACCATGTCCCCGGAACCCAGCTGCCGATAGTGGCGGCGAAAATCATTGATAGTACGAATCAACAACCGTTTCCGAGACATTATTCTGACTGGCAGGACTGCTCAGGCTAGCCTTTTGGTGTGAGGCTAGAGTTTGACTCATCAAGCTTAACATCTTTTTTGCCGATTTTTTGGAAACATAGATATCATAATACTCCACTTGAGCGATCCGGCTCCAGTCCCGGTTGATGAGGGCCGGGGGATAGACTTGCTTGAAGACGCTCTTGCCGAAACTGCCCAGAATCAGGATATCGGCCCCCACCCGGTCGAATTCGTAAGGTCGCTCCCGGGGGTTGAGCAGCACCACCTTTTCCGGCGTTGACTCCATAAAGAAATACGACGGCATGTGATGGATGCGGTGGTCGTCGTCCAGGAAGGCCAGTTCGTATTCCGGGGTTTCGATGAGACAACTGCTGGGCACATGGGTACGAAGATACTGCACCAATTGCTCGGGAGCTGACCCCCGGCAGAAAAGAACTTTTTTGAAGAAATCCAGGCCCCCGACAGGGGCGAACAAGACCAGAACCGCCGCGATGATACCCGGCGCCAACCACCGGGGCGGAGGGGTGAAAACCCTGGCAGTCAAACGGGTTGCAACTTTGCCGAGAAAATAGGCCGCCAACGGGCAGGCCAGGAATAGACCCGGCAGGGCAAAGCGATGCCAGTAAACCGCGGTGAGGTAAACCCCGCTCCAGAGCCAGAAGTTCCAGATCCATAATCTCACCCCGGGAGATGGGGTCTCTTTCCGCCAGATCCAACCGACCCCCAGGCATCCCAGCCAGAAAAGGGGATTCTGCAACAGAAACAGGAAACTCTCCGGGTAGATGCGGCCGATGGTGAGGGGCGTGAAGAACTCGTGGCACAGGAGTTTTTTCTGTTCCAGAAAATGAAAAATGGCCCCGGTCAGGCTCCCCAGAATCACCGCCTTGAGCGCCAGGTAGGCCAGGGGCGGGAGGGCCGCGCCGGCGACGAAGGCCAGAACGCTGAAGGTCAGACGCCGCTTGTCCCGCCAATGCTGCTGGGCCAAAACCACCAGGGGCGGCAGGCCGGCCAGTCCATAAAACTCCTTGGCATTGAAGGCCAGCCCCACAAATACCCCCCCCAAAAAGAGGGGCCAGAGGAAGCGGGATTCGAGACCCCGGGTGAGAAACCAGGTGGCGCAGAGGAAGAACCCCAGGGCGGGGATATCCCCCAGCACCGAGCGGCCCCAGTAAAAGACATCGGTCCCCAGAAAGGCCAGGGCTACGGCCAGGAGCGCCGTGACCGGGCCCCAGAGGCGCCGGGCCCCCAGAAACAGGGCCAGAAAGGTGAGAACCAGGTAGGCCCCGGCCACCAGCCGTCCCGAGAGCAGACTTACCCCAAACACCTTATACGCCAGGGCCACGGGCAAGATCACCGCGGGCCCGGCGCTGATCCGAAAGTCGAAGTCGACCAGCTGATTGGGACTTTGCACCGTAAAGGCGTAGCGGCCGTGCTGCACCAGATTGGCGGCCGCCTCGGAGAAGATGGCTTCATCCCACCAGATGGTGGGATAATTCCCCAGGTTATAAAAACTGCCGACCAGAATCAGGGCGCCCAGCAGCAAGCCAAACCACAAGGCCAGACCCGCGGGCTTGGAAGGCTCGTCAGGGAGCTTCACCGTCTATCAAAGCCTCATTACCAATAAATTTGAACGGTGGCGGACCTCACTGGTCTCTGCCGACCTGGGCTTTCTTATTATATTCCATTAGACCCTTAATTGCCTGGATCAGTTAAAACTCCTTCGCTCCAGGCAATCGACGAGCATCCCGGCGCCCTATCCTCAGACCCGGGGCAGAAAAAAGCCTGCCCCATTATAGGGCAGGCTTCACTTAGACACAAAGTAAATTATGCTGATTGTCAACAAAAATGCAATAACTACAACCCCACAATGTTCCGGTGGAGTTCCTTGGTCTTTTCCATCCGGGCCTGATCCCGCTCCGACACCAGGGCCGCCAGACGGTCCTGGATCTTCTGAAAAAATGGACCGTTAATGTCATCGCCCCGCGTGTGAGCATCGATGAGCTGCCGGTAACAGCTAATCATGGAGGAGATCATGGAAACGGCATACTCCCGTCCCTGGACCTTTATGGTGGCTATACCCAGGTCCAGGTAGGCCTTCAACTCATCGCCCAGGATCGCGAAGGCGACGTTGGGGTGTTCCCGGACCCGCTGGTTGATGGCCTCGATCTTCTCCGGCGGCTGCCCCCGCTTCGACAAAATTTTGCGCCGCTGCTCGTCAGTGAGCAGGCAGATACGAAAACAGCTGCCGCTCCGGTCGGGCCAGCCTTCGTATTCCACGACTTCGTTGCCGTCCTCATCCCGATAGACTTTACGGATATACGAGTCGGCGATGAGTTCGTGGAACATGCAGTTACCGACGCCGCCGATGCAGCGGTTGCCGTGAACCAATATCTCCGTCTTGAGGCCCAGCTCGTCGGCTTCGCGTTTGAACCGGGCCAGTTTGGCCGCAGTGTCGATTTCCGTGGAAGCTACTATCTGGGTGGCGCCGTAGGCCTTAAAACGGGCCATTTCCTCCTGGGTCTGGATGTTGGCGCCCACGCTGGCGTGAATAACCAGCTGAGGGAACCGCCGGTGAATCTCCTGAATCACCGCCGGAGTCTTGACGATCACCCCTTCGATGCCGAAGTGGGTGTACTTTTCCACCTTTTCCAGTACCAGGGGTATTTTTTCCGCCGGGATTTCCGCGTTCAGGGCTACCCGGATCTTCCCTTGGTAATCGGCGGCAATGTGAACCGCTTCCCCGATCTGGCTGTCTTCCAGTTCCCAGGCGCACTTCCGGCGGCTGAAACCCTTGGCCCCAACATAAACGGCATTGGCGCCGCTCTGAAAAACCGCCTCAACCATTTCCAGGCTGCCGCCCGGAGCTAACAGTTCATTAATCATGTTCTCACCACACCTCCCTGAGCCTTTGCCACGAAAGGTTCCTCGGCTCTGCGAATGCCTTACGCCAGTGCCTGTGGTAACCCCCAGGAATGGTGGGTTCCTGCCTCGCGCCTATTTACTGCCTGATTCCCAATAGTTATGGGATTCAGCAGAAAATCTGATGCTGAAGGTTCTCCTCTATTACTATTTTATGCCGTAAGCAGGTTTATTTCAAGAACAATAGCAAAATATTTGTGCCTATTTTCACCATTAAATTGTCCGCCCTAACCTCGGCCCGGGGAATGGAATTGTTGCAGCAAGACGCTCTAGACCCATTCACCCGCGGCGGATAGGGCAATGACACTCCCGGAAATACCTCAACCCGCGCCAGCCGGGACGCACCCACCGGCTGGTCCCTTGACCCTGGGTGCTTCAAAGCCCAAAGTCGGCCTCATCCACGGGCAGAACCGGCAGTTGAACGCCCCGCCCGGCGGCAGGAGGCCGGCCCCCTAACCGGTTAGCCCCGGAGATAGGAGATGGCTAAGACGAAACAGAGCCCGATCTCTACGGCCCAGGTGAGTGTGTAAATCAAGAGCTCCATCCTGGAGCCGTAGTCGTCCTCCAGCAAGATGCGATTGGGATCCCGCAGGATATCCCAAGACCGGATTTCTTTTTCTGCCGTCATGATCATTTCCTCTCTAAGTAAAATCGGCCAGAAGCGCCGCCACGGGTCGCTCTGGGTGTTGTCGCACCAACGGGCCGGCCTGAAGCACCGAATGGCCCTCCTCCAGCGTGGGCCGGGACCGGCGGTAGATCACCCCGATGGGAATGCGGTCCCCCCACTCTTTGGCCTTCTGATAAGCCCAAAGTTCGTTCTCCGGGTCGTAGTCCGGCTCCGCCCCCACGTCATAGACCCGTTTTTCATACCACTGAAAGGTATTCACCTTGTTGAAGGTCACGCACGGCTGTAGCACTTCCAGCAAGGCAAACCCTTTATGGCTCAGAGCCTGTTTATACAGGCCGGTGAGGTGCTCGACGCGGCCGGCAAAACCCCGGCCCACCCAGGAACAGTCCTGGGCCACGGCGATGGCCAGGGCGTGCAGCGGCGGATAGGGCACCCCGTGAGGCTGCAACAGGGTTTTAAACCCCTGGTCGGTGGTGGGCGAGGCCTGGCCCTTGGTAAGGGCGTAGACCTGGTTGTTGTGCACCACCAGAGTGATCTCGGGGTTCTTCCGCAAGGCCGCCAGGAGGTGGTTGCCCCCTTCGCCGTAGCAGTCGCCGTCCCCCGCCGTCGCCACCACCTTCAGGGCGTGGTTGGCCAGGCGGATACCGGTGGCCACCGGCAGGGTGCGGCCGTGAATCCCGTTAATCATGTTGCACTTGAGATAGTGGGGGAATTTCCCCGACTGGCCGATTCCCGAGACGATGATAATCTCCTCCGGCCGGATCTCCAACTCCGCCAGGGCCTGCTTGAAGGACTTCAGCATGGGGAAATTGCCGCAGCCCAGGCACCAGGCCGACTCGATTCCTTGATATAAGTCCAGCGGCAGCATGACCACCTCCTCAGGCGTGCCCGGCGAGGGCCCGGAGGATATACTCCGGAGTCAGGGGCGCCCCGTCATACTTGAGCACCAGGTGATCGGCGGCGATCCCCGTCTCCTGGCGCAGCAGGCGGTTAAACTGCCCGGTAGCGTTCATCTCCACCATCACCAGCTTTTGGGGGCTTCCCAAGGACCTGGCCGCCGCCGCCGCCGGAAACGGCCACAGCTCGCTGAAATGCACCATCCGGGCCGGGGTGGACTCGGCGTTAAGGCGGCCCACCGCTTCGGCCACCGGACCCAGGCTGGAGCCCCAGCAGGCCAGGGTCAGCGGGGCGTCGTCCGGTCCAGAGGTGGTGATGCCGTCCAACTCCTGGGCCAGCCCCGTGAGCTTGCGCAGGCGCTTGTCATGCATCGTAACCCGCACCGCCAGATCCTCGGTGAGGTGCCCGTCAGGAGTGTGCTCATCGGAATCGGCCACCACCACCGGGCCGAAGCCCGGCAGGCGCCGGGGCGAGATGCCGCTGGCGGTCACAGCATAGCGCTCGTAGACGCCCTCGACCGGGCCGGTGTCGATGGCCTGCTCGATCTCGACGGTGGCGGGAAAATCTCCCATCTCGTGGGTAAAATTGGTGTCCCCGAAATACTGGTCCGTGATCACGATCACCGGCAATTGATAGCGGTCGGCCAGATTGAAGGCCCGGGCCATCAGGGCGAATCCCTGGGCCGGGGTGCCCGGGGCCACTATCGCCCGGGGAAAGTCCCCCTGCCCGGCGGAGAGCACAAAGCTGAGGTCGCCCTGTTCCGTGCGGGTGGGCAGGCCGGTGCTGGGGCCGGGGCGCTGGGACTCCAGGATTACCATCGGGGTTTCCGAGCACCCCGCCAGGCCCAGGGCTTCCACCATCAGGGCGAAGCCGCCGCCGGAGGAGCCGGTCATGGCCCGGACTCCGGCGTAGGAGGCGCCGATAGCCAGGTTGATGGCGCTGATCTCGTCTTCCGTCTGCTCCACTACCACCCCGAATTTCTCGGCCCGCTGGCCGATGGCGTTCAAGACGCTGCTCCAGGGCGTCATGGGATAACCGCAGATCAACTGCAAGCCCGCAGCCAGTGCCCCCACGGCAACGGCTTCATGACCGCTGAGCAGGAGCCGGGGCTGGGGCGGGGCGGTGATCCCCGCCAGGGAATGGCGATTGCCCGCAGCCGCGCCTAATCGATAGCCTGCAGCGGCGGCCTTGTGGTTCCAACCCACCACTTCGGCCCCCTTGGCCTCAAAGGCCTCCAGCAGCATCGCCATCAGGGGTTCCAGCGGCACCTTGAGCAGCCCCAGGATGGCCCCGGAGGCCCCGGCATTGATGGCCACTTCCGCGGCTTTCTTCTCCGGGAGCAGATCACCGGCGTTAAGCGCCAGGGTGCTTACCCCCGCCGGCAATTCGCCCGCCGCGGAAGCATCGTAAATAATCACGCCGTCCGGCGGCAGTTCGTCCCGGTGGAGGAAGACGGTTTCCTCGTTCAGGGCCACTAAGAGATCAATGCCTTCCCGGGAAGATATCAAGGGTTGATCGGAGACGCGGATGCGGTTGAAAAGATGACCGCCGCGGATGCGGGACTGATAGTCCTGGACGAACAGGACCTGGCACCCCTGCCGCACCAGGATTTTGGCCAGAAGCCCCGTAATGGTGTGGACTCCCTGGCCCGCGGCCCCGCCGATGACGATATTCAGATCTATGGCCATAGCTTCGCCTTGCCCTCATGAAACCGGGTTGAATTTTTATCATTACCTGAGGCGATGGGATTGTCAATATAATATAATGAGCCAGGAGCAAGGTGCAAGGTGCGTTGGACCGGCCTGCGGCGGGTTCATCGCGGTAAGGTATTATAGTTCCGGGGTTTAGGCAGCGCCGGCCTTTGGAAAAATTGCTCTTTCCTTAAAATTAATGCTATCATGCCTCCCACAAGACGGTCAGGCGACCCCAAATGGGGCGCCGGCGCAGGGTCAAACTCGGGAATCCAGGCCCTTAAAATATTTTTTGACTGGGTAGACAGGGCTGCGGCATAATTTGCGATGTTGACTCGAAGCCCATGAGCTTTCTAGAGAAAGGAGGGGCTCATGACTTTATCGGAGAGGATCAGAGCCACAGGCCCCAAACGCATCCTGGCGTTGGACGGGGGCGGCATCCGGGGCATAGTCACGTTAGAAATACTGGCCCGGATTGAAAGCCTGCTGCGGGAAAAATCCGGAGGCCGGGATGATTTCGTGCTGGCCGATTACTTCGACTTTATTGCGGGAACCAGTACCGGGGCGATTATCGGCACCGCCCTGTCCCTGGGTATGTCGGTGACCGACATCCGCAGTTTCTATCTTGACACCGGCAAGCAGATGTTCGAGCAGGCGAGTGTCTTACGGCGGTTCCGTTACAAATACGAAGACCGGCAACTCTCCCGGAAGCTCCACGAGGTGTTCGGGGCCGACACGACCCTCGGCAGCGACCGGCTCAAGACCCTGGTGATGGCGGTGATGCGCAATGCCACCACGGATTCGCCCTGGCCGGTCACCAATAATCCTTTTGCCAAGTTCAACCAAAGAGATCTCCCCGGCTGCAATCTGAACATCCCACTCTGGCAGTTGGTGCGAGCCAGTACCGCGGCGCCCGTTTTCTTCCCACCCGAAGTCGTCCCAGTCGGTGATGAAAAATTCATTTTCATCGATGGAGCCCTCACCACCTACAACAACCCTGCCTTCCAAGCCTTTCTCATGGCCACGGTTGAACCCTACAACCTCAACTGGCCGGCGGGCGAGGATAAAATTTTAGTGGTTTCCATCGGCACCGGCACCAACCCCAAGGCCAATGCCGACCTCCAACCCTCAGAAATGAACCTCTTGTACCACTCGGCCTCCCTGCCCCTGGCCCTGATGTACGCGGCCTTAAACGAGCAGGATTTTCTCTGCCGGGTCTTCGGCAAATGCCTGGCGGGCGATCCCCTGGACTGTGAAGTTGGCGATCTCATCGGAACCAAAGGGCCGGTGAATCCCAAACTCTTCACCTACCTGCGCTACAACGCCGAGCTAACCTTTAAAGGACTGGCTGAGTTGGATCTGATGGACATCCAGCCGGAGGAAGTCCAGAAAATCGATTCAGTCGAGCATCTTGACGACCTGCAGTGTATCGGCCAGGCAGTGGCGCAAAAAAAGGTAAAGATCCAGGATTTTGCCGCCTTCGTCTGATTGCAGCCTGGCGACTTCGCGGGGCCAGGCCCAGACCGGCCGGCAGGGAGCTCGCCTGATCGCCACTGGGTCTGACAGGATTTCATACCGAGTTGCGATTGAAAATATACAGACGAAAACGGGCGCACCTGTGTGTGCGTCCTCATTGGGGAGACACGCAGGTCCCCCCCTAAAATAATTGTCCATTGAGCGCTAATCGGTATCAAACGCCAGGAGGAAGGGACATGCCTGACTGGCCGGATTTGTCCGGGTTCTGTCGCGGCTGGGGGCGCCGTTAAGGTGTATTTCAGCCTCCATCGAGCGCGCCGTCAGATCAGCCGGGCCGTGGTCATCGCCGCCGCCGGCGTATTGCTGCTGACCTGGACCGGCTGCGTCAGCATCCCAACCGCCAACCGGCCTGAAACTTGGGCCCAACCGGTCAAATTGTCCGGGGTGCCGAACCTGTACCGGGTATCCGGCGAACTCTATCGGGGCGACCAACCCAGCCCCCAAGGTATGCAAAACTTAAAAGATTTGGGCCTCAAAACCATCATCAACTTGCGGTCTTTTCATTCGGACCGCGACGAAATCGGCGATACCGGCCTGGCCTACGAGCATATCACCATGAAGGCCTGGCATCCCGAAGAGAAGGAAGCGGTTCGGTTCCTGAAGATTGTCACCGACCCCCAGCGCACCCCGGTTCTGGTGCACTGCCAGCATGGGTCCGACCGCACCGGCGCCATGATCGCCGTCTATCGTATCGCCGTGCAGGGGTGGAGCAAAGCCGAGGCGATCCGGGAAATGACCGGGGGTGGTTTCGGATTTCACTGGATCTGGAGCAATCTGCCCCAGTGGGTCCAGGAGTTAAACATCGACCGCATCAAAAGGCAGGCAGGCATGTAGGGCGGCACTGTTCGCCGGTTTGGCTGATTAGTTGGTGCGTAGCATGCACCCACCCTACACAAGACCTTGAACCTTGAACCTTAAACTTTCAAGGCAGTTCCTCATGGGCCTTCGGCGCACCCTTAAATCATGAAAAAAGAAGTGGGGCGGGCGTCCTCGCCCGCCGCGGCCATAAGGGAATGGTGCGTAAAACGCACCCTACGGAACACTTTTCGGAACAGCGCGTTGAGGAAACGACAGACGCAGGCGAAGGAGAACATGCCGATGGCGCGTCACCCGGCGGCCGGAGCCGCCCTCCTCCCCTTATGCTTGCTGCTCCTTTATCTCCTGAACGGTTGCGCCGCCATCCCGTATGATTATCCGCGCCCCGTTTCCAGTGTTCTGCACCGGCCCGAAGGGACCAGTCTGGGGAAGAAGGTTCAGACCCAGGCAATTTTCCACCCGGGGGAGTCGGGATTCTACCTTCTGCCCACCGGCCTGGATGCCTTTACCGCCCGGGCCCTCTTGATCGACCGGGCGGAAAAAACCCTCGACCTGCAGTACTATATCTTTCACGACGACCTCATGGGCAAGTTTGTGTACGACCGCCTCATGGCCGCGGCCGATCGCGGGGTAAGGGTGCGTCTCCTGCTGGACGATTGGCACCAGACGCCGGAAACGGATTGGCTGCTGGCCGCGCTGGCAACCCACCCCAATTTCGAGGTGCGGCTGTTCAATCCCTTCGGAACCCATCGCAGAACCTTTCTGGCCCGCGCCCTCAGGATGGCCTTTGGACCCGACCGGCTCCGGGGGCGATTGCACAATAAGGCGTTTATCGCCGACAACAGTGTGGCCATCGTGGGGGGGCGCAATATCGGGGCGGAATACTTCGGGGCCAGCGATGAATTTAACTTCTACGACGTTGATATTATGGCCGTGGGGCCGGTAGCCCGCGAGGCCAGCGCCAATTTCGACGATTTCTGGAACTGCGTCCTGGCAATACCCGTCAGCGCCCTGGTCCGGCGCCGGCCCGGCGCCGATGACCTGCAGAGCGCTCGCCGCGACCTCGAAACCCAGAGGGAAGGTCTAAAAAAGTCGACCTACTGGCTCAAGGTTCAAGACAACGATCTCCTGAAACGGATCGACGCCGGCCAGGTTCCCCTGGTCTGGGGGCAGGCGGAATTCCTCGCTGACCATCCGTTAAAGTGCATCGACCCCGATGACGCCGGTCAAGCAGTGAGAATGACCCAGAAGCTCAAGGGAATCCTGGAAGAAGCCCAAAGCGAGCTGCTCATGGTCACCCCCTACTTCGTGCCCGGCCAGGCGGGGATGCGATTGCTCCGGAAGTTGCGGGGCCGCAATCTGACCATCAAGATCATTACCAACTCCTTTCTTTCCTCTGATGCACCCCTGGCCCAGATCGGCTATATGCGCTACCGCAAGGACCTCATCCGGGCCGGCGTAGAACTCTATGAGATGAAACCTACCCTGGTGCAGTTCCAGCACGATCAGGAAAGCCGGCAGTTCGCCGGTGATTTCCGCCGACTCTGGTCCTCCTTCATCCAGGGCGGCGGCTCCCTCGCCCAACGCGGGGCCTCCCGCATTCAGATCGGCGGCTCCTCCCTCCAGTTCGGCAGCGAGTCCCGGGGGTCCTTGCACGCCAAGACCTTCGTCCTGGATCGCCAGACAGTGTTTGTCGGCTCCTTCAACTTTGACCCGCGCTCCATGAAGCTCGATACCCAAAACGGCATCGTCATCCGCAGCCCCGAACTGGCTAACCAGGCGGCCTATCTCTTTGACCAGGGCATCTCTCCCGCCCGCACCTACCGGGTGACGATCCTGGGGGACGATGATCTCGTGTGGATTACCGAAGATAACGGACGCGAGGTGCGCTACTACCGGGAACCCCTGAGCCGGTTCTGGCCGCGCCTCTCCCTAAGATGCCTTTCCTGGTTGACCCCGGAATTGCTGCTGTGAGCGCCGGATAGCCTTGGGAATTACCACCGCGCGCCCCTGGTGGGTCAATTTGTTTTTCCCAATTTTTTTTACAAAAGCGGTCTTCCAGGTTTTTAAT